>Ga0335073_10001057_pt1 | contig 36411 bp, 30 predicted proteins | sample Lox_Sample_22_FD_207093 | JGI IMG/M metagenome (GOLD analysis project Ga0335073, IMG submission 207093) | Soil microbial communities from Loxahatchee National Wildlife Refuge, Florida, United States - Lox_Sample_2.2 | ecosystem: Environmental > Terrestrial > Soil > Wetlands | place: USA... | reverse complement strand
TGTTTCTCGCGCTGGATGACGCGCACTGGGCGGATCCGGACTCGCTGACCTTGCTGCGGCTCATCTGCCGGAGGATCGGGTCGCTGCCGGTGGCGGTGCTGGTAACGGCCCGGCCCTGGCCGCCGGAGGCGCTGCGGGCCGGGGAGGAGCTGGCCGCCGGGCACCTGGCCGAGGTGCAGCACCTGGCTCCGCTCAGCGGCGAGGGGGCCCGGTCGCTGCTTCGCCAGCGGGCGGACGCCGCGGTCGGTCGTGACGAGGCGGAACTGGACCGGGCGGCGGACCTGTGCGCGGGAAACCCGCTGCTGCTGGATCATGTCGCCGCGGCGTGGCGGGCGGGCGCGGGCGTTCCGGAGGCGACGTCGGCGGCCGGCCCGTCGTGGTCGCGGCGGCTGCTGCTGTCACACCTGGCCGGGCTGGGTGAGCCGACGTTGCGGTACGTGCGGGCCGCGGCGGTGCTGGGACGGCGGTTCCGGCCCGAGGTCGCGGCGCAGGTCGCGGGCCTGACCGCCGCCGATGCGGCGGTGGCGCAGGAGGCGTTCGCCGGGGCCGGGCTGGGCAGCCTGCCGGGCGATGGGTGGACAGAGTTCAGCCATGAGCTCGTGCGCCAGGCGATCGATGAGCTCGCCGCCCCGGTGCGCCAGCGGCTGCACGAGGCCGCGTTCCGGGTTCTGGCGGCGCGCGGGGTCAGCCCGTCCGAGGCGGCCGGCCACGCGGTGGCGGCCCGGCTCCACGGGGACGCCGAGGCCGTGGAGGTGGTGGCGCGCGCCGGGCGGGAAGCGCTGGCGGCCGGCGCCGTGGCCGCCGCGCGGCGCCACCTGCACGCCGCCGTGGACCTGGCCGCCGTCCCGGCGCCGCCCGGCCTGGTCTTCGACCTGGCCCGGGCGCTGATCGCGGCCGGCGACCATCCGGCCGGGATCGCGCACTATGAGGAACTGCTCGCCCGAGCCGACCTGCCCGGCGACATGCGGCTGGCCATCCTGGTCCAGTTGTCGCACGCCCAGCTCGCCGTCGGCCGGACCGGCGAGGCCGGCGCCGTGCTTGAGCAGGCGCTGCGGCTGGCCGGGCCGGGCCAGCAGGACCAGGCCGCCGGCGCCCTGGCCGATCATGCCGCGCAGGTGCTGGTGACGCACGGATGGGGCCGGGCCGCGCCGTTGGCCGTCCGCGCCCGGGATCTGGCCGCCCAGGCCAGCCCCGCGGTCCGCGCCGCCGCCGATGGCGTCTGGGCCGTCGGCGCCTACTTCGCCGGCGACCCGGCCGGGCTGGATGTAGCCGAGGCCGCCGCCCGCACCGCCGCGGCTGGCCCCGCCTGGCGGCTGGCTGGCGCGCCCTGGTGGGACACGGTCGCGCAGTACGGCGCCCTGGCCCTGTCCGCGGAACGGTTCGGTGAAGCGCAGCGGCTCCTGGACGGGATCCTCGACGCGGCCGGGCGGCGATCGGACCCGCTGGGCCTGGCGATCGCGATGATGTTCCGGGCCCGGGTCAGCTGGCGGCTTGGCCAGCTGGCGCCGGCGCTGGATCTGTCCACGCGCCTGACCGAGTATTCCGATCTCGTGCCCGTGATCATGCCGTTCGCCGCCGCTGGCCTGGCCGTGATCCTGCTCGACTGCGGCCGCACGGACGAGGCCGCGCAGTGGTCCGCCCGCGCGGACGACGCCATCGACCGGGGTAACCAGCTGGGCTATTACCAGCTGCCCGCCCAACTGCCGCGCGGAACGCTCGCGCTGCGCCGCGGCGACCCGCAGACCGCGGCCGAGATCTTCAGCGCGATGTGGAAGACCGCCGAGGCGCTGCAAGTGCACGATCCTTGCACCGTCCCGTGGGCGGGTGAGGCGATCGCCGCCTACCTGGAATGCGGGCGGGAAGCCGAGGCCAGGCGGCTGCTCGACTGGCTCGCCCAGGTCGCCGGGGCGCTGCCCGCCCGTTGGCCCAGGGTGATCGTGGCCGCGGGCCAGGCGGCGCTGGCCGAACGCGCCGGCCGTCTGGAACAGGCCCGCGCGGGCTACGCCCAGGCGCTGGCCATCGCGCAAGAGATGCCGATCCCCCTGGCCCGGGCGCAGCTCCTGACCGACTACGGCACGTTCGCCCGCCGCCGGGGTGACGTCCGCGAGGCCAGGCGCGTGCTCGCCGAGGCGCTGCGGCTGGCGGAACGGTGCGGCGCGATCTGGCACGCCGAGCAGGCCCGGGTGGAATGGCGCCGCGCCGGGGGCCGCACCGGCACCACCCCGCCGGGGCGGCTCACCCCGCAGGAGGCCGCGGTTGCGCGGCTGGCCCGGGCGGGGAAGACCAACCGCGAGATCGCGGCGCAGCTCTACCTGACGGTCAACACCGTGGAAACCCACCTCCGGCACGTGTACCAGAAGCTCGGCATCCACCGCCGGGCCGAGCTGATGACCCTCCCCGATGCCGCGGCTTCCTCATTTCACCGGTTTCCGTGACGACATCGCCGCCGGTTTCCGGTCGGCTGGCAACTGGGATCTGTTCGTGATGCCGGGAGGCCCAGATGGCTATGCAAACCAGACATGCGCCCACGCCCGCCGGTGACCCGTCGGGCGGGCCGCGGCTGCGGGCACCGCGGGTAAAGGTGCGCTTCGCCAGCGGCGGCGCCGAGTGCGCCGCCTGGCACTACCCGGGCAGTAACGGCGCGTGCGTGATCATGACCGGCGGGTTCGCGGTGACCAAGGAGCCGGGCACCGACCTGTTCGCCAGCCGGTTTCACGAGGCCGGGTACGACGTGCTCGCTTTCGACTACCGGCACTTCGGGGAGAGCGGCGGCCACCCGCGCCAGGTCGCGCCGATCGCCGGCCAACTGGCCGACTGGGGGGCCGCCATCGCCTTCGCGCCCTCGTTGCCGGGAGTGGATCGCGACCGGCTGGCCGTGTGGAGTTTCTCGGCCTCCGGCGGGCACATCTTCCGCGTGGCGGCGCGTCATCCCCGGCTGAGGGCCGCGATCACCCAGACGCCCAACGCGGACGGCCTGGCCGCCTGCCGGAACGCGGCCCGGCATCAGAAACCAGGGGCCTTCGCGCGGTTCACCGGCCGCGCACTGCTTGATGCCGTGGGCGGCCGGGCGGGCCGCGCGCCGAGACTGGTGCCGCTGGCGGGCCCGCCGGGCACGGTCGCGATGCTGACGACGCCCGACGCGCTCGACGGCGACCGGGCGCTGCGCGCCGAACGGTATCCAGGCTGGCAGCGTCAGGTCGCCGCCCGGTCGGCGCTGCGGCAGGGGTTCTACCGGCCCGGCCGGGCCGCGTCCCGGGTCGAGTGCCCGCTGCTGGTCGTGGTCTGCGAGCAGGACCGGTCGGCGCTCGCTGCGCCCGCGATCCGCGCCGCCGGGCTGGCGCCGCACAGCGAGGTCGTCCGCCTGGCGGGCACCCACTACGCGCCGTTCCTGGACTCACACGAACAGGCCGTGGCGGCGGAACTCTCGTTCCTGCACCGGCACCTGATCGATCGCCGGGCCCCGGCCACGGACGCCACGCGGCGGGGAGGCGGGCGGGCATGAACATTCACGAGATCGAGCTGTCCGCCGGAACGATCGAGTACGCCGATACCGGCGGGGACGGTCCGGTGACCGTCATGCTGCACGGGCTGCTGATGGACGCCACGTTGTGGGACCAGGTGATCTCCGGGCTGCCCGCCGGTCACCGGTACCTGGCGCCGACCCTGCCGCTGGGCGCGCACCGCCGCGCGATGAACCCGGACGCCGACCTGTCGCTGCCCGGGATCGCCCGGCTGGTGACCGAGTTCCTGGACCGGCTCGGGCTGCAGGATGTCACCTTGGTGGGCAACGACACCGGCGGAGCGCTGGCTCAGTTGCTCATCGCCAACGAGACGCCCCGGGCGGACCGGGCGGGCCGGGCGGACCGGGCGGACCGGGCGGACCGGGCGGACCGGGTGGGCCGAGCGGTCCTGGTCTCCTGCGAGGCGTTCGATAACTTCCCGCCCGGGCTGACCGGCAAGACCCTCGCACTCGCCGGGCGGCTCCCGCCCTGGCTGTTCCGCCTGGTCATGTCCCAGATGCGAGTCCGGCCGCTGCGGCGGCTGCCGATCGCCTTCGGGTGGCTGACCAAACGCGGTGACGCCGCCACCGCCCGCTGGATCCAGCCGGTCCTCACGACCCCGGCCATCCGCCGCGACACGGTGCGGATGCTGCGCGCCGTCTTCGCCGACCGGCGCGTCCTGCTTGGCGCCGCCGAGAGGCTGCCCGCATTCCGCCGTCCCGCGCTCATCATCTGGGCGGCCGGCGACCGGGTGATGCCTCCCGAACACGGCCGGCGCCTCGCCGGGCTGCTCCCGCAGGCCGAGCACGCCGAGATCGACGACAGCTACACGCTCATCCCCCTGGACCAGCCCGCGGCGCTCGCCGGGGCCATCACCGAGTTCATCCGGGCCGCCCGCGCTGTGTTCTAACAGGGGCCAGCGTTCCAGGCCTGGCTGGACGGGATCGACGCGCTCGGAGCGCGCATCGCGTCGGACAAGGTGTTCACCTTCGCCGCGAACGACTGAGAACCGCCGGCCGGCGCGGAAGAAGCGCGGAAGAAGCGCGGAAGAAACGCGGAAGAAACCCGGCCCGGAACCGGTTGCCGAGCTATGTGACCGAGGTACCCCTTTCCGTTCTGGACCTGGCCCCCGTCGCCGCCGGGTCGACGTCGGGCGACGCGCTGCGCAACACCACTGAGCTGGCTAAACGCACCGAGGAACTGGGGTACAAGCGGTTCTGGGTGGCCGAGCACCACAACATGCCGTCGATCGCCAGCTCGGCGCCGGCCGTGCTGATCGCCCACCTGGCCGCGGCGACCTCGACGATCAGGGTCGGCTCGGGCGGTGTGATGCTGCCCAACCATGCCCCGCTGGTGGTGGCCGAGCAGTTCGGCACGCTGGAGGCACTGCACCCGGGCCGCATCGACCTGGGCATCGGCCGGGCGCCGGGCACCGATCAGCTCACCGCGCTGGCGCTGCGCCGCACGATGGAGGGGCTGAACGCCGAGCAGTTCCCGCAGGAGCTGATGGACCTGATCGGGCTGTTCGGCGGGGGCGACGGCGCGACCCGGATCACCGCGACGCCGGGCCGGGGCGACATGCCCGCGGTGTGGCTGCTCGGCTCGAGCGGCTACAGCGCGCAGCTGGCCGGCCTGCTCGGGCTGCCGTTCTCGTTCGCGCACCACTTCAGCTCGGCGAACACGGAGCCCGCGCTCGCGCTGTACCGGGAGAACTTCCGGCCGTCGCGCTGGCTGGAGCGCCCGCAGGCGATGGTCGCGGTGAACACGATCTGCGCCGACACCGATGAGCGGGCGAGGTGGCTGGCCGGCCCGGCCGCGCTGTCGTTCCTGCGGCTGCGCACCGGGCAGCCGCAGCCGCTGGCCACCCCGGAGGAGGCGGCCGCCTACCCCTACACCCCGGGCGAGCGGGACATCGCGTGGGGCCGGTTCGAGAGCCAGGCGATCGGATCGCCGGACACGGTCCGGTCCCAGCTGGCCGGGCTGCTCGAGCGCACCGGCGCCGACGAGCTGATGCTCACCACCATGGTCTACGACATCAACGACCGGATCCGGTCCTTCGAGCTGGTCTCCGAGAAGGTGGCCGGGGGGCTGCGCCTGCCCGACCAGCTCTAATGCCGCGCGGCCGCACCGGCCGCATGGGCCACGCCGATCTGGGCAGATTCGGCTTATGGCGCCAGATCATGGACCGTTGTGCCTGGTCACGGGGGCGACCGGGTACATCGGCGGACGCCTGGTCCCGGAGCTTCTTGACGCCGGCTTCCGGGTGCGCTGCATGAGCCGCTCGCCCGAACGGCTGCGCGACTACCCCTGGGCGGCACGCGTGGAGACGGCCGCCGCCGACGCGGCCGACCGGCAGGCGGTTGGCCGGGCCCTGACGGGCATCGAGATCGCCTACTACCTGGTGCACGCGCTGGGCACGGGTCGCCGTTTCGAGGAGGCCGACCGGACGGCCGCCCGCAGTTTCGCCGCCGCCGCGGCCGACGCCGGCGTGCACCGCATGGTCTATCTCGGCGGCCTGGCCCCGGCCGGCGAGGACCTCTCCCCGCACCTGCGCTCGCGCGGCGAGGTCGGCCAGATCCTGCTCGACGCGGCGGTGCCCGCGGCGGTCCTGCGCGCGGCGGTGATCCTCGGCGCCGGATCCGCATCCTTCGAGATGCTCCGTTACCTGACCGAGCGCCTGCCGGTCATGGTCACCCCCCGCTGGGTGCACAGCCGCATCCAGCCGATCGCCGTCCAGGACGTGCTGCGTTACCTGGTCGGCTGCGCCCGGCTGCCAGAGGGCGTCAACCGGTCCTTCGACATCGGCGGACCCGACGTGCTGAGCTACGTCGAGATGATGGCCCGCTACGCCCGGGTGGCGGGGCTGCCGCCGCGTGTCGTCGTGCCGGTTCCGCTGCTGACGCCGCGGCTGTCGAGCCTGTGGGTCGGCCTGGTCACGCCCGTCCCGGGCTCGCTGGCGCGTCCGCTGGTCGAGTCGCTCCGCCACGACGTGGTCTGCGGCGAGCACGACATCGCCGGGCACGTTCCCGACCCGCCGGGCGGCCTGATCGGTTTCGAGCGCGCGGTCGAACTGGCGCTGACCCGGGTCCGTCAGGCGTCGGTGGCGACCAGGTGGTCGTCGGCGTCGGTCCCGAGGGCGCCGAGCGACCCGCTGCCGACCGATCCGGGCTGGGCGGGCGGCAGCCTGTACAGCGACGAACGGGAACGGGTGGTGCGGGCGTCGCCGGAGCGCCTGTGGCAGGTGATCGAGGGGATCGGCGGCGAACGCGGATGGTACTCGTTCCCGCTGGCCTGGAGCGCCCGCGGCCTGATCGACCGGCTGGTCGGCGGGGTGGGCCTGGCCCGTGGCCGCCGCGACCCCGACCGGCTGTTCGTGGGCGAGTCGCTGGACTTCTGGCGCGTGGAGGAGATCGAGCCCGGACGGCTGCTGCGGCTGCGGGCCGAGATGCGACTGCCCGGCCTGGCCTGGCTGGAACTCGGCGTGGACCGCGATAACGGCCGGACCCGCTACACCCAGCGGGCGCTGTTTCACCCGCGCGGTCTCTTCGGCCACCTGTACTGGTGGTCGGTGTGGCCGTTCCACCGCTTCGTCTTCGGTGGAATGGAACGCAACGTCACGCTCGCCGCCGAGCGGGCCGGCTAACCGCCCGGGGCCGGCCGGGGCGTGGGAGCGCGGGTCTGGCGCCAGGGCACCTCGGCCTCGCCGATCGGCGTGGTCGGCGGCCCGAGCACGAAGGGCCAGATCTCCTCGGCGATCGCCCGCCAGTTGGCCGTCGCGGTCAGCTCCCCGAGCAGCCCGAACAGCCCCAGATTGATGCGCTGCAAAATGACGTACGACCGCGGGATCTGCGCGTACGTCGTCACCGGGCTGCGCACGTCGAAGAACCGCCGCACGACCGCGGACGAGTAGTCGCCGGTCATGGTCAGCGGCCGCGACTCGCGGACGGTGTCGTAGAACACGGCCATGTGCTCGATCACCTGCTCCGTGCTCAGCGGCGCGTCCGCGCGCAGGAAGCCCGCCTTGACCAGGTTCCGCCGGAACTCTTCCGGATCATGCTCGACGCACAGATACCGCGCCATCTGCATCAAAGGCTCCAGTTCCGCCGCGGTGAACCGCCGGACCAGCCCGAAGTCCAGGAACGTCACCCGCCCCCCGCCGTGGAACAGGTAGTTGCCGGGATGCGGGTCGCCGTTGAACGCGTGCAGCTCATACAGGCTGCGGAACACGAACCGGTAGATGGTCTCGGCGGCCAGGTCCCGCTCGGATTGCGACCACCCGGCCATCTCGGCGAACCGCGCCCCGTCAGCCAGCTCGCTGGTCACCACCCGGCGCGTCGACAGCTCGTCCACGATCCCGGGAACGCAGATCGTGGGATGGCCCCGGTAGTAGTCGGCGAACAGCCGCTGGTTCTCGGCCTCCCGGCGGTAGTCGAGCTCCTCGAGGATACGCTCGCGCAGCTCGGCCAAGAGCGCGTCGACGTCCTGGCTCGGCGCGGTGATCCGCAGCATCCGGCGCAGCAGGGCCACGTTCCCGAGGTCGGCCGCGATGGTCTCGGCGATCCCGGGATACTGAACCTTGACCGCGACCGCCCGGCCGTCGTGGGTGATCGCCCGGTGCACCTGGCCGATCGACGCCGCCGCGATCGGCTCGGGATCCCACCGGGCGAAGACCTGCTCCGGCGGCCCGCCGAGCTCCTCGGCCACCACCTGCGCGGCCAGCTCCGGGCTCATCGGCGGCACGCTGTCCTGGAGGCGGCTGAGCGTGCGCCGCACGCTGGGCGACAGCCCGTCGTCGATGTAGCTGGCCATCTGGCCGAGCTTCATCAGAACGCCCTTCATCGCCCCGAGCGTGGTCGCGACGTCCTCGGCGGTTTCCAGGGCCAGGTCGTTGCGCAGCTGCTGGCGGTGCTCGCCGGCCGCCGCGAACAGCCGGGGCGCGTTGCTGGCGTAGCGCGCCCCGCCCCGCGCGACCAGCTGGAGCGCGGCCAGGCCACGGGACAGCCGCAGGTTTCCGCCCAGAATGCCCCGTCGGCGCAGCACGACAACGGCCGCGACGCCCAGTCCGCCGGCCGCCACCCCGGCGGCCAGCCCGGCACGCCGGTTCACGCGGTCCGCGCGGCCCGCACCCGCGCCCCGATGCGCTGCCGGGCCTCCAGCACGCCCGGCTCGCCCAGGAACACCGCGTCGAGCACGCCGAGCACCTGCCGGATCTCCTCGCGCCGCCCGGGCGTCAGCGGCGGCGCCTGGTAGCCGTACATCTCCCGGGCCCAGTCCGGCAGCGAGACGACCGCGCCGTACCGGATGTCCTGCCAGATCTCGGCCACCTCCTCGTCCAGCCCGGGCGGGTCGAGCAGGTAGGCCATCGACTCGGACGCGGCCGGCGTGCGGCGCAGCTCGGGCCGGACCGACTCCATGTAGCGGTCGAGCTCGGCCACGCTCGCCGGGACGATCGCGACTGGCACGCCCACCAGCTCGGCGGCGACGACCATCTCGGCCACGTACCGGTCGGCATCCGTGTCACTGAGCGCCGTCCCGAACGCCTGCCGCACCGCCAGCGCGGACTCGACCAGCGCGGCGTGCACCCACAGCAGCAGCGCGGGGTCGGTGGCGTCGTACCGGCGCCCCGTGATCGGGTCCACGCCGTTGACCCGGGTATGGATCCGGCGGACCCGCGCCGCGGCCCGCTCGGCCGCCGCCCGCTCGCCGAAGCTGACCGTGGTGACGTAGCCGGATGTCGCGGCGAGCCGGCCCACCGGGTCCTCGCGCCAGCCGCTGTGCTGGTCGACCCCGGCCATGGCCAGCGGGTGCAACGCCTGCATCAGCAGCGACCGCAGCCCGGCGATCGGGCCGCCCAGGTCGCCGCTCATCCGCCAGGTCACGCTGGCGGGACCGAAGAAGCCGTCGTCGGCGGGCTGCTCGGGCACGCCGGACACGTACGCCGCCGCCGATCTTTCGACCAGGCCGGCCGCCGTCGCGTAAGGTTCCGCGGTCACGGACATCCCTCCAACAACCATCATTTTTAACGCCCGGGCTCGCCCCCCGGCCGGCCGCCAAACGCAAACGTCCTACCCCGCCAAACTACCTACTCCAGGCCCTGGCACCATCACCCCGAACTGGCCGGGGCCGCTGGGCTGGCCGCGGATTCATTGCCATTTCCTTGGCAATAACTATGTGTAATCAAATGACTACATCGGGTATTGACGTCCCTGCCGCGCACGATTGGAGGGGACGTCATGCCGGAACCGGTTCGCTCCGGCCAGCGCTACATGCCCGGGTTGGACGGGCTGCGGGCGCTGGCCGTCCTGGCTGTGATCGCGTTTCACGAGCAGCTGGGCTGGGCGCCGGGCGGGCTGCTGGGTGTCGGGGTGTTCTTCACCCTGTCCGGGTACCTGATCACCGACCTGCTGCTGGGTCAGTGGACGGCCACCGGGCGGCTGAAGCTGGCCGACTTCTGGGCCCGCCGGGCCCGGCGGCTGCTGCTGGCCCTGTTCGTGATGCTGGCTGTGGTCACCGCGTGGGTGACCGGGCCCGGCTGGCCGGGCTGCGCGGCGCGGTCGCCGCGGCGGCGACCTACTGCTCCAACTGGTACCTGATCGTCCAGGGCCAGTCCTACTTCGCCAGGTTCGCCCCGCCCGCGCCGCTGGACCACCTGTGGTCCCTGGCCGTGGAGGAACAGTTCTACCTGGCCTGGCCCTGGCTGCTGCTGGCCGGGCTGCTCGTGGTGCGCAAGATACGCCGCGGCCGCCCCGGCGGGGTGCCCTGGCTGGCGCTGCCGACCCTGCTGCTGGCCGCCGCGTCGGCGGCCGTGATGCTCGCGCTGTACCACCCGGGCCTGGACCCGACCCGGGTGTACGAGGGCACCGACACCCGCGCCGCGGGACTGCTGATCGGCGCCGCGCTGGCCATGATCTGGTCGTCCCGCCGGGCGGCCCGGATCGGCTCGGACCTGAAGGTGGCCGGCCACGCCCGCCCCCGGTCCCGCCGTACGCCGCGGGTCGCCCTGGACGTCGCGTCGGCGGCCGGGCTGGCCGGAATCTTCCTGATGATCTGGCGCACCGGCGAGTACTCGCCGTTCCTGTACCAGGGCGGCCTGGTCGTGCTCTCGTTCGCCACCGCCGCGGTGATCGCGGCCGCGGCCACGCCCGGCACGGTCACCGGACGGGTGCTCGGCTGGACCCCGATGCGCTGGCTCGGCGTCCGTTCCTACGGCATCTACCTGTGTCACTATCCGGTCATCGTGCTGACCACGCCGGTCAACGCGACCGAGAACCTGCCCCGCGCCGCCTGGCAGACCGCCGTGACGATCGTCGTCTCGGCCCTGTCCTGGCAGTACATCGAGAGCCCGATCCGCCGCGGCGCCCTCGGGCGGCTCTGGAAGCAACTGCGCTCTCCCGACTGGCGCACCCGCACCACCCGCCAGGCCACGCTGGCCGCCCGCGGCACGGCGCTGGCCGCCGTGGCCGGTGGCGGCGCCGTGCTGCTCGTGGCCTGCGCCGGGCTGACCGGGGCCGTGCAGGCCCCGGCCGGGTCGGGCGGCGGCGGGTCCTCGCTGGCCGCGGGCTCGAGCCTGCCCTCGCCGCCCGGCGGCGCCGCTCCCGCGGCGAGCGTGGCGCCCTCGGGCAAGCGCAGTCCGGCCACCGACTCCGGTTTGCGCACCTCGTGCACGGCGGTCGCCCACATCGGCGACTCGACGTCCGAGGGCATGGTGTCGGCCACGTACCTGGCCAACCCGGCCCAGCGGCTGACCGCGCAGTATCAGGACGTCGGGGTCAAGACCGTCGAGACCGACATCTCCGGCGCCCGCTCCGTGGTCGAGACCCTGCCCGGCCAGACCAACGGCTACCAGGCGGCCCAGGCGCTGACCGCGCACGGCTTCAAGGGCTGCTGGGTGCTCGCCCTGGGCACCAACGACACGGCCGACGTGGCGATCGGCTCGCCCAGCAGCCGGATGCAGCGCATCCAGCAGATGATGTCCGCCGCCCACGGCCAGCCCGTGATGTGGGTCAACGTGATCTCGCTGCTCAATTCCGGGGATTACTCCGAGGCCAACATGCAGCTCTGGAACCAGACCCTCCAGCAGGCCTGCTCCAAGTACAAGAACATGCGGATCTTCAACTGGGCCTCGATCGCCCAGCCGAGCTGGTTCATCAACGACGGGATCCACTACACCCCGGCCGGCTACGCCGTCCGGGCCCAGCAGATCGCCCAGGCCCTGGCCCGCGCCTTCCCGGCCAAGGGCAAGAGCCCGGGCTGCACGGTCAGCTAGTGGGACTGGCTCAGGTGCGCGGCTAGGACGTCGTCGCCGAAGTCGCTGCGGGGACGGCGCAGGACGGTGTGCTGGTGGTTGCCGTCCTGCGTGGTGTCGTCGTACTCGATCAGCAGGTCGTCGCCCTGCAGCCGGTAGTAGTGCCGGGTGCCGGGCGTGGCCGGGCCCTGCCAGGCGAAGTAGAGCTCGCCCGGGCTGATCCGGGCCGCCTCGCGGGCGGCCAGTTGCCGCGGCAGCCGGTCCAGGTACGCGACCAGGAGACGGCGCACCAGCTCGCGCGGGCCGGGGTCGAGCTGCGAGGCGGCGATGCCGAGGGGCTCGATACGTTCCTCCGCGCGCGGCCTCGGACCCGAGCGGATGTCGTGGGGCGCCTGTTCGGAAACCAGGGCCACGGTCCGCTGGGCGGGTGACATCGTGGTCAGGATCTCCCGGGCCAGGTCCTCCTCCAGGGCGAGCGGCCGGGACACGGGCTGGGTCCCGTAGCTGACCCGGGCCGGATTGGCGCCCAGGAACACCGGGGCCGGGGAGACCTCGTCCCCGGACACGGTCATCGTGACCGACAGGTGGTGCCCCTCGAAGCGCCACCCCCACGGATCGTCGCCGTCCGGGTCGCCGTAGACGCTGACCCAGTAGTCGTTGCTGTGCCGCCCCCTCGCCCATCCCTCGCGGCGGTCGAGCACCTCCTCGAGGGCGACGATCACCATCGCCTGCGCGTAGGCATGCTCGCTCAGCCCGGTGGCCAGCAGCCGGTGCGCGGCCTTGCGGGCCTCCCGGCTCATGTCGGCGATGCACGCCCCGGGCCGGGGCAGCGGCCGGTACTCGAGCCACCGGCGCGCGGCGTCGTCGTCAAACGACCGCGCCGCGAGCTCGCGTTCGGCACCCGGGAGCGACCGCAGCAGGACGGCCGCGGCCAACCGCATCTGGCCGGAGAGGGAGGAATCATCGCTCATGCTCCTGGTATACCCGGGGCCAGGAGCCGCCGCACGGCGGCCGCGCCCGCCATGGCCTGATCGTCGTCGGGTGACTGCGGGATCAGGTTGAACTCGGCGCAGCCCGCGGCGGCGTAGGGCGCGAGAAACTCGGCGACATCGTCGGCGGTGCCGTACGGGCAGTACCGCTCGAATCGCTCGAAAGGGAGCTGGTAGAAGGCCTCCATGGCCGGCACCAGGCAGGATCGGGCCGCTGGCGCGGCGGGCGACCAGGACGGGATGGCGCAGCGGCAGCAGATACACGCCGGTGTGCACGGGCAACGCGGGATGCAGCATGGCCAGCGCCGTGGCCTGGACGAGGCCGTCGAACCCCAGGCCGGCGAAGAAGCTCACGTGGTCGCCGCAGCAGACGTGGTCGATGCCCGCGTCGCCGACCTGCGCCAGAAGGGCGCGGGCGGCCTCCGGGCCCCGCTCGAGCAGGCCGTAGGGCGGGAACATGCCGACCCGAGGGAATGCGGCCGGGCGGACCGGTTTCGAAGCCTCTGACATGCAACGACGCTATGGCCGCCGGTCGCCGGCCGGCAATCGGGTGAACTACCGAGGCCCGGAGCGCCGGTACCTTCAATGATCGGGAGGTGAGGGCGATGCCGCTGCAGAACCGGGTCACCCCGACCGGGGAGATCGTGGCCGACCCGGGCCGCGGGCTGCTGATGGGCAACCGCGGCTGCATCCACCGGCCCGATCGCACGCTGGGCGTCTCCCGCTGGCGCTCGAAGATGTGGATCGCGTGCGTGCTGGACTGGCGCGGGCGCCGCCGCGACCCGATGCCGCCCGGGCGGTGGACCGCGCTGTTCTTCCTGGACGAGGCGACCGCGCTGGCCGCCGGGCACCGCCCGTGCGGGTACTGCCGCCGCCAGGACTACCTGGCCTACGCCGGGGCGTGGCGGCGCGCGGCCGGGCTGGATCTCCGCCCGCGCGCCGGGGAGATGGACGCCATGCTGCACGCCGAGCGGGTGGAGCCGCGCACCCGGCGCAAGCGGACCCGCCCGGGTGTGATCGCCGACCTGCCGGACGGGGCGATGGTGCGACACGAGGGCGCCAGCGGGCTCGTGACCGGCGGCCGGTTCCTGGCGTGGTCGTTCGCGGGTTACGGCGAGCCGGTCGCGCTGGCGCCGGACACGGCGGTGGAGCTGCTGACCCCGCCCGCGTCGGTCGCCGTGATCGCGGCCGGCTACCGCCCGATGCTCCACCCCACCGCCGATCGGGTCGCCGGCTAGTACGCCCGCGGGTGGGGAGGGCTCCCCTTGTATCGCGGGACATGGCGACGCACTCTGCATATGGGAGGGCGGGGAGGTCTGTCATGACGCGGGTGAACGTGACCGACGCACGGTGCGAGGCGCTGTTCGTTTCCGACCTGCAGATGTCCGACGCGCCGGACGCCACCGTGCTGGCCGATACGGTGAGCGCGGCCGTGCGGCGGTTCGGCGTGCGCGGCTGCGCCAGCCGGATGGCCCAGGAATTTGGCGAGCATCCGGAGACGGCCGCCGACCGGATGCGGTGGGTCAGGGAACTCGTCGGAGCGCGCCGATAGGGTGGCGTCCATGTCCACTCGGCTGGTGCATCTGGTGATCGACGCGAACGACCCGGCCAAGCTGGCCCGGTTCTGGTCCGGCGCCCTGGGCTGGGAGATCGAGGAGGAGGAGCCCGACGAGGTCGACGTTAGCCCGGCGGGCTACCACTACCCGGATCCGGTGGCACTGCCGCTGGTGTTCGTGCGGGTGCCGGAGCCGAAGACGGTCAAGGACCGGGTTCACCTGGACCTAGCCAGCCGGTCGGCCGAGCACCAGGCGGAAATCGTGGCGCGGCTGCGCGACCTGGGCGCGACGCCGGTCGACATCGGGCAGGGCGACGTGCCGTGGGTCGTGCTGGCCGACCCGGAGGGCAACGAGCTGTGCGTGCTGGAACCGCGGCCGGTGTACTCCGACACCGGGCCGGTGGCCGCGGTCCTGGTCGACAGCCCCGACCCCGCCGCCGCGGCCGGGTTCTGGCAGCGGGCGGCGGGCTGGGTGCCGGGCGGCGAGTGGACCGACGGGTTCGCCGCGCTGCGCTCCCCGCAAGGGGTCGGGCCGTACCTGGAGTTCCTCCGGGTGCCCGAGCCGAAGACGGTCAAGGACCGGATTCACCTGGACGTCGCGCCGTTCGCGGGCGAGGACCGGCCGGCGGAGGTGCGGGCGCTGCAGGAGGCCGGAGCGGTGCTGGCCGACATCGGCCAGGGCGATGTGTCCTGGACGGTGCTGGCCGACCCGCAGGGCAACGAGTTCTGCGTGCTCAGCCCGCGCTGAGCTCTCCCGGGAGGTTGGCCTCGAGGACGGCCAGGGCGTCCGGCATGTTGGCCCGGCCAAAACCGATGCGCAGATGGCCCGGCTGGTCGTAGACCGAACCCGGCAGCAGCAGCACGCCGGCCGCGGCGAGCTGCGCGCAGTACCGGTCCAGGTCGCCGATCCCGGTGACGCGGGGGAAGCCGATCGGGCTGGCCGTCGGGCGGGCCCAGGCGAACGTCTCGGGGTGACGGGCGAAGAAGCCGTCAAGGAGCGGCAGGTTGCGCCGCACGATCGCGAGGTTGCGGTCGAGGAGCACCTGGCGGTTCCGCAGCGCGAGCGCGGTCAGGAACTCGCTGGGCGCGCTCGCGCAGATCGTGGTGTAGTCCTTCAGCGTGGCGACGGCGTCGCGCACCATCCTTTCAGCGGCGGCGATCCAGCCGGTGCGCAGCCCGGGCAGGCCATAGCTCTTGGAGATGCTGCCGAGCGAAACGGCCCGCTCGTACACGTCACACGCGGCCGGCAGCCGCCCCGCCGGATCATGCTCGAGCTCCCGGTAGACCTCATCGTTGATCAGAACCAGCCCGTGATCGCGGGCGAGCCCGATGACGTCCTCGAACACCGCCCGCGTCATCAGCGTGCCCGTGGGATTGTGCGGCTGGTTGATGTAGAGCATCCGGGTCTGCGGGCGGATCAGGGCCGCCAGGGCGTCGAGATCGTGCGCCCAGCCGTCCTCATACCGGCGCTGCCACTGACTCACCTCGGCGCCGGTGCTGCGCGCGACCTGCAGCGCCGACTCGTAGCAGGGCGTCTCGACGATCGCGTGATCGCCGGGCCTGAGCAGGGCGTGATAGAGCAGGAAGATGCCCTCCTCGGCGCACGAGGTGACGACCACCTCTTCGGCGCCGGCTCGCTCGTACAGGGAGGCGATCGCCTGGCGGAGCGCGGGGGCGCCCAGCGGCTCGGTGTATCCGCACCCGGAATCCAGCAGCCGCTCATGGGCGCCCGGTTCGAGATCCAGCAACTCCCCGATTGTCCGCGTCTGGCAGTCGCTGCTGGACAGCATGAACCGGGTGGTGTGTTCGTACCGCGCGTAGAAACGCTCAATCCGGAACGGGCTCACTTCCATGACCCTAGTGTCGCGGGTTGCCGCATACTGGTCCCGTGGACCTGGCGGCTGATTCCGTCGCGGGGCAACGAGCGCCCTCCGTGGGCCGTCACCGGCGGGCCCCCCGCCGTGCGCGGTCGGCAGGGCCATCTGACCAGGCCCTGCACCGGCTGGCCGGCTGGTATGCGATCGCCCTGCGCCTCGGCGGCGCGGTCTTGTTCACCGCGGTGGCCGTGCTCGCCGCGACAAGGCAGATCTCCGGCTGGTGGCTGGCCGCGCCGCTGACCGCCCTGTGCGTGTGGTCGGCCCTCTTCACCTGGCGGGTGCGGCGGTCCGGGTTGACGACGGCCGTGGTCCTGGCCGACGCCGTGGCCATCTCGGCGCTCGCGCTGGCGCAGCAGCACCTGGTCCCGGCCGTGCTGATCGTGGCCAACACGAGCTGGATGCTCCCGCTGGCCTGCACTTCGGTGTACATCCTGCAGATCGCGCTGCGGCCGTGGCTCGGGCTCGCGGGAGCCGCGATCGTGGTCATCTCCTACGGCCTCGGCTCCGGCCACCCGATCGACGCCTTCCTGCTGGTGGTGGAGACGATCGTGGCCGCCGGGCTGGTGGCGGTGATCCGCGGCGGCGCCCGGCAAGCGGACGCGATCGTCACGGCCGGCCTGGAGACCGAGCAGCGGATCCGGGCCGAGGAGGCACGGCGCGCTGACCAGCGCGAGCAGCATCGCCAGCTGCACGACACCGTCCTGTCCACCCTCACCATGGTCGCGGCCGGCGCGTTCGCCGGACCGTCGCCGGGGCTGACCGCGCAGGCGGCCCGGGACCTGCGCGTGCTGCAAGGACTCGAAGGCGCCCCGGCCGTGCCGGCTGGGGTGGCGCCGCTGACTGACCTGAGACCGCAGCTGGAGCGGGCCGCGGCCAGCACGGATGACCTGGCCGTGCGGCTGCAGCAGGTCCGGGTCACGCTGCCGTCTCCGGTCGCGGATCAGCTCGTGGCCTGCGTCGGCGAGGCGCTGCGCAACGTCGAACGGCACGCCGGAACCGGCCAGGCGGACGTGACCGTCACCGGCGGCGCCGGCTGGGCGGTCGTCAAGATCAGCGACCGCGGCCGGGGGTTCGACCCGGCCGCCACCCCGCCATCTCGCCGGGGCCTGCGCGAGTCGATCACCGGGCGGATGCTGGCGGCCGGCGGCCGGGCCGCGATCGCCAGCCGTCCCGGCGCGGGCACGACCGTGACCGTGAGCTGGCCGGCATGACCGCCGTGCAGCCGACGGCGATGATGTCCGGCCGCTATCAGCGGGCCTTCACCGTCGCCGTGGTCTTCCTGGTCGCGGGCTGGCATCTCGCCGGAGCGGGCGGGCAGCTGCTGCACAGCCGCTCGGCCTACACCTCGTTCGCGTTCCAGGGCGCCATGTGGCTGATCATGGCGCTGGCGATCGCCGCGGGCTCGGTCCTGGTGCTGCGCGGCACGCCCGGCTGGCTCCCGGCCTGGTCGGTGGCCGTGATCGCGCTGGCCGCCAGCACGGCGGCGGCGGCGGCCAGCCCGGCCGGCCAGATGCTGGCGGTCAACTGGTCCTGGGGGAGCGCCGGCTGGACCGGCGTGCTCGTGCTGCTGCGCCGCCGGTTCACCGAGCTCGCGTGGTTCCTCGCCGCGGAGGCCCTGGCCGTCCTGGGCGTGCAGGTGTGGGACGGGCTGCACCGCACCGACCTGGCCGGGTTCCTCGCCGTGCTGGCCTGGTCGACCGGCGCCCAGGTGGCCGTCGCGGCCGGGGTCAGGGCCCTGGATGTCGCCGCCGGCCAGGCCGCCGCTGCGGCGCGCAGTGAGCACGCCGCGCGGGAACGGGCGGCCACCGCGGAGATCATCCGGGCCGCCCGGCACGCGCGCTGGCTGGCGCTGCAGGAAACCGCCGTCCCGCTGGTCGCCGAGCTCGCGGCGGGGACGGCCGACCCGGGCGACCAGCAGGTGCGCGTCAGGTGCGCGGTCCAGGCGGCCCGGCTGCGCCGGCTGCTGGCCGAGGGCGATGAGGTACCCGGATCGCTGATGCACGAACTGCACGCGAGCGCCGACGTGGCCGAGCGGCGCGGGGTGGCCGTCGAGATCGAGACGGCGGGGGCGCTTCCGCAGGTGCCCGGTCCGGCCCGGCGGGTGATCACCGACGCCGCCATCGCGATCCTGACCGCCGCACGCAGCCAGGCGCGGGTCACCCTGGCCGCGGTGGCCAGCGGAATCGCCGTCAGCTTCGTCGCCGATACCGGTGCGGTCGTCCCGCTGCCCGCCGCCGCCGAGGGGGTCGCCATCGATCAGCAGCAGGACGGCGGCATACTTTGGGCGGAGGCGCGATGGAACAGCCGGTGACGGTGGCGATCATCGAAGACCACCCCGTCGTCACCGAGGGGGTGGCGTCCTGGATCCGGTCCGACCCCGGCCAGCGGGTGCGGCTGGTGCAGACGGCGCGCGACCTGACCGGGCTCGGCGCCGGGCCGGCGCCCCCGGCCGACGTGGTCATCCTGGACCTGGAGCTGTCCGGCGAGCTGGTCACCACGCAGATCCCCGACCTGGTGGCGGCCGGGTACCGGGTGGTGGCGTTTTCCGGGCACAGCGATCCGGCGATCGTGATGGAGACGCTGGACAACGGCGCGCACTCCTACGTGTCCAAGGACGAGGGCCGCGACCACCTGGTCGAGGCGGTGCTGGCGGCGGCGGCCGACCGTCCGTACGTGACCCGGTCTCAGGCCAGGGCGATCCTCGCCGACCAGCGTCCGGCCCGCCCGGCGCTGTCGGAGCAGGAGCGGCAGGCGCTGCTGCTGTGGTTTCAGGGCATGTCGAAAGCATCGGTCGGGCGGCGCATGTCGATTAGCGAGAACACGGTCCGGCAGTACATCAGCCGCGCCCGCGCCAAGTACGCGGCCACCGGGCGGACCGCGCCGAGCAAGGACGCGCTGCTCGCCCGGGCGATCGAGGACGGCGTGATCAAGCCGGGCGAGATCATGCCGTACCAGTCGTTCGCCCGCACCGCGGCCGACCGCCCCAGCCTGGGTGCCCCAGGTCGGTGAATGGCCCAGGACACCCAAGCCCCCCCGGAACTCCCCCCCGGAGCTACCCCCCGGGGCGAATCGGCCGCAGGCCGACGCCGGGCTGCATGGCGGTGCGACACGGCGTCATCAGTTCGCGGCTGACATAACCAGCTTTGCCGATCGAGGGCGTCAGTGTCATGACGCCCGATCGGGTGACACGACGGCGGCCGGGCCGCGAGCTAGCCGGCCCGTGGCGTGATCCGGCCGCCCAGGTACATGTAGGGCGTCTGGTCGCCGAGGCGGTCGAATACCAGCGCGCTCCATGGCTGATGGTCGTACACGCGGCCGACGAAGGCATCGCCGGTGCCGTCCGCCGGATACAGGTCGAACTCCTCGACGGTGTCGTCGGACAGCGCCGCGCGGTCACCGGTCATCGAGGAGCTCACGTGCAGCCGCCCGTCACGGACGCTGAGGTCGTACCGGCGCGAGGTGCGCTCGTACCGGCCCGCGTGCCGGTGCAGGTCCGCGCCGGGCGGCCCGGTGACGGGCTCGGGTCCGGCCGGCACGGTGAGGCCGGCGTACTCGCCGAAGATCTCCGAGAACAGCCGCCGGAACAGGCCGTCCGCCTCGGGCGAGTTGGTCAGCAGGCAGGCCGCGACGCCGCTGTGCGGATCGGCCCGCAGAAACGCCGACTGGCCGATGGTGCCGCCGTCGTGCCCGATGACCGGGCCGCCGCTCCAGCGGTTCAGGCGCCAGGTCAGGCCGACCGCGTCGCGGCGGCCGCCGAGGCCGGGCATCTCGACCTGCGGCGGCGCCATGGCCGCGACCGAGGCCGCGCTCAGCAGCCGGGTACCGTCCGGGGTGACGCCACCGCCCAGGTGCATCCGGGCGAACGTCAGCACGTCGGCGGCGCTGGCGGTGATATTGCCGGCCGGCCCGATGCTGCGCGGCAGGCCCCAGACCGAGACCGGCTGATCCCGGTGCGGATGCTCCCGGTGCCCGGTCGCCACCCGGTGCACGATGGCCTCCTCGGGCAGGGTGACCGTGCGGGTCAGTCCGAGCGGCCGGATCAGCCGCTCGCGCAGCGACTCATCCCACTCCCGGCCGTCGAGCACCTCGATGATCCGGCCGAGCAGCACGAAGCCGCTGTTGCAGTACGAGTACGCCGCGCCGGGCGGGAAGATCAGCGCGGCGGCGGCCAGCCCGGCCGTGTAGCGCTCGAGGCAGTCGGCCCCGCGGCCGGTGTCGGCGAAGATGTCGCCGTCGATGCCGCCGGTGTGGGTGAGCAGGTGCCGGACCGTGATCCCGGCCTCGGCGCCGTCGGCGGCCAGGCGCACGCCCGGCAGCACCTGCGCGACCGTCGTGTCCAGGGACAGCCGGCCCTCGTCGATCAGCTGCATGATCATCGTTGCGGTCCACAGCTTGGTGATGGACCCGATCTGGAACAGCGAGTCCGGGGTGGCGGACACCCCGGTCGCCGCGTTCAGCATCCCGTGCGCGGCGACGCTGTGCCGCCCGTCGGCCCAGACCGCGAGCGTGGCACCGGGAACGTCTTCCTCGGTGGCCAGCTCGCGCAGCCGGCCGGACCAGTCCTGCGTCATGTCTCCTCACCGGCGCGGCGCGCCCGGGCGCGGCGTTTGCCCTCGTGCATCGCCTGGACCCGGGCGATGGGGATCTCGTGGCCCTCCGCGACAAGGTCGGCGGCTAGGCGCTGGGGCTCCGGCAGCAGAGCGGCCCAGCCGGTCCGGTCGGTGATCAGCCCCGCGGCGTTGCGCACCGTGAAGTCGCCCGGGCTGACGCGATCGAGATCGTCCCACGGCACCGGGAACGAGACCGGGGTGCCGGGCCGCACCCGCGGGCTGTAGGCCGCGACCACGGTCGCCCCGCCGGCCCGGGTCGAGTCCAGGAACACCTTGCCCTCCCGGTCCTCGCGGATGAACGCGGTGGTGGTCAGCTCCGGGTCGAGCCGCCCGGCCCGGGCGGCGATGGCCCGCGTGGCCGCGGCCGCGTCCTCGCTGCCCGCGTCGGCGATCGGCACCAGCACGAGCACGCCCTTGGCGCCGCTGGTCTTGACCGCCCCGGCCAGGCCCAGGACGGCCAGGGCCTGGCGGACCAGGAACGCGGCCCGCACGGCCAGCCCGAACGAGTTGCCGGCCGGCGGGTCGATGTCCAGCACCAGGTAGTCCGGCCGACCCAGGTCATCGACGCGGCCCAGCGTCGGGTGGTACTCGATCGCGCGCTGGTTGGCGAACCACAGCAGCGTGCGCCGGTCGTCGCACAGCGCATAGGAGACCTCACGCCGGGACGACTCGGCCCATAGCGTCACCGTGCGCACCCAGGGCGGGGTGTACTTCGGCACGTTCTTCTGCATGAACGGGTCCTGGCCGCGCAACACCCGGATGACCGACAGCGGGCGCTGCGACAGCTCCGCGATGATCGGGGCGCGGACCGCATCCAGGTAGTCGACCAGGTCGCGCTTGGCCGCCTCGGCCCCTTCGAACAGCGGCTGGTCGAGGTTGGTCAGCGTTACGCCGTCGCGCTCCTCGCCCCCGCTCACGGGTTTACCCTGCCACCGATTCGCCCGCGGCGCGAGGGCCGATCGAGTCGGCCGCCATGTGGATGGCCGCGATGCACGCGGCGACCGGCGGCTGGCGCCGGGCCCCGTTCCGGCAGGCGATCCGGGTCCGGCGGCGGGCCGGAAGCGCGGTGAGCACCACGCCCGCGGGCGGGCCGATCACCCCGAGTTCGGGAACGAATGCCACGCCCTGGCCCGCGGCCACCAGCGCGAGCACGGTGGCGAAGTCGTCGGCGTGGTGCCGGATGCGCGGGGTGAACCCGGCCGCCTGGCAGGCGCGCACCGCCATCACGTGACACAGCGTGCCCGGGCTGGCCACGATCCATGGCGCCTCCCGCTGAGAAACCACCGGATCCCCGCCCCTCTCGCCCGGGCCGAAGGCCACCGGTGAGGCCAGGTAAATCGCCTCGTCCAGCAGCGGCTCGGCCTGCAGAGCCGGATCCGGCTCGGCCGGGACGTAGTCGTACTCGTGGATCAGCGCGACGTCGAGCGCCCCCGACCGCAGCGCGTCGGGCACGGCCGCCGGGTCGAGCTCGGTCACCATCAGCTCCAGGCCGGGATGATCGCGGCCGAGCGCGACCAGGGCGGCGGGCAGGATCGTGCGCACCGCGGTCTGGAACGCGCCGATCCGCAGCGGCCCGGTCAGGCCGGTCCTGGCCGCGGCCAGGCCGGACGCGGCCTCCTCCAGCAGGGCCAGGATGGCCTCGGTCTGCCCGGCCAGCGTCGCGCCGGCCGGGGTGAGCGCCACCCGCCGTCCGCTCCGGCGCAGCAGCGGGACCCCGGCGTCGCGTTCCAGCGCGGCGAGCTGCTGGGAGACCGCGGACGGGGTGTAGGACAGGGCGTCGGCCACGGCGGCGATGGTCCCGCGATGGGCCAGTTCCCGCAGGAGACGGAGCTTGCGCACGTCGAGCATCAGTACAGCTTACGAGTCTGCGAAGAAATCTGAACTGGACCTGAATAATCGGCGCCTGCCAGTCTCGGTCTCATGGACCTCAAGGGCTTGTACGTACCGCTGATCACCCCGTTCACCGCCTCCGGCGAGCTGGCGCCCGGCGCGCTGGAACGCCTGGCCCACGACGTGCTCGACGGCGGCGCGGCGGGCGTCGTGGCGCTCGGCACCACCGGCGAGCCGGCCACGCTCACCGAGGCCGAGCGGCACCGCGTGCTGGACGTCTGCGCCCGGGTGTGCCGGGAGCGCTCGGCCACGCTCATCGCCGGGGCGGGGTCGAACGACACCGCGGCCTCGGCGCGGGCCCTGGCCGGCTTGAGCGCATGGCCCGAGGTGTCGGCGGCGCTCACCGTGGTGCCGTACTACACCCGCCCGTCCGAGGCGGGCGTGGTCGCGCACTTCACCGAGCTGGCCGCCGCGAGCCCGGTGCCGCTGCTGATCTACAACATCCCGCAGCGGACCGGCGTGCAGATCGGATGGCGGGCGTTGCGGCGGCTGGCCGAGTTGCCCAACGTCGCCGGGATGAAGCAGGCCGTCGGCGGCGTCGACGCCGACACGGTCATGCTGATGGCCGGCCTTCCCGAGGGATTCGCCGTGCTGGGCGGGGATGACGTGTTCGCGTCGCCGTTGCTCGCCCTGGGCGCGTCCGGCGCGATCATGGCCTCGGCCCACGTGCGCACGAGCGCGTTCGCCGCGATGATCGCCGCCTGGCGGGCCGGCCCGGTCGGCCCGGCCCGCGCGCTCGGGCACCGGCTGACCGGGGTGGCCGGGGCGCTGTTCGCCGAGCCGAACCCCACCGTGATCAAGGGCGTGCTTTTTCGGGCCGGCAGGATCCCCAGCCCGGCGGTGCGGCTGCCATTGCTCACCGCGAGCGACGACAGCGTCGCCGCGGCTCAGGCGGCGGTGGCCGGGTTCGACTCGGCCGACGCATCCCGGGCCGACGCGGCGGCGTGAGCGCCGGCCCGGCGCCCGGAAAACACGCAGTCGGCCAGACAGCCCGCTGACGTAGGAGTTCGGCGGCGCGGCGGCCGGCGCGCCGCGCAAGGTGCGGCACTCGACCCCGATCACCCGTGCGCCGGACCGGCGCACCGCCCGGCGCAGGCGCGCGAACAGCAGCCCGCCCGAGGTCCCGCGCCCGCGCTGCCCTGACGTCCCACACGGATCTCCACCTCGGCCGAAACTGTAACGTGTTCTAGTATGTCGGGGTTGGAGGTGCCGTGACGACGGACGAGACACGGTTCGATGTCGTGGTGGCGGGCAGCGGCGCGGCGGGCATGACCGCCGCCCTCACCGCCGCGCATCACGGGCTGCGGGCCGTGGTCCTGGAGAAGACCGACCACTTCGGCGGCTCGACGGCGCGCTCCGGCGGCGGAATCTGGGCCCCCGGCAACGAGGTGCTGCGCCGGGCCGGCGTGCGGGACACCCCCGAGCAGGCCGCCGCGTACCTGGCCCACGTCGCCGGGACCGGCGTGCCGGAGGCGTCGCGGCGGGCGCTGCTCGCCCGCGGGCCGGAGATGCTCGCGTTCGTGCGCGCGCACACGCCGGTCGACTTCGCCTGGGTGCCGGGCTACGCCGACTACTACCCGGAGGCGCCGGGCGGGCTGGCGCCGGGCCGCAGCGTCGAGCCGGTGCCGCTCGACGCCCGGGTGCTCGGCGCGGAACTCGCCCGCCTCAACCCGTCCTACCTGCCCGCGCCCGAGTACGTGACGATCACCCAGGCCGACTACCGGTGGCTCAGCCTGGGCACCCGGCATCCGCGGGCGCTGCTGACCGCCGCGAAGGTGTCGGCCCGCGCGGCGCGCGACCGCCTGCTGCGGCGCCGGACGCTCAGCATGGGCCAGGCCCTGGCCGCCGGGCTGCGGGCGGGCCTGGCCTCGGCCGACGTCCCGGTCTGGCTCGGCGCCGCGCTGACCGGTCTGGAGGTTTCCGGCGGCCGGGTGACTGGCGTCCGGGCGACCCGCGACGGGCGGCCGGTCCTGATCCGGGCCGAGCGCGGCGTCCTGATCGCGACCGGCGGCTTCGAGCGGAACGAGGAGATGCGCCAGCGCTACCAGCGGGCGCCGGTCGGCACCTCGTGGACCACCGGCTCGGGCGGGAACACCGGCGACGGCATCGTGGCGGGCGAGGCGCTCGGGGCGGCGCTGGACCTGATGGACGACGCCTGGTGGGGTCCGTCGATACCGCTGTCCGGCGGGCCGTACTTCTGCCTGGCCGAGCGCAGCCTGCCCGGCTGCATCCTGGTCAACGGGGCGGGCCAGCGGTTCGTCAACGAGTCCGCGCCGTATGTCGACGCGGTGCACGCGATGTACGCCGCGCACTCTCCGGAGAACCCGCATATCCCGGCGTTCCTGGTGTTCGATCAGCGCTACCGCAACAGCTACGTGTTCGCCGGGATGCCGCCGCGCAAGGCGTTGCCGCGGCGGTGGTTCCGGGCGGGCGCGGTGTTCCGCGGCGGCGACCTGGCCGAGTTGGCCGCTAAGATCGGCGTCGATGGTTCCGGGCTGGCCAAGACCGTGGCCAGGTTCAACGAGTTCGCCGGTTCCGGGATTGACGAGGATTTCGGGCGCGGGTCGTCGGCGTACGACCGTTACTACAGCGATCCGCGCTGCCGGCCGAACCCGAACCTGGCCCCCCTGGACCGGCCGCCGTTCTATGCGGCCAAGATCGTGCCGGGAGATCTGGGCACCAAGGGCGGCCTGCGCACCGACGAGCGCGCCCGGGTGCTGCGTGCGGACGGCACGGTGATCCCCGGCCTGTACGCGGCGGGCAACGCGAGCGCGTCGGTCATGGGCCACAGCTACGCCGGCGCCGGCGCCACCATCGGCCCGGCCATGACCTTCGGCTACCTGGCCGCCCTCGACCTGGCCGGCGCTGTTTAGCGCCCGGTGCGCAGCTGCGGCGTCAGCGCGGTGGCCAAGGCGATGAACGCGACCAGCACCGGGACCACGCCCAGCGCCAGCGGCAGCGAGGTGGCCGAGGCCAGGGCGCCGATGAGCGGCGGCCCGCAGACGAACCCGAGCCACCCGCAGGTGGACACGGCCACGATCGCGGCGCCGGGGCTGAGCCCGGGCAGCCGCCCGGCCGCGCTGTTGACGGTCGGGACGACCAGGGCCAGGCCGATCCCGAGGCAGGCGAACCCGGCGATCGCGGCCGCGCCGGTGCCGACGGCCAGGCCGGCGGTGAACCCCGCGCAGGCCACGGCCGCGAGGACCGGCAGGACCGACGGGACCGTGAACCGGCCCAGCAGCCGGTTGCCCGACAACCGGGCGATGACCATGGTCAGCGAGTAGGCCGTGTAGCCGAGCCCGGCCACGGCCGCGCCGGCGTGGACCGGGCCGCGCAGGTACACCGACGCCCAGTCGGCGCTGGCGCCCTCGCAGAGCATGGAGGCGAACGCGATCGCGCCCAGTATCAGCACCGCCCGGGAGAACCGGCGCGCGGGCCGGGGCTGGCCGGCCGTGGTCCCGTCCGTCGTTTCGGCCGGGTGGCCGCTGTCGGGCAGCATGCGCGCGCTGAGCGCCTGCCCGATCACCAGGGCCGGCACCCCGAGCAGCAGCAACTGAACGCTCAGCGACATGCCGATCGCCACGCCCGCCACCCCGGCCGCGGCGCCCGCGAAGGTGCCGATGCTCCAGCAGGCGTGGAAGCCGGACATCAGCGGGCGGCCCCTGGCCCGCTCGACCGCCACCGCCTGGGTGTTCATCGACACGTCGAGGGAACCCTGGAAGGCACCCCACGCGAACAACGCGGCGAACAGCGTCGGCAGCGAACCGGCCAGCCCGACCAGCGGGCCGGCCGCGCAGTAGCCGACCAGGCAGCCCCGGACCATGCGCCGGCTGCCCAGGCCGGGCAGCAGCTTGGCCGACACCAGCATGGCCGACACCGACCCGGCCGGCGCGCCGAGCAGGGCCAGCCCGAGCGCTCCGACGGTCAGGCCCGCGTGCTCTTTGACCTGGGGAATGTGTGCCGTCCACGAGGCGAACAGCAGCCCGTGGATGAAGAACACCGCCACCGTCGCCGCCCGCGGCCAGCGGACCTGGAGCGCCGCGCGCGGCTCGACGGCCAGGTCAGGCACACCGCACCTCGACACCGGTCGCGCGCAGTGCGTCCAGGGCGTCGCCCGGCGCCGTGGCGTCGGTGATCACCATGTCGACCGCGTCGGTCGCGCTCACCACGGCCATCGCCGTCTGGCCGAACTTGGATCCGTCGGCCGCCACCACCACCCGGGCCGATGCCGCGATCATGGCCTGCTTGACCGCGGCGTCGCCGAGGTCGTGCGCGGTGATCTGGCCTCCGGCCAGGCCGCAGGGGGCCAGCACCGCGGTATCGAAGCGCAGCGCGGCGATGCCGGCCAGAGCGATCGGGCCGACCATGGCCAGCTCCCCCGGGCGGGCCTCGCCGCCGCAGACCAGGAGCCGGACCGATTCGCCGGCCGGGCCGGCCGACAGCACCGTGGCCACGTGCAACGACAGGGCCATCACGGTCAGCCGCCGCCCGGCGAGAGCCCGGCCCACCGCCACCGAGGTCGTGCCGCTGTCGAGCAGCACCGCCTCGCCGTCGCGCAGGACATCCGCGACCGCGGCGCCGATGCGGGCCTTCGCCTCGGCGCGCTCGATCGCGCGCATCGCGAACGGCAGCTCCTCGCCCCGCATCAGCAGGCTGATCGCGCCGCCGCGGACGCGCCGGGCCATGCCCATCGCGACCAGGCGATCGAGATCGCGGCGGACGGTCATCTCCGCGGTGCCGAACGCCTCGGCCGCCTCGGCCACCTCGATCCGGCCGTCCCGCTGCAGCAGTCCGGTCAGCGCGGTCAGCCGCGCGTTCGCATCCACGACCTCAACGTACACAGATCATGTGCGAACGCACAATTCATTTGTTCTAGTGGTGGCCGCTGCCGCGGCGTAGGCTCATCAGGCATGGATGATGGTGCCGACAGCCGCGCGGAGCACCCCGCCTTTGACACGAGCGTGGCGCACATAGCGCGGGTGTATGACTACTGGCTGGGCGGCAAGGACAATTTCGCCGCCGACCGGGCCGCCGCCGAGCAGGCGATCGCCGCCTGGCCGGACATCGTGTTGTCGGTTCGCGCCAACCGGGCGTTCCTGGCCCGGGTGGTGCGCTATCTGGCCGGCGAGGCGGGCATCAGGCAGTTCCTCGACATCGGCACGGGCATCCCGGCCTCCAACAACACCCACGAGGTCGCTCAGTCGATGGCACCCGAAAGCCGGGTGGTGTACGTCGACAACGACCCGGTCGTGCTCGCCCACGCCCGGGCGCTGCTGACCAGCGGCCCGCACGGGGTCACCAGCTACCTGGACGCTGATCTGCGTGACACCCGGCGGGTGCTGGGCGCCGCGGCTGAGATGCTGGACTTTTCCCGGCCGGTGGCCGTCATGCTCATGGCGATCTTGCAGCACGTGGACGACGCCGAGGATCCCCACGCCATCGTGGCGACGCTGCTCGGTGCGCTGCCCGCGGGCAGCTATCTGGCGCTGTCGCATCCGGCTTCGGACATCGAAGCCAAGGCGCAGGGCGAGATGGCCAGCCGGCTGAACCAGACGATGGCGGAGAAGGTGACCATGCGTGACCGGGCTCAGGTCGCGCGGTTCTTCGACGGCCTGGAACTGGTCGCGCCCGGGCTGGTGCGGGTGCCGGAATGGCGGCCCGCATCGGAACTCGAAGCCGCGACCCCGGCTGGGCTGTGGGGCGGCGTGGGCCGCAAGAACTGATGCCGCCCGGTCAGGTGGTGAAGGCGATCAGCACCGCGCACGGAGCCTGGTGCGCCACCGAGTTCGGCACGCTGCCCAGCACCCGGCGCATGCCCTGCATGCCCTTGTTCCCGACCACGATCACGTCGGCCTTGACCTGGGCCGCGACCTCGCAGATGGCGTCGGCCGGGCCGGCGTCCTTGAGGTGCGTCTCCACCGCCACGCCCCCGCTGCGGGCCCGGGAGGCCAGGTCGGTCAGCACGTTCTGGGCCAGGTCGGCCGAGGACAGGGAGCCCGAGAACTCCTCGCCGGCCGGCGAGTGCAGCTGCCCCGGCTTGTACGCGGTGACGATGTGCAACTGCCCGTCCGTCAGCTTGACCAGTTCGGTCGCGACCCGCACCGCCTCGGCCGCGGTGGGCGATCCATCCGCGCCGACGACCACCGTCTCAAACACCAGGCGCCTTCTTCCTCGCGCAGGAAACGCCGGGCGATTCCCGCCAATGTGATTCGCGTAGTTCGCAAAACTCTAGCCGGAATGATCCACCCCGGGCTCGTATGTGGCAACCGTCCCGTGCCCGGATGTGGCCAGGGTCTCAGCCCGGCCCGCGGCCCAGCGCCAGCTCCACGGCCTGGGAGCGGGACAGCCGGGCCCCGGACCGGTACCCCGCGTCGTAGGCCTCGTCGTCCATCAGCTCACGAAGGGCGCCCTGCTCCCGCTCCCAGAGCTGGATCTCGGGTCCCGACCAGGTAATGCTCCCGAGCTCGACCGAGGCGTTGATCTCCTGGTCGGCCGCGCCGTACAGCCGCGCGGCGCGCGAATGATCCCCCTGCCACGCGGCGCAGCACGCCGCGGCGAACAACAACTCGCTGACGTCAAGGCGAAGGCCCATCCGTCGCGCCGCCAGCAGGCAGTTGCGGACCAGCGGCACGGCCTCCTCGTGCTTGCCCTCGATGAGCAGCAGGACGATGTAGTCGGCTTGCATGAGGTACAGGAAGACCCGGGCGCCCAGCCGCTCGGCCGTGGCGATCGCCTCGGTGATGTGGGCCCGCGCATCGTCGAGCAGCCCGGCGTGCAGGTCCAGGCCGTAGAGCATATGCATCTCATTCGCGGCGAGCATTTCATCGCCGGACTGCCGGAAGCATTCGAGCGAGTCGAGGCGGATGCGGCGGTTCTCATCGCTCGTGCCCACGATCGAGAGGGTGGATTGCAATTGGCCGCGCAGGTGCACGTCGCCGATCTCCCGGGCGATCGCGACGCTCTCCTCGCCGAGCCGGCGCATCCGGCCCAGGTCGTGGTGGAAGTAGGCCACCCCGGCCAAGACGAGCAGTGCCCGGGCCTCGATGCGGCGGTCGCCGAGGTCGCGGGCCATCGCCAGGGCGCGCTCGCCGCATTGCCCGGAGACCGCATTCGAGTCGGCGTCCATCCTCATCAGGGTCGTGATCAACAGGCCGATCCCGACGAGGGCGCTCGCGAGCAGGACGGAAGGCCCGGCATCGAACACGTCCACCGCGTCCCGCAGCCAGGTGAGCACGTCGGTGTGGCCGCGGCTCAGCGCGAGCCCCAGCAGCCAGACGCCGAGCCGGAGCACGTCCTCGGTGCGGCCCTCGGCGGCCAGGTGGGTGGCTGCCGAGCGCATGTTCTCCCATTCGAGGTCCAGCCGCCGCAGCCAGATGCCCTGCCCGCGCCCGGCGAGCGCGGGCGCCGCCTCCTCCGCGAGGCGCAGGAAGTAGCCGGCGTGCCGGTCCCTGGCCGCCAGGACCTCCGCCTCGCCGCCCGACCTCAGCAGCTCCTGCGCGGCATACTGCCGGATCGTCTCCAGCATCCGGTAGCGGACCGAGCTGGGCGTCCGGTCGGCCACCACCAGGCTCTTGCTGACCAGGGAACCGAGCAGGTCCAGCACGTCGAACACGTCGACGTCGCCGGCCGCGCAGATGACCTCGGCGGCCTCCAGCTCAAAGCCCCCGGCGAACACCGACAGCCGGCGCAGCACCTCCCGCTCCGCCGGGCTGAGCAGGCTGAACGACCAGTCGACCGCGGCCTGCAGGGTCTGCTGACGGGGCATGGCGCCCCGACTGCCGCCGGTGAGCAGCCGGAACCGCTGATCCAGCCGCTCGCTCACCTGCCGGATGGACATGGACGAGAGCCGGCCCGCCGCGAGCTCCAGCGCCAGCGGGATACCGTCCAGGCGGCGGCAGACCGACGCCACCAGCCGCGCGGAGGATTCATCCAGGCCGAACCCGGAGTCCTGGGCCCGGGCGCGGTCGACGAACAGCCGGACGGCGTCGGCCGCGGCGATATCGTCGACGGCCTCGGCCTCGCCGGCCGGCAGCGACAGCGACGGCACCCGGTACACGTGCTCGCCGTCGAGGCCGAGCGGCTCCCGTGACGTGGCCAGGATGCGCAGCCCGGGGCAGTCGCGGACGAGCTGACCGCAGAACTTGGCCGCCCCGTCGATCACGTGCTCGCAGTTGTCGAGCAGGATGAGCGTGTCCTGCTCGCGCAGCGCCTCGGTCAGCGATGCGATGAGCGGCTGCTGCCCGCCCTGGTCCGCGAGTCCGAGGACGGCCGCGACCGCGCCGGGGATCTGCTCGGCCTCGGCCAGCGGGGCGAGCTCGACGAACCAGGCGCCGTCCCCGGTTCCGTCCAGCAGCTCGGCCGCCGCCTGGAGCGCCAGCCGCGTCTTGCCGCAGCCGCCCGCGCCGGTCAGCGTGACCAGGCGCGCCGAGCCGACCAGGGATCGCACCTCGGCGACCTCTCGCTCGCGCCCGACGAACGCGCTCGGCACGCTGGGCAGGTTGTTCGGCAGCTCGGGGTTGTCCAGGGTGCCGAGCGGCGGGAAGGCCGACGCCAGCCCGTCCGCTTCGAGCTGGAAGACCTGCTCGGGACGGCCGAGGTCCTTGAGGCGGTGGGAGCCGAGATCCCGCAGCGCCGCGCCGCCGGGCAGCGCATCCGACAGCAGCGCGGCGGTCGCGCCGGACACCAGTACCTGCCCGCCGTGGGCGACCGCCTCGAGGCGCGCGGTCCGGTTGACGACCGGGCCGAAGTAGTCGTCGTCGCGCTCCTCGCACACGCCCGTGTGCAGGCTCATCCGGACCCGGATCGGCCGGCCCGTCGGCCACGGCTCGGCGCCGAGCGCCCGCTGGGCGGCCAGCACGGCGGCCAGGGCCGCCTGCGGCGTGGCGAAGGCGGCGCAGAACGCGTCGCCGACGGTCTTGAACACGTAGCCCTCGGCCTGCCCGATCGCGGCACGGAGGATCTCGTCATGCCGCCGCAGGGCCCGGGCCATGGGCTCCGGCTCGGTCTCCCAGAGCCGGGTCGAGCCCTCGACGTCGGTGAACAGCAGCGTGACCGTGCCCGACGGGATCGACGGGCTGGCGCTCACGAGCGAAAGGATACGCCGGGGTCGCGGCCGTCAGGCCCCGGCCAGGATCAGGCCGCTGGTCGGCACCCCGGTCCCGGCCGTGACCAGCACCGGGCCGTCGCCGCCGACCTGGTTGACCGAGGTGCCGCGGACCTGCCGCACCGCCTCGGCGATGCCGTTCATGCCGTGGATGTAGGCCTCCCCGAGCTGGCCGCCGTGCGGGTTCACCGGCAGCGTGCCGCCCAGCTCGATCGCGCCTCCGGCGATGAAGTGCCGGGCCTCGCCCCGCGGGCAGAACCCCAGCTCCTCCAGCTGCAGCAGCACGTACGGGGTGAAGTGGTCGTACAGCACGGCGGTCCGCACGTCGCCCGGCCCGATCCCGGCCTGGCGCCACAGCTGCCGGGCCACCACCCCCATCTCGGGCAGCCCGAGTTCGCCGCGGTAGTAGCTGGTCATCACGTACTGGCCCGGGCTGCTGCCCTGCGCCGCGGCGCGGATCACCGCGGGCGGCTGGCGCAGGCCGGCCGCGCGCTCGGCGCTGGTCACCACGACCGCCACCGCGCCGTCGCTCTCCTGGCAGCAGTCGAGCAGCCGCAGCGGCTCCACGATCCAGCGGGACGCCTGGTGCTCGGCCAGCGTCACCGGCCGCCGGTAGAACCAGGCCGCCGGGTTGGTCGCCGCGTGCCGCCGGTCGGCCACCGTGACCACCCCGAAGTCCTCGCTGGTCGCGCCGTAGTCGTGCATGTACCTCCGGGCGGTCATCGCGACGGTCGCGGCGGGCACGGCCAGGCCCATCGGGTAGTGCCAGCCGTTGTCCACCCCGGACGAGGTCGGCGCCTCGACCGCGGCGGGGGACACCCGGCCGAACCGCCGGCCCGAGCGCTCGTTCAGCGCCCGGTAGCACACGACCACGTTCGCGGCTCCGGTCGCGACCGCCATCGCGGCCTGGTGCACGGTCCCGCACGCGGCGCCGCCCCCGTAGCCGATCTGGCTGAAGAACGTCAGCTCGCCGGCGCCGATCTCGCGCGCGAGCGCGATCTCGGCCGTGCTGTCCATGGTGAACGTGACCAGGCCGTCCACCTCGGACGGGCGCAGCCCGGCATCGGCCAGCGCGGCCAGCGTCGCCTCGGCGGCGAGCCGCAGCTCGCTGCGCCCCGAGTCCTTCGAGAACTCGGTGGCCCCGATCCCGGCGATCACCGCGCCGGTCACGGCGCGCTCCCGCTCACCGGCAGCACCACGCGGACAGTCCCGGTCACGTGGTCGCCGAGGCTGCAGCGGCCGATGACCGCCACCGTGACGTCGCCGCCGGGATCATCCGGCGCGCCGTCCGCGGTCACCCGGCCGGAGAACGTCAGCGTGTCGCCCGCGTAGCACGGCACGCCCAGCCGGATCGCGACCTTGCGCACCAGCGCGTCGGGCCCGGCCCAGTCGGTGACGTACCGCTGCACCAGGCCGGTCGTGGTCAGGATGTTCAGGAAGATGTCCGTGCCGCCGCGCGCGACGGCCTTATCCCGGTCGTGGTGCACGTCCTGGAAGTCGCGGGTGGCGATCGCGGTGGCCACCACGAGCGTCGGCGTGACGTCCAGCACCAGCTCGGGAAGTTCTTGGCCGGTCACCGGGTATCCTCCCGCCAGGCGGGCAGGGTCAGCGCGTCGTCGACCCGGACGAACTCGACCCGGACCGGCAGCCCGATCGCCGCCCGCTCCCGGCTCACGCCGAGCAGCTCGCCCACCATCCGGACCCCCTCGGGCAACGCCACCAGCGCGACCACGATCGGCAGCTGCTTGCCCGGCACCGGCGGATGATGCTGCACCACGTAGCTGTACACCTCGCCGGTGCCGGCCGCGACCACATACCCCGGCCGGGCGACGCCGCAGGCCGGGCACATCGGCCCGGGCGGGTGCCGCAGCTCGCCGCACTCGCCGCAGCGCTGGATCCGTAGTTCCCCGGCCGCGGCTCCCGCCCAGAAGAACGCCGTGTCCGGCGACACGGCGGGCCGCAGCACGTCGCCGACGGTCTCGGGCGCCCCGTCCCGCTCCGGCGGCCGGAACTTCAGGATCCGGAACAGCATCGACGCGACCGGCTCGTCCCCCGCGTACCAGGTGCTCCGCGTGGTCACGAACCAGCCCTCGCCCAGCGCGGTCCGCTTCGGCCCGGTGACGCTCTCCAGGCTGGCCCGCACCGTGACCTGCTCGCCGTGCCGCAGGTAGCGGTGATACTCCTGCTCGCAGTTGGTGGCGACGACCGAGGTGAACCCGGCCCGGTCGAGCACCGCGGACATCCGGCCGAGCGGATCGTCGTCTTGACCGGCTGGATGCAACCCGCGCATCGTCCAGACCTGCGCCATGGCCGGCGGCGCGACCAGCCCGCCGTGCACCGACCGCGACGCGGCGCCGGCGTCGGTGTAGACCGGGTTGGCGTCGCCCATGGCCTCGGCCCAGTTGCGGATCATCGGCAGGTTGACCGGGTCCCGGGCCGTGCGCGCCGCGCATTCACCGGCGGCGGCGATCTCGGCGGCGAACGCCCTGATCTCATCGGAGTTCATCTCGGCACCCGGGGCAGCCCCAGGCCGGCGCTCGCGATCAGCTCGCGCTGGATCTCGTTGACCCCGCCGCCGAAGGTCAGCACGGTGTTGCGCTTGACCTGGACGTCGAGCCAGCGGGCCAGCTCGGCGGTCTGCGGGTCGGCCGGGTCGCCGTGCCGGCCGACGACGTCCTCCAGCAGCTGGCCGAGCCGCTGCAGCCGCTGCGAGCTGAACACCTTGGTCGCGGACGCGTCGGCCACGTCCACCGTCGGCGCCACCGCGACCTGCCAGTTGAGCAGCTCGTTGACCCGCTGACAGGCGCTCGCCTCGGCCAGGGCCCGGCGCACGTCCGGCAGCGCGAGCAGCGGGCGGCCGTCGGGCGCGGTCCGCGCGGCGGCCCAGTCGCGCACCCGGTCGCGCAGGGCCGCGATCCGCCCCGCCGGGCCCAGCATCACCCGCTCGTGGTTGAGCTGCGTGGTGATCAGCCGCCAGCCGGCGTTCTCCGCCCCGACCCGTCTCGTGACCGGGACCCGCACGTCGGCGTAGTACGTGGCGTTGAGGTGGTGCGCGCCGTCGTGCGTGATGATCGGCGTCCAGGAGAAGCCCGGGTCGGCGGTCTCGACGATGAGAATCGATATGCCCTTGTGCCGCGGGGCATCGGGGTCGGTGCGGCAGGCCAGCCAGATGTAGTCGGCGTCGTGCGCGCCGGTGGTGAAGATCTTCTGGCCGTTGACCACGTAGTGGTCCCCGTCGCGCACCGCCCGGGTCCGCAGCGCGGCCAGGTCGGTGCCGGCCTCGGGTTCGGTGTACCCGATCGCGAAATGCAGGTCGCCGGCCAGGATCCGCGGCAGGAAGAAGGCCTTCTGCTCGTCGGTGCCGTGGGCTTGCAGCGTGGGCCCGACGGTCTGCAGGGTGACGGCGGGCAGCGGGACGTCGGCCCGGGCCGCCTCGTCCACGAAGATCTGCTGCTCGATCTGGCCGAGGCCGCGTCCGCCGTACTCGGCGGGCCAGCCGAGCCCGAGCCAGCGATCGCGGCCCATCCGGCGCACCACCTCGCGGTACACGGTGCCGTGCCGCTCGGTGAGCATGGCCGCCCGCTCCTGCCCCGAGATCAGCGTGGCGAAGTAGGACCGCAGCTCATCGCGCAGCGCGACCTGCTCGCCGGTGAGGTCGAGGAACATGGGCCTCAGTCGTCCCCGCCGTCCGCGACCAGGTCCAGCCGGTGGTCGGCCCCGCCGACGAACCGGGCCAGGTCCTTGACCAGGGACGAGTAGCGGTGCAGCGGGTAGCTGACGTCCATGCCGATCCCGCCGTGCAGGTGGTGGCAGGTACGCAGCGCGGCGGTGGCCTGGTCCGCCAGCCAGTAGGCCGCGACGTCGAGGTCGCGCCCGGCCGCGCGCCCGCTCGCCAGCCGCCAGCACGCCGAGAGCGTGGCCAGGTGCAGGGTGCGCGAGGCGATGTAGACGTCGGCGATCTGCCCGGCCGCGGCCTGGAACGTCGCGAGCGGCCGGCCGAACTGCTCCCGGGCTTCCAGATGCGCCGTGGTCAGCGCGAGCGCCCCGGCCAGCGCCCCGTCGCTCAGGCAGCACGCCCCGGCCAGCGCCAGCCGGTACAGGTCGGTCACGACCCGGCGCCCGCGGTCGTCATCATCGGCCGCGGCGCCGAGCAGGTCGGCGACCGGCGCCTCGTCCAGCCGGAGCGTGTACTCGGGCGCGCCGCCCGCGCTGTGCGTTCGCGCCAGCGAGACGCCCGCCCCTGAGCCCGCGACGACCACGACGACGGGCCCGCCCGGGCTCGCATTGGCCGGCACGAGGATCCAGTCCGCCGCGGCGGCGTAAGGCACGCCGACCTTGATCCCGGTGACCGTGCCAGAGCCGCCCGACAGCCGGGCCGTCGTCGCCGGGGCCGACGGCATCACCGCCGTGGGCTCGCGGACCGCCGCCGTGAGCACGGTCCCGCCGGACCCGACGCCGTCCAGCAGCGCTCGCTGCTGGGCGTAACTACCCCATCGGGTCACCGGCAGCACGCCGAGAGCCAGCGTGGCCAGCGCGGGCAGCGCGGCGGCCCGCCGGCCGACCTCGGTCAGCACCAGCGCGGTCTCGAGCAGCCCGAGCCCGTCTCCGCCCAGCCGGTCCGGGAGGGCGAGCGCCAGCAGCC
>Ga0335073_10001056_pt1 | contig 36442 bp, 26 predicted proteins | sample Lox_Sample_22_FD_207093 | JGI IMG/M metagenome (GOLD analysis project Ga0335073, IMG submission 207093) | Soil microbial communities from Loxahatchee National Wildlife Refuge, Florida, United States - Lox_Sample_2.2 | ecosystem: Environmental > Terrestrial > Soil > Wetlands | place: USA... | reverse complement strand
AGGTGAAATCGTGTCTGCTTTTTGCGGGATTGTTCGCCGAAGGCGAAACGCGGGTCGAGGAACCAGTGCGCACTCGCGATCATGGGGAAGTGGCGCTGCGCGCGTTCGGTGCGGAACTGGCTCGCAAAGGCGGCGGGTCAGGCAATGAAGTTCGCATTCGCGGCGGCCAGCGACTGCGCGGCATCGCAGCGCGCATTCCGGGCGATCTGTCGAGCGCGGCATTCTTTCTGTGTGCGGCCGCTCTGTTTCCCGGATCGGGGCTGACAATCCCGAACTTGCTGATGAATCCTACCCGCGCCCGTTTGCTCGACATCCTGATGCAGATAGGGCTACGCATTTCGGTGACGCAGCTAAACGAGGTCCACGGCGAGATGGCGGGCTCGCTGCAGGTGGAAGGCGGCAAGCTGAAGGGCGCCAGAATCGCGGGCGCTGACTCGGCGGCTCTCATCGACGAGATTCCAGTGCTGGCTGCCATCGCCCCCTATAGCGAGCAGGGGATGGAAGTCCGCGATGCGAAAGAGTTGCGGGTGAAGGAATCAGACCGTATTGCGGCGATGGCCACGAACCTGCGGCTGATGGGCGCTCAAGTGGAGGAACGCGACGACGGATTGAAAATTCCTGGTGGCCAGACGCTTCATGGCGCAGAAGTAGATTCGTTCGGCGATCACCGCATCGCGATGGCCTTGGCCATTGCGGCCCTGCGCGCCGAGGGGGAAACGCTCATCCGCGGCGCGGATTCCTCAGCAATTTCCTATCCGGCATTCTTCTCCAAGCTCGAGGAAGTGACGGAACGTTAACCTGGAACGATTTTCGATTCCCCATGCGCGTCGAAACACGTCACGGGTTGCTGTGACCGTTATCACAGCCCCGTGCGTTCCCTTCCGCTCATAGTAAACCGTACGAATTGCGGAACTCTTCCGCGCGGGACAGGGGATCAGTGGATGCCAATCCACATCGTTCTGTGAACCCATGGGTCGTCACTTTCTCGGTGATGCTGGCGACCTTCATGGAAGTGCTCGACACGACGGTCGTCAACGTCTCCATTCCCCATATCGCCGGCAATCTCGCCTCGACCAACGAGGAGGGCACATGGGTGGTCACGTCGTATCTGGTTTCGAATGCGATTGTGTTACCCATCTCCGGCTGGCTTGCCAATCACATGGGTCGCAAGCGGCTGCTGCTGACCTGCGTCGCGGGATTTACGGTGACATCGCTGTGCTGCGGCCTGGCCACTTCGCTGTCGCAATTAATCCTCTTCCGCGTGCTGCAAGGCCTGACCGGCGGCGGCCTGCAGCCTCTGGCGCAGGCGATTCTTCTGGAAACCTTCCCCAAGGAACGGCACGGTCATGCCATGGCGGCGTTCGGCATCGGCATTCTGCTGGCGCCGATCCTCGGGCCAACCCTGGGCGGGTGGATTACTGACAACTACACCTGGCGCTGGATCTTTTATCTGAACCTGCCAGTGGGAGTTCTCTCGCTGTTCCTGATGAACCGCTACGTGTTCGATCCGCATTATGTGAAGCGCGGCAAGGGCAGAGTGGATCTGTGGGGCATCGGTTTTCTGGCTCTCGGCATCGGTTCGCTGCAGATTCTGCTGGACACGGGCCAGCGTAAAGACTGGTTCTCGTCAAACTACATTCGCACGTTCACCGCGCTCTGTGTGTTCGGACTGGTGGCTCTGATCATCCGCGAATTGATGACGGACCATCCAGTCGTGGACCTGCGAGTGCTCAAGAACCGGTCGTTCAGTTCGGGAGTGTTTCTGATCAGCATGCTGGGATTTGTTCTCTACGCCAGCCTGGTCCTGCTGCCGCTGTATCTGCAGACGCTCATGGGCTATCCCGCGTACAACTCAGGACTGGCGCTGTCTCCGAGAGGAATCGGAGCATTGATATTCACTCCGCTGGCAGGGCACTTAACCACGAAGACGGACCCGCGGCGTCTGCTGGTCGTCGGCATGGTGCTGGGATCGATCACGATGTTTCAGCTCTCCGGGCTGAATCTGTACGCGGGCTTCTGGGATATTTTCTGGGCGCAGGTTTTGCAGGGCGTGGCGCTTGCCTTTCTTTTTATTCCGCTGATGGCGCTGGCGATGGCGCGCATTTCGCCCGAGAAAACGGGAAATGCCACCAGCATTTTCAACCTGATGCGCAACATCGGCGGAAGCGTTGGCATCGCGATCATGACCACGTTCCTCGCCCGCCGCACCCAAATGCATCAGGATCACCTGGTGGCGAATGTCACCGCGGGCAGCTCGCAGACGCGAGCACTCCTCCAGGGGTTGCGCGCGAATTTCGTGCTGCACGGCGCCGACAGCGTCACAGCTTCTCGCAAGGCGCTGGCCGCGATGTATGGAATGGTGCAGCAGCATGCCGCCATGCTGGCATTTGTCGAGGCCTTCTGGGTGATGGGCGTGGTTTTCCTGCTGATGCTGCCATTCCTTCCGATCTTGCAATATTCCAAGCTGAAGCCTTCAGCGAAGATTGCGCCCGAAACTAAGGAAGTGCTGATCCCCGCCGACTTTCACGAGGGTTGGGAAAATGTTCGGGAGCACGATGTTCACGAGGACGTGCATCATCTTGTTCTGCACTGACGGGGCAGCGAATACCAGGCTGCGGCACTGAAATCCCTGTAATGGTGGACTGATCCGCCCGCCGCGCCTGTGATACAGTATTGGCCTGCAACGGCTGGCTGTGGGGCTGGCCGAATCCCCGCAGGCTTCGCCGTTCTCTACTTTCGATTTTCAAAGGAGTCACCCATGGCCACTCTTCGCGAGCTCGTGAAAGACCGCAGAGTTTATTCCGTAGACGCAGGCCGCACCGTGCTCGAAGCTGCCCGCTACATGATGGAGCACAATATCGGGGCGCTTCCTGTTTTGCGCGATGGAGAACTGGCCGGCATTCTGTCGGAGCGGGACATCATGAACCGCGTGGTGGCCGTCGGCCGGACTCCTGGAACGACGGCCATTTCCGAAGTCATGACCGCGAATCCGCGGGCGGTTTCCGCCGACGAGACCATCGAGGAATGCCTGTTCATCATGCGCGAGTTCGGCTTCCGGCATTTGCCGATCGTCGAGGGCAAGGAACTGAAGGGCCTGGTTTCGTTACGCGACATCCTGATGCGGCAGGCAGCGGAAATCGAGCGTCAGTCGCGGCGCGTGGCGTCATAAGATCCGACGTCGATTGCGAAATCCAGCGGCATCAATCACGCCGCCGGAGCAGGACTTCCCCTGGTTTGGGCGGAAGCTTGAAGGGAAACTCGAACACTTTTCCGGCGAGCGGAACGCGCAGGATGAAGTCTTCCTGCTTCTTCCATCCACTGATCCATTTGCTGCTGGTGCTGAACAGAACCCAGCCGGTGATCTCCGGATTTCCCGCGTCCAGGCGTCCGGACCGCAAACTATTCTTGCTGACGAATTCCAGCAATTCGGCGGTGTCCTTCTGGAATGCTCTGACGAAGGCCTGTTTTTCTTCTTTCTTTTCCGGATGCTTCTGAACCTCACGCGCGGTCTCGTGGTCCAGTTGATCCGCGTCGTTCTGGATTTTCTGGGCGAATTCGTCCGGATCGAGCGCGGTCTGGATCACCTGAAAGTGCTTGAGGAATTCCAGCGAGATACTTTCCGTGTCGAGGTCCAGCTCCGCTGGTCCTCGATAGCGGACATTGAGCAGCGCGCTAAAGAACGGTTCGTGGCGGCGGTGAACTTTTTCCAGTTCCTGCGAGTCGACGGAGAGGGTGATTCCTACATCGCCCGACCACATTCCGTAGAGATACTTGCCGTCGGTGCTTCGCGAAAAGGTGCATCCGGGAGTTTCTTCGCCCCAGCGGACAGCGGGAATTCTGGTCCTGTCGTTTGTCGCAGCAGAGCCGTACGGGCCACCCGATAGCAGGCCACCGAGAACGGCGATCCAAATCATTTTCAGAGGTGTGGAAGCCACGAGTCGGAGCATGATCGCGGCCTTTGCTTCAATCCACGGTCAAAGTAACCGACGGAGAACCGCTGCCACTGCCAGTGTTGCTGGAGCTGTTGCCGTTGGCGTCGATACCGGTCACAGTGAAAGTGTAGGTGTTCTTGGGAGTGGTTCCATTGGGCGTGGTCGTGACGGAACTGGTGTTATTCCCACATGCGGGCATTAACAAGAGGCATCCACTCACGACGAAAAGAGCGAGCAGCCCCAATGCTTTTCTGGATCGTTTTCCGCCCGCGGCCGCGCCCAGGCCGATGAACGCCAGCATGGGCAGAGGCAGCCAAAGAGCGTAGAAACTCCGCTGGTGTGCGACCGAAACCGTGGGGACGGGGCCGAAGGTGGTGATCGATATAGTCGATGTCCCGGGGAATCCATTCCCCACCGTTACGGGCTGCTCGTTGGAGAACGAGCAAATGGGAGGGATGGTCACGAGCGGCGAGACGGAAGTGCACGAGAGCGTGACCACTCCGCTGTAGCCGTTAATCGGGTTCACGCTGATTACTCCCTCCCCTCCATAACCGGCGTGGACGGAGCTGGGTTGCACGGCCGTCGTCACCGTAATGGTGAACTGGGCGGCTACGGCCAGGACCGAAAGCTCGCGCTGTAAAGTCAGCGGCGGTCCCGAGGATCCCGTGGCCGTAACGGTCACGGTATAGAGGCCGGGAGTCGTTCCGGTCGAAGTGCCGGTTGACGTGATGGTGGCGATCGCGCCTCCGGATGCCGTCATCGACGTGGGACTCATCTGGCAGTCTGGAGGAATGTCGCTCGACTGCTGCGAGGTTACTTCACACGTGAAATCGATCGTTCCACTGAAACCAGTGGTGGTGACGACGCTGACATTTAGAGAGGACGTGCCTCCCTGGTTGATTTTTGATGGGTTGAACTGGTTGGCTTGAATGGTGAAATCCTGCCCCCAGGCCGGAGGCACGAAAATGAGGACAGCGAAGGAAAGACAGAAGCCCACGATGGCGATGGGTGCGCTCCGGAATTTCGAGATCGATGGCAATGCCTGGGATTTGAACATGAGCAAGTTTCAGTTCAAGTAGTTTCGATTCCTGGGATCAGACAAAGGCTGCCCGCGAGTGCCAGCGAAATCTTCGCGACTCGCAATCGCAGCTTTTCTATTTTGTTGATGATCGCGATCCATTTTACCGCAGAGCCAGCTTGAGATCGACTGGGCACCCTGGGCTCTCGGCCGTTCCTGCGGAATCCTTCATACTACCATCCTTGGTCTGCGGAAAGGGTTGGAAGCACATGGGGTGGTAGTGGTGTTGTTTGCGAAACGGCACCACTGTGCAGAGGTCGGCGAGTTGGTGGGCGCTGGGCCGGCGTTGCAGAAAAAGAAAACGGCCGCCTCCCGCTGGAAGACGGCCGATTGATCAACCCTGATCACCAGACGCTAGGTGACGTTGAGCGTGAGGGCCGGGGCGCCGGTGACGACTGTTGCGCCGCTGGTTCCCGTCACGTTGATGGTGTAAGCGTTAGCCGGCGTGCCGCCGTTGCCTCCACCGCCGCCTCCCCCTCCACCACTGCAAGCCGGCAGCAAAAGAAGGCCAGTGAGAAGCAGACCGAGCTGCAGAAAGCCAAACAGTTTTTTCCGGGGTGACCGGGCGGATCCGAATCCCGCGCCGAGAAATGCGATTCCGACGATCGGCAACAGGGTCGCGTAGAGCAAACCGGGAGAGTTGCCATTTGCCGGCCGGTTCAGGCGTGCGCTGGCGGCCGTTGTGTTGATTGTCAGCATAGCGGTCACCGTGCCGTTCGCGGGAGGAGTGACGGAGCTGCCTGGGTTGCTGAACGCGCAGGTCGGCCCATCAGTGACTGAGGGCGACACGGTGCAGGCGAGACTGACCGCAGAGTTGAAGCCGCCGGTCGAAGTCACTGTGATGGTTGAAGTGGCCGAAACCCCCGGAGCTCCCGAAGTGACCGACAAGGCTCCATTGGCCACGGTGAAGCTGCCGCTCGATCCGGAGGTTGCGTACTTGGCCACGAAGGCGTCGATGCCGCCGCCATTGCTGGCCTGTTTCGGAGATTGAGTTGGGAAGTTCGTGGATGCGGTGTTGCCGGCGACGTAAATGTTTGCGCCCGCGCTGTCGACCGCGATCGCTCCCAAGGCGCCCACGTTTCCGCCGGAGGTCGTGGAGTTCTCGTTTTGAGCGCCACCGAGATAACTGGAAAACAGAAGCGATCCGGCCGAACTGACTTCTGTCACGAAGGCGTCGTTATTTCCACCTAACGTGGATTGGGTCGGGTTCTTGGTGGGGAAGTTGGACGAGCCGGTCTGGCCGGTGACGTATACGTTTTTGTTGCCGTCGATCGCGATGCCGGTTCCGGTATCGTTGAGACTGCCACCGAGATAGCTCGAATACAAAAGACCGCTTCCAGTGGAGTTCAAGGCGGCAACGAACGCGTCCTCGGGTCCGCCGCCGAAGCTGGATTGAAACGCCGACTGCACCGGAAAATGCGAACTGGCGGTCGCTCCGGTGACGTAGGCATCGCCGCTCGCGTCAACGGCAATTCCGTATCCCTGATCGGCTTCCTCGCCTCCCAGGAAGGTCGAGTAAATGTAACTGCTTCCCGCAGAGTTGTAGACGGTTACGAATGCGTCATCGAGGCCGCCATTGCAACTGGATCCGGTGCCGCAGGTCGTCTGAAATGCGCCCGAGGTCGTCGGAAAACCGGGATTCTGAGTAGCTCCAGTGACATAAGCCTGGTTGGAGCCGTCGACCGCTACGGCGGTTGCGAGATCCCCGGTGCCCCCGCCGAGATAGGTGGAATAGACCTCGGTAGCGCCGGTAGAGTCTAGCTTAGTCACGAAGCCATTGGAAGTTCCCACGATGGCGCCTTGCTTAGCGTTCTTCAGGGGGAAATCCGTCGAAGTGGTGGACCCCACCACGTAGACACCGCTGCTGTCGATGGCGATGCCGTAGGCAACGTCAGCGCCCGTGCCACCCAGAAAAGTACTGAAAGTGAGAGAGCCGCCGCCGGCAGCGAGTTCCAGTACGAAGGCGTCCAGACTGCCACCGCCAAACGTGGTTTGAAATGCGCCACTGGTGTGAGGAAATGTGGTGCTCGACGCGGTTCCTCCGGCAACAAACGCGTCGCCCGAACTATCGACTACGATGGCGTTTCCGCTATCGCTGCTCGTGCCACCGATGTAGGTGGAATATAAAAGGGTGGATCCGTCCGCAGAAATCTCAGTGACGAATACATCGAAGCCACCAGCGTTGCTGGTCGAATAAGCGCTGCCAGTCGTAGGAAAGTTTGAGGAGGCCGTTTGGCCCGTGACGTAGGCATTGCCGCTGCCGTCGATCGCGATTGCGTTTCCGTCGTCCTCGCCCAAGCCGCCGAGATAAGTGGCATAGCTGACCGAAGGGTCAATCACCAGTTCGCGGCTGCGATCGTAGGGGCCAAGTATGAAACCGATCTGATGGTTGGCCTGCAGAACAAAGCGCGCATCCACCGGCCGGCGAACGCCGTCCTTTTCCTGATAAGCCTGCGGCTTGTGCAACGTGACATTTCCGGCGGTAGAAGAAAGCAGAAGATTGCCGGCCTTGTCGGTGGTGATCTGTTTTGCTCCGGAAACGCCGAAGCGGATCGGGGTCGTACTGGCGTTCGGGCACACCAGGAAATCGAACTCCAGTTGGCGCTCGGCGCCATAAAAAGCCAGGTTCACGCCCGGGTAGACATCTTGATAGGAAACGCGCGCATACTGGGGAACGTTCGTCTGCCATTTGCTGGCGTCATTGCCGATAAAGTAGTTGGACTTGCCCGGCAGTTTTTCGGTGCCGGCGATCTGCGCCTGCGGGTTTCCGCCGACGAGTTGCATGTGAATGGCTGCGGATAAATCTTTCTTTGTGGAGGCAGCCGCCGGTTGAGGTGTGCGTCCAAACCGGTTGAGGGGCGACGATTTCGCCGAGCCGGAGGAAGAGTGCAGCGCAAATACCGTATCGGTCGGGGTCAAGAATACGGTGTAGCCTTTGCCGCGAGCGATGTAGTTCACCTGCGCGTCGGTCTGTCCCTGGTTCGCTTCAAACGCCAGCGGCAGAGCGCTGAAACTTGCGCGGATGTGGCCGCGTTGTTCGGCGCTGAGCATCTGGACGGGTGCGCTGACGTTACTGACGGGCCGGTGAGCAGATTTTGTACCAAGCCAGTGCATGGAGGCGACGGCCACGACGGCTACCACGATGACGATGATGATGACCCAACCGAGAACCGAGGTTTTTCTTGGGGCAGATGGATTGGACACGAAGAACCCTCCTGTGGTGGAACCTCTGATAGAGCCTCAAACACTGTTTGGTGATAATCGACTCGGCTCCGGGCAAACAACGACCGATGCGCCTCTTATTTCCGAGTCATCAAGATTGCAAGATTTTGCAGCTTAAACGCGAGTATGGAGTTGTAAACACCCGTTGTCAATGAAGGCGACACTGCAATTTAGATGCCACTATCGCGGTGTTTCGGAGATCACGAACGATTTGGCCAATGAGGGAATTCTTAGCCCACGTTTTTGTGAAGATTGGCGCGATCTTCGAACTTCTAGGGGACGGTAACGATCACACCAGTACATGGCTTCGGGCCGCGCCGACGGTAGCTGTGCAGAACGGCGGAGTCGAAGTAGATTGCGTCCTCAGCCTCCAGCAGGTATTCGTCGCTGCCAATTTTGAGTACCAGAGATCCCCTCAAAATATAAAGAAATTCCACGCCCGCGTGATGATGCGGCTTGATCTTCTCCGACGGCACTTCCTGAAAATCAGCGAGGAACGCGCTCAGTTTGCGGTCGGTGGCGCGGTAATCCAGACATTCGAAATAGTAGGGCACGTCCGGCGAGCCTGGGCGTTCAGGGAATCGCACGCGTTCGTCCCGCCGCACCACGGCTACCACCCTCCGCTTGCGTTCGTCAGTGAAGAAGTATTCGAGGCCTACTCCGAACACCATCGAGATGCGCAATAGTGTTGGCAAAGTAGGAAACAACTTTCCTCTTTCCAGCTTCGACAGCAGCGCAGCGGAAAGGCCAGTATGCTTGCCCAGTTCGACCAGCCCCATGCTTTTGCGAAGGCGCAGCGTGCGCAGTTTCTCGCCGATGGAATAGCGTTCCAGGCCCTGGGAAATGGTTTCGTTGACACCGGCCATAATTTCTCAATATTAAAATACTTATTCTTGTTGGTAAATACGACAAGATGAAAAAAAGCCAGGCCCCAACCGGCGAGCATGGCTGTTCCAGTGGCGATTCCGAATCTCAGTTCTTCTTTTTGAACAAACCCGACAATCCGCCGACCGGGTTCTGTTTGCCTCCAAGCGCTCCTTTCAGGAGCCCGGTCGCCATTCCCTTCACGTCAGGAACGAATTTTGGATCGGAGGTGGTGCCCTGGATGGCAAAAGGGATCCCCATTCCTCCGAGAGCAGCATTCATTTTGAACGCGAGTTCGTTACTCGGACTAACAGTTCCGGCGCCGGTCAGAACTCCGATGGAGGGAACCGTCAAGTTAATGTTGCTGGCTTGCGTTCCATCGGGCGCAACGCGAACGTCCGAGCTGAGGTTCTGAATCGTCGTGTCATTGCCCGTGTTTTTGCCGGAGAGCGCCGAGATGCCAGAGAGCTTCGATCCGAGGTTGAAGTTGGCCAGCGCCGAGTTTTGCATGCGGATGGTTCCGGTAGTAACTAGCTTGTTAATCGGACCTACGATTGCCAGGTTTACGTTGAGGTCTCCGCCCTTCAGCGTTGCCTTTGGCGGTAATACCACTCCGAGTGCCGGCAGCATCGCTTCCAGATCATCGACCGGCATCCCATCTCCATTCAACTTCAGATCAACCGCAGTCACGTTTCCATGGGCGTCATAGGTGCCGGTCAGATGAGCGACCGCCTTGCCCATGGCGATGTCGCCTTGGGGGATGCTGCCAGTTTCCTTGGCCAAATCGTGCACCGCGGTGTAGGTGACCTGTACGGGGTTGCCCGCGGGCGAACCCTTCTGAACGACCTGTAATTTCGAGGCTGTCAGCGTTCCACTCGTTTTGGCCTGATGTCCATCGGAAGACACGCTTCCATCGAAATCGGCGATGGCGGAAATACCCGACGCGGGATCGATGAAACCGGAGTCCGCGAGATTCATCTTCTTGATCGATACCTTGGCTTCCAGAGGAGTCATCGCGGAGTTGCCGGCGTCGATCGGTCCGGCCTTTCCGTCCAGACTTAAACTGCCTCCCCCGGGCAAATCCGCCGACATCTTGAATGGAAAAGAGGCAGCGAAGGAGAAGTTACTAACTTCGATATTAACTTTGTCATAGACACGGGGCGGTTGCGACGATCCCGCCCGCGTCACGGTAAGCTTTCCGTCTTTGACGTTCAGCTTCGCCACCGAAAGGTTCGGATTTCCGCCGGGAGCAGGTCCGGCCGGCGGCGGATTATTCGTCTTCGGCTCAGCCGTGGGAGCAGGCTGCGCGGGCCTTGCCGCGTTCTGGCCCAGACTGGAGAAATTCCACTTCTCCCCATCGGCAGACTTGACCAGACTGATCTCCGGCCGATTGAGCGTGAGTTCGGTGACGTTCAGCGTCTTTGAAAAGATCAGTGGGATCAATTCGACTCCGACCTTCAGAGACTTTGCCTGGACGAAGGGCTCTTTGCTGAATGCAGGATCATCGGCGATCGAAATCTCGTCGGCGCTGACTCCGCCCGAAAGGATGGACAGAGAAATATTTCCGACTTTGACCTGTCTTCCGAGAGCACCGGTCAGTTCGGCTTCAAGTTTCGGCCGGAATGTGTTGGCATCGATGAACAGGGGAAGGGCGATGACGAGAACGATCAGAATCCCAATGACGATGGCTAGAATTTTCAGTGTGCGTTTCATGATTTTTCCTCCTGCCGGAAGGGCAAGTTGCAGTTCTGTTTGATGGGGAGCGTCGGAACGCGCAATGGGTTACTGCGTGTCCTCGAGTAGCTCCGGCGCTGGCACGGTTCCCGTTTCCATTTGTTTCTGGCGCTGGCCGCGTCGTTCATTATCGATGCGCACCGCCGCGTCGAGTTCGTTTTTGGCTTCTGGTTCGCGCCCGAGGCGCAACAACACCTGGCCGCGAAGGTAGCGAACATCGGTGCGCTCCGGATCCTCTTTCCGCGCCGCGTCGAGCTCCCGCAGCGCTTGCGCATCTCTTCCTTGCTTCTGATAGATCTTTGCCAGCCCAAGATGCGGGTTCAGCAGCTGAGGATCCCTGCGCAATGCTTCGCGGTAATTTTTCTCCGCTTCGCTATCCTGCTGCATCATCCGGTATACATCGCCGAGCTGCTCGTAATTGAAAGCGACATCGGGTTCGAAGGCGGCGTCTTTCAAGAATTCATCGCGCGCGTGCTCGTAATCCTGCTTCTTCAGGTAAGTCAGGCCCAGATTGAAATGCACAAACGGAAGTTTGGGATTCGCCGCAGCCGCTGTTTGAAAGTCCGCCAAGGCTAAATCATATTGCTCGAGGTTTAGATGATATTTGCCGACGAAGAGTCGAAATTCCGGGGTGGACTCTCCGATCCTGACAAGCTGTTCCGAAGCGCGGTCATCGAGCTGCTTGCGCCCAGCGCGGTGAGCAGCATTGGACAACACGTAGAGATATGGCAACTTCTCCGATTCCTGACTCCACAGAGGCTCCAGTGTGTCGGCGGCATCAGACCAGCGTTCGGCGAAGAAGTAGCACAGCCCCAGTAGATAGCGCGGCTGCGCCGCATCTGGCTGTTCGCGCACCACGGACTCAAATGGCGGCGTTGCCTTGAGGAATTCATTTTGCCGGAAGTAGGCGAGACCGATGTTGAGACGGATGCCCGCAAGCTGCGGCAGCAACTTCTGGGCAGTATCCAGCATCTTCAGCGCCTTTGCCCATTGCTTGCGGCGCATGTAGACCACGCCGAGATTGGCGTAAGCTCCGCCGGATTTGGGATCAGCGGTCAATACTTGGCGGAAATCGCGCTCCGCATCGTCGAGTCGTCCGTGCGCGAGGGAATCCTGCCCGCGCTGAAAAAGCTGGGGCGGACTTACGGAACTGGGGCTTTCAGAAGTTGGAGAGGGAATGCCCGAAACCGAGGCAGCGCGGGTACTTCCAGCGTCTCGAGCCGGCGCCTGGCGCGCCATGCTCGGCCCTACAATCGCCGCCGGCAGAATCAAAAAGAAACATACAGACGTGATTGGAGCGCTTGACACTGGTTGTACTCTCTGCTGTAGTGTCCGCCAGCAGTCGCCGAAAATTCAAGCGGCGGGCGATGGCGGAAACGCACGGGTGTTTCTTCGAAGCGGCCGCGCTTCTCGAGTGCGGCGCAAGGCCTGCGATGGTGACTATTCGTGACGTGGCGAAGGAGAGCGGATTCTCTTCGACCACGGTGTCGATCGTTCTGAACAATGCGCCACTAGCGCGCTATATCCCCGCCGTCACCAAGAAGCGCATAGAGCGCGCCGCGCAGAAACTGGGCTACCGTCCCAACCAGTTCGCGCGTTCTCTGCGCAGCAAGCGGAGCCACACCGTCGGCGTCATGGTCTTCGACATGACCGATCCCTACTGCACGCTGGTATTGCGCGGGATCGAAAATACGCTCTACCAGTCGTCGTATCTTCCGATCCTCACGGATGTTCACAACGAGCGCAGCCGGTTTGAGCGCTACCTGGAAATGCTGCTCGATCGCCGGATCGAAGGGCTCATCGTGCTCGCCAACTGGCTCTTCCTGGATATCAACCTGCTGGGGGATCTGGAAAAAAGCAGCATTCCGACTGCGATGATCGGCTGCGAGCTCAAGACCGAGTCGATCAGTTCCGTGATCGTCGACAACGGACTCGGCGGCTACATCGCGCTCGAGCATCTGCATTCGCTTGGCCACCGCAAGATCGCATTCATTCGTGGCCCGAAGGCGCTGACTGACAGTTCTCCGCGCTGGCGCGGGATTCGCAGCTGCGCGAAGGATTGCGGCCTCGAGATCGACTCCCGCTTGATCATGGATCTTCCCGAGTCTCGCGATCCGCTGTCGAGTTTCGAATCGGGGCACAAGCTCACCGAAGAACTGGTCAAGCAGAAGCGGCCGTTCACGGCCCTGCTCGCGTTCGATGACATGAGCGCTTTTGGCGCGATTCGGGCTCTGAACCGGGCGGGGATTCACGTCCCGGAGCAGTGCTCGGTGATCGGCTTCGATGACGTGGCGACCTCCGCCATCTACACACCGCCGCTTACTACCGTGCGCCAGCCAATGGAGGCCATGGGCGCTTCGGCGGTGGGCATTGTGGTCGACGGGATCAACGCGGTGCTGGAAAAGCGGGAAGTGAGTGCCTCCCATCGGAAGGTGGCGCCGGAGTTGGTGGTTCGCGAATCCACCTGCCGCCTGCTCTAGGGTTGCGGAGAGGGTGGAGGAATAAAGTCTGGACGGTGAAGATGGGGCATGAGGCGGGGGAAAGAGGCGGGCTGGGCTATTAAGAAGGCAAGCTACGCCCGCGTACTTTTTCCTTGACAGCGGATGCCGCATAAACGCACTATTCATACGATTTAATAACTCGTCCGGCGGGTCTCATCCATCCGGAAGAAGTGTCCGTCCAAGAACGCAACGTCGAACCGGGGCAATCGCCGGCACGGTGCATGAGAACACTGCAAATCCCGAATGTCGCGTTGCGACTTTGGATCAGGAGGCGGTTCATGAACGGCGGAAATGCAATGATCAAGTCGGTACGGAGTTTTCTTTCTGCGGGAATTCTTCTTGTCTGCGCGGCTTCTCTCGCGCTTGCCCAGGCGGGCCGGGGCAGCATCAGCGGCGTCGTCACAGACGCAGGAGGGGCCGTCATTCCGGGAGCGCGGGTCGTCCTGCTGAACCCGGCAACCGGAGTGTCGCAGCACACCGTGACGTCGTCCGCCGGACTCTACACGTTCATCTCGCTTAACCCCGGGGCTTATAACGTCACCGTGAGCCAGACGGGCTTTAAGAGTCTTGCCCAAGACAAAGTCATGGTGAACGTCGACCAAACCACCGAGGTCAACATTACCTTGCAAGTGGGCGCTGCGACGGAGACGGTCACGGTCACGGAAGGGGTTGAACTTGTCGAGGCGAGCAACTCTACCGTCGGCACGCTGATTCCGGCTGAAGCGATTGACCGGGTGCCATTAGTGTCCCGCAATGTGTTCGATCTTATCCAGCTGAGTGCGGGAGTGAATGCGGTCAACGGTTCGCCGAACTCGAGCGATTCGATGCAGTCGATTCAGAACATTTCGGTGGGGCGGCCGGGAGTCGATGTTTCCGCCGACACGATCAATGGCTCGCTGGTGGGATCGGTTTACTACATGCTCGACGGCGCGCCGGTTGGAATTGCGGAGAACAACTCCGCCGCCATCATTCCGGCGATGAACATTCCAGAGGACGGCGTGCAGGAAGTGCGCGTGGAGACGCAGAATACGCCGGCGTCTTATCAAAGCGGCGGCGCCGGCGTCATCAGTCTGGTCAGCAAGTCCGGCGAGAATAAATTTCACGGCGATGTATTTGGCATATTCCGGCCGAACGCTCTGTCGGCGAACGACTACTTCAATAAAGACTACGAACTCGCGAACGGGCTGAGCAACTCGCCGCCTTCGTTCTATCGCTATCAAGAGGGCGGAGCGATCGGCGGCCCGATCAAGAAAGACAAGTTGTTCTTTTTCGCGGACTATGAGGACACGCAGCAGGAGCAATTTGAGGGGGTCAAGCAGTACACGGTTCCGACCAGCGCGGAGAGAACGGGAGACTTCTCGAATCTGCTCAACAACGTCGATCCAAACTCCGGGCTTCCGGCTCCCGTTGTGATCTACGATCCGACCAAGCCCGACAATCCGGACGGTACGCGGCAGGCGTTTCCCGGCAACATAATCACGAATCCGAATCCCATCGGCTTGCTATTCTTGTCGAAGATGCCGACATGCAACTACCCGAGCCCGGGGACATGCGATCAGGCAACCTATGACGTTTCCCCTAACTACAGCGTACCTGGGCTGGACCCGTTCAATGCACACCGGTTCGATGTCCGCGTGGATTGGGCCAAGAGCGAGAAGCAGCGGATCTTCACGCGCTTTTCCTATGACAAGTTGATCTTCTCCACGGCCAACGTTTTTCCCAGCGGGTGGGATCCCGACTACGCGGAGAACACCACCAACGGAAGAAATGTTCTTGTCGCCGACGACCTTACACTGAATTCCAGTACGGTTCTGAATTTGCGGTATTCGTTCACGCGGCATTATGAGAATCAGGGAAATCCCGCATACACCAGCACCGACATAACCAACCTCGGTACGGTGAACGGCGCTCAGGTTGGCTTTCCGGCCTCGTTGGCAGCGCAGCAGGTGTTCAAGCAGCTGCCCTTCATAATCTTTAACGATGTGGGGGGCGGCGTTGGCGGCACAGCCGACTACAATAACTTCGTCTATGCCAGCGAAAACAGCGACGCGAACGCCACCATTACCAAGATCAAGGGCAAGCACGAGATCTCGTTTGGCTTTGAGTGGATGAAGCGATACCTGAACGTTGGCCAACCACCGGCGGCAGCTGGTTCTTACCTCTTCGATGTAAGCGCCACAGATCAGACCGTTTCCAGTGCCGTGGGCGGGAGCGATTTCGCCTCAACGCTGATCGGGATGGGAACAGCCGGAACAGGGAGCGAATCAAGCGATTATCCCAACTTCACCAAAGATGTATTCGCTGCCGAGTCCAACCCTTACTACGCAACCTTCATCGAGGATACTTACCATCCGACGCCGAAGCTGACGATCACTGCCGGAGTTCGTTGGGATATCTTCGGAGGACGGAACGAGCGTTTTAACCGCCAGGAGTATTTTGATCCAAATGCGACCAACACCGTCAACGGTGTCTCTTACACGGGTGCTGAAGTTTTCGTCAACGGCAGCAATCGCTCCCCTAACACTACGAATCTGCGCAACTTTGGACCGCGTCTGGCTTTTGCCTGGCAGCCTGTGAACCACTTCGTAGTACGCGCCGGAGCAGGTTTCTATTACGGTCCCAGCACCGAGAACGTGGGAAGCGCCGGCCTCAATACCGACGGATTCTCCTCCTCCACCACCTGGAACGCCACCTGCTTTAACGCAGACGGCAATTCGGTCTTCAACGGAACCTCAGGATGTCCGACGCCCACTCCCGGCAACTACACCGGGCCCTTTTCCCTCAGCAATCCATTTCCCAACGGTGTTATCCAGGTTTTCACGACTCCGCCGCCGGGATTGGGCAATAATCTCGAAATAGCCTTAAGCACCGTGCTTCACTCCCAGCCCACACCCACGACCTACAACTTCAACTTCGGGCTGGAATACGAACTGCCTCATCAAGTGGTGGTGAGTGCCGCTTATGTCGGCAGCCGTGGACTTTTCATGCCGTTTGGCTCGGTCGATCTGAACATGCTCGATATTCCTACGATCGAGAAATACGGTGATGCGCTCTGCGTCACGGCGGCTTCGAATTGTATGGTGCCCAACACTTGGGAGGCCATTGAAGACCCGACCAACGAATGGTACGGTTCTCCGACCGTGCCCGAGTACATCGCGCTCGAAAAATATCCCCAGTTCGGCGGCGGCGCCTTCGGCAACGGGGTTGCCGTCCATGGTTATCCGGCTGGCGACTCCGAGTACAGTTCGTTGCAAACCAAAGTGCAAAAGAGGCTGACAGGACACTTCACCACGCTGGCTTCGTTTACCTGGGGCAAGCTGATGACCGACGACGGCAATCCCCCGTTGGGGTTCGTGGGGTCTCACGCGGGTGCGGCGCAGGACTGGAGAAACCTGGGTTACGAGCACTCGATCAGCCCGCAAGACGTCAAGTACTCGTTCACCGGGCAGATGTCCTACGACTTGCCGGTAGGGAAGGGCCGGGCCGTGAATCTGAGCGGCGTATCGAACACCTTGATCGGCGGATGGACCGTCAACGGTATCCTTTACCTGAGCACTGGAGTTCCGATCGCCTCACCCGGGTCAGGAACGCCAAACAGCCCCCTCGCGCAGCGGGCAGACATGATCTGTAATCCTGCCAGCGGCGCTCCGCACACGGTGGCGACGTGGTTCAACAGCAACTGTTTTACCGCACCTGGCGCGGATGACGGGAACTTGAACAATGCCAATCCATATCTCCCGGGAACCGCTCCCGCCTACCTTGATAACGTTCGCACCCGGGGGGCGCGCAATCTCGACATTTCCATTTACAAGACGATCAACTTTACGGAAACCAAGGCGCTCCGCTTCGACATCTCCGGGTATAACATGACCAACTTCGCACAATATGGATACCCGACTGTGAACAGCGTCTTTGGGGTGCAGCAACAGCAGCTTCCGTTTGGCTATATCTCAAACAACGTCAACACGCCACGCCAATTCCAGTTTGGCGCGCGATTTACCTTCTGATGCGTTTATTGTGAGGAGGCGGGCCGGAAAAGGCCCGCTTTCTGTTTCTCGACTTGGGTGACGGCCTGAAGCCGAATCTCACCCCACCTGCACCGTCTGCCGCGCTGGGATGGCTTCCAGAGCGTGCTCCAGGTCGGCGAGCAGATCGTCAGCGTTCTCGATGCCCACCGAGAGACGTATCATCTGCTCGGTCACGCCCATCTGCTTTCGTTGGTCGGCAGAGATCATGGCGTGCGATGTCAGCACCGGGATCGACACCAGCGACTCAACGCCGCCCAGGCTGGTTGCGAGCGTGAATAGATGCATTGCCTCGCTCACGCGCCGCGCGTCGTCGCCCGATCCCTCGACTTCAAACGTGACCATGCCTCCTCCGCCGCTCATTTGGGCGCGAGCGATTGCGTGCTGCGGATGGCTGTTCAGGAACGGATAATGCACGCGCCGCACCTTGGCATGCCGTTCGAGAAACTCTGCGATGCGCAGCGCGTTCTCGTTCTGCCGGGCTACCCGCACTGCCAGCGTCTTCAGCCCGCGGATCAGCATCCACGCCGCATGCGGATCCATGCAATTGCCCAGCGTCGTCCGCGTCTCGCAGATGCTTTCCATCAACTCGCGTGGTCCGCCGACCACGCCGCAGGTTAAGTCCGCATGTCCGCCCAAATATTTTGTTCCCGAATGCATGACCAGGTCGATTCCGAATTCTGCCGGGCGCTGGTTGATCGGAGTGCCGAATGTGCTGTCGATCATGCTGATCAGCTTGCGGTCTTTCGCCAGTGCGGCGGTCTTCTTCATGTCCACTACGCGCAGTGATGGATTGGTGGGCGACTCCAGGTATAACAGCTTTGTGTTCGGGCGGACGGCACGCGCGTACTGCTCATAATCGGTCGTATCTACAAACGTCGTCTCAATGCCGAGTCGTGGCAGCCACTCCGACAAGAACTTCGTCACCCCGCCATAAATGTCACGCTGCGCGACAATGTGATCCCCAGAATCGAGCAGAGCCAGGATCGTAGTGGTGATCGCGCCCATGCCGGAAGCGAATGTGCGCGCCGCTTCCACGCCCTCCAGCGCGGCCACCGTTTCCTCAGCCGCAGTGTTGGTTGGATTCCCCCAGCGCGTATAGTAGCGATCCGTCGAAGTTACGCGCTGCTGCTCATCGTTGTCGGTGACTTCAAATGTCGACGTCTGATAGATCGGCGTCGAGACCGGGCCATTTTTTTTCTGCAGGTCAGCGGCGCCGTGCACGGCGGCGGTTTCAGGACGACGGCTCTTGCGTTTCATGATTGCCTCGTTTCGTTATTTGCCTGGCTCCAAGAGTAATTGTGCCGATTCGCGCCCGGCAAGCGAAACCCGCGCCCACACCATTTATAATCTCTCGCTCACGGATCTCCGCTCATGGATCTGGGACTAAAAGACCGAGTTGCGCTGGTTGCCGCGTCCAGTCAGGGCATCGGCCTCGCCACCGCGCAGGCCTTCGCCGCTGAAGGCAGCCGCGTTGCCATGTGTTCGCGCAACGGGCAGAAGCTGGAAGACGCCGCGGATCACATCAGAAAGAAATATGGCGTGGAAGTATTCACAAACGCCTTCGATGTTACTGACGCCGAGGCGGTCAGGCGGTTCGTCGCGGCGGTGGCCGGCAAGTTCGGAAGCGTCGATATCTGCGTCACCAATGCGGGCGGTCCGCCCGCGAAGGGGTTTCTAGCCACCAGCCTCGACGATTGGCAGCGCGCTCTCGCGGCCAATTTCCTGAGCACGGTGTATTTCGCGCGGGAAGTGATTCCCCACATGCAGCGGAGGCATTGGGGACGCATCATTACGATTACTTCGATTACCACCAAGCAGCCGGACCCGAACCTTATTCTTTCAAATGCGGTTCGGGCAGCAGTTGTGGGATTGGTGAAGAGCCTGGCCAACGAGTTTGGCAAAGACGGAATTCTGGTCAACAATGTTGGCCCCGGTTTCACTGCAACCGAGCGCCTGAAGGACTTGGCCAAAGCTCGCGCGGCCGCCTCGGGAAAGAATGAGCAGGAGTTTTTCGAGGCATGGGCCGCCGATGCTCCGGTGAAGCGGCTGGGCGATCCCCGCGAAGTCGCGGAGACGATCGTTTGGCTGGCGTCGGAACGGGCCTCCTATGTGACCGGCCAGACTGTGCTGGTCGATGGCGGCATGTATAAAGGACTGTGAGCCGTGGCTATGCGATGATGAAAGAGCAAATGCGGCAGAAGAAACAGACTGGGACCACCAGATGGCGAAGAAAAATCTGAATCGCAAATCGAGTCGCAAGACCTCCGCTCGCTCCAAGACAAAGAGCGGGGCCGTCCGCTCGCGAGCCAAACGCGCCGTTCCGAAGCGCGCAGCAAGTTCGGCGGCCTTGCAGTACGTTCCCTGGCAGAGTGTTCCTCTCGAAGATCTGAACCCGCTCTTGCAACGTCAATTTGTGGTTGGGCAGGAGATCATGCTGGCGCGAGTGCTGCTGAAAAGGGGATGCATTGTTCCCGAGCATAGTCATCATAACGAGCAGCTGACCTACATCCTCGAGGGTGCACTCAAGTTCTGGATCGACGGCAAAGAGATTGTTGTGAAGGCTGGCGAAACTCTCTGCATCCCGTCGAATATGCCGCACAAAGCCGAAGCGATGGAAGATACGGTCGATCTCGATGTCTTCGCTCCCCCGCGCGCTGATTGGATCAACAGGACGGACCAATATCTCCGGGGAAAGAAATAGATTTAGGCCATGCCTCGTCCCTCTACGTCTGATTCAGGTGCGCGCGAACCCGCATTCGCCTTCCGCTGCATCGCGTGCGGAACTCAAAACGAAACCGCCGTGCAGAATTGTCGCTGTGCCGCGTGCGGTGATCTGCTCGAGATCGTCTACCCGCGTTGGAAGCCGAGTCCACCGGAGGCACGAGATCTGAAATCAACGTGGTGCCAGCGGCGTGTTTCGCAATCCGCCCTGGACCTCAGCGGGGTCTGGCGGTTTCGGGAATTGCTTCCGACGCTCGATGATGAGCGGCAGGCGGTCACTCTAAGGGAAGGCAACACTCCTCTGTACGAGCTGCCACAATGCTCTCGTGTTACCGGAGTGCCCAAACTTTTTGCGAAACATCAGGGACTGAATCCGACGGGCTCGTTCAAAGACACCGGCATGACCGTTGCTGCCACGTTTGGGCGCCGCGCGGGATTCCGCTGGGTCGCGTGCGCCTCGACCGGGAACACGTCCGCGTCCATGGCTGCGTACGCTGCCCGCGGCGGCATGCGCAGCCTGGTGCTCGTTCCCGAAGGGAAAATCTCGTGGAGCAAGTTGTCGCAAGCACTCGATTACGGGGCCGTCACCTGCCAGTTGCGCACCGACTTCGACGGCTGCCTGCGCCTGCTGCAGGAACTCGTTCTGCGGGCGCCTGTGTACCAGCTAAATTCCATCAACCCATTTCGTCTCGAAGGCCAGAAGACGCTCGCGCTGGAGCTGCTCGAGCAGCTCGACTGGCAGACGCCGGACCACATCATCGTTCCCGGCGGCAATCTCGGAAACAGTTCCGCCATCGGCAAAGCGTTGCTCGAAATGCGTCACCTGGGGCTGATTTCGAGGCTACCCAAGTTGTCCATTATTCAGGCCGAAGGGGCGAACGCATTGGTGCGCACGCTGCGCGAAGGCGCCGGAAAGCGGTTGATTCCCGTATCCGCCGAGACGCGCGCCACCGCTATCCGCATCGGCAATCCAGCGTCGTGGAAAAAAGCCGTCAACGTTCTGCAAGCGACCGGCGGAAGCTGCGAGCAGGTCACGGAAGTAGAGATGGCACAAGCCAAAGCCGAGATCGGCGCGGAGGGCATCGGGTGCGAGCCTGCATCTGCCGTCACGCTTGCGGGCTTAAAGAAATTGCTGAAACAGAATTTCGTAAAGCCGGATGAGACGGTCGTTCTGGTCTTGACGGGAAATCTGCTGAAGGATCCGGACTTCACCATCGATTTCCATCGCGGGGAATTATTCAAGGGCGGTGACGCCGAAAAGGCGAACACCGCGCTGAGTCAACTGCGCCGTCCGCCAATGGTCCTCGACGCCACACTCGATGCCGTAATGCGAACGCTGGAGCAAGCGGAGAAAGTCTGAACCGTACCATGCCATCCAAGACAGGAAACGCGAAACGCTCCCGGCTTCACATCGCCCTTCCCGCGACTTCGGCCAATCTCGGTCCAGCTTTTGACGCGGCCGCGCTGGCCATGGATTTCTACATCGAAATCGATGCCCGTGCAGTCGACAAATTCTCTATCAGGGCGACGGGCCGAGACCAGGCAATCTGCGGAAAACTCGACGACCACCTTATTCTGAACACTTATCGCGATGTCCTCGCCAGCGCCGGTCGCGACGTGACGCCGCTCGCCCTGCGCATTCATAACGACATCCCCGTCGGCAGAGGCTGCGGCTCATCCGCTGCGGCGCGCCTGGCCGGGATCGCTCTGGCCGCACATTTCGGCAAACTCGGGTGGAGCGCCGCACAGATTATCGGCGAAGCCTCGCGTCGCGAGCATCACCCCGACAACGCGGCTGCCTGCTGGATGGGCGGCCTCGCGGTGGCGCGCATGTCGGCAGATGGCGACGCCCAGATCGCCTGCATTCGTCCAAAGGGGAAGTGGCCGTTGCTGCTCGCCGTTCCCGAGCAGAGCCTCTCAACCGAAAAGGCCCGTTGCGTCCTTCCCGCGCAATATTCAAGTGCCGACGCCGTGACCAACGTGCAAAACTCCATGCTGTTGCTGGCCGCGTTCACGGAAGGACGCCCGGATTTGCTTGCTGCCGCGCTCGAAGACCGCATCCACCAACCTTACCGCGCCGCGCTTTGCCCTCTGCTGCCATGCCTCAAGGAATTGGAAGGGAATGAGGGAATCCTCGGTGCAGCTCTCAGCGGTGCCGGCCCGTCGGTGCTGATCTTCCTCGATCCGCGGGCTTCGGCGCAAAAAGTCCGACGATCGGTCGCGGCTCATCTTGAGCGCAAGGGGCTGACGGCCGAATTGCTCCTCACATCGATCACACTGCGTGGAGCGCGTTCAACCATGGAATCCTGAGCGCAATATTCGAGAGGATCCGTTAGCCCGTCTGTGCTATTTACGAGCGATGACGGTTCCATCTAGGCTGAAACAGTCCCCCACAACCGAAACTAACCAGAGATCCGTGTGTTGATAGAAAATGCATGGTCAGAGAAAGGCGCAGCACCGTCGTGCGCGATTTCTGAGTGCGGAGCGATGAAGGCGAAAATAGGTCAAGTCCCGGTAAGCGAAGGCCGCGGGAACGAACAAGTCCGCAAGGAAATCAGTAGCTTCCTCCAAGCCCTCGATTCCTATCCAAAATATTTCGCCCGGAATCCACTGGTCAGCTTCGAACAACACCGCTCCAGCCTCGCCGAAGCCGTCGAACGGGATCGACGCGCGGCGAGCGTTTGAACGCACGACTACCGGCTGGCTGGCGGCACGATTCCGTTCATCCTTAGATACTCGACCATCTGGCCGTAATGGTCGAAGCCGTGGGACGACACGCTGGTGGCCACGCTAAGCCGTGTTATCTTGCCTTCTCCGAACGGGCTCTTTACCGATCCCACCAGATTTTGCTCGTTGATAGTGCCGATCGCCTTGTGCACGTACTCGAAAGAGTCTTTCAGATACTTCAGGATGTCGGCCTTGGTCGTGACCGACGCCGGCCCTGACTCGTCGCCAACGTCGACCGGAGGCTTCTCTTCCAGAAGCGCCGCACCGAACTCGTAATTCACCGCTGCGACATGCTTGACTTGCTGAGCGAAGGTGCGCACGCCTTTAAATTCTCCGTTGGTAGGAGCGAAGCCGTATTTGTCCTCGGGCATCGCTTCCGCAGCCGGAACGAACTCGCGCTCAAGATTGCTGACCGTCCGGTTCAATATGTCGGTAACGGTGTGGTGCTCTTCTTTCGGCTTGTTTTGCGCAGCCGATGCAATCGTTAGGGCCAGCACTCCGCACATTATCAATCCCAATTTCCTCTGCATGGATCCTCCCCGTTGATTAATCTCTTACTACCGCAGGAGCCATGTTCAACTCGGCTGCGGTCAGTCGGTGTCGGCGAATGGTCGTCAACCCGAGCACCATGGCCGCCGCCGACCAAGCAAGCGCCGCGGGAACGCCTTCTCGGGACGCCAATTCTCCCCAGATCGCGCTGCCCAGCGCCATGCCGCCTTGCAAGACCAGCAAATACATGGAGAGCGCTCGCGCCCGCATCCACGAGGGACACATGGTTTGAGCCACTACATTAAAGCATGCCAGAATGCCGATCCATACGGCTCCCGCCGTAAACAATACCAGACACAGCCATTCAAAGATATGCACTTGCCCGGCAAGAAACGTCATTGCGGCGAAGACGACGGTCGCTCCTGCCACTAATCCATCCACCGAATATCTCAGTCGGAGCCGAGGCAAGACTGCCGCTCCGGCAAGGGCACCGACACCAAAGCAGGTCAATAGAAATCCATAGCCTTGCGCTCCGTGCGGCTGGCAGACGACGGGCAGAAGGGCCAACAAAGAAGTAGCGCCCACGCTGAATGCTCCCGTGCGAATGAGTACCGACCTTACCTCTGGTGCGCCCCGCACGTAGCGAAAGCCTTCCAGGATTGCTTCTCGTAACCGGCGCGTCGGCAACGAATCCTGCGACACCGGCCGCCACTTGCACAAAAACAAGATGACGCCGAAAAACGATGCCGCGTTCAGCAGGAAGGACCATCCCGATCCCGCCGCTGCCACCACCATTCCTCCCAGCGCCGGCCCTACGGCGCGCGCGACGTTGAATCCTGCCGAATTCAGGGCGACTGCTGACGCGTGCCGCGGCGGAGATACGACCTCTGGCGTGATCGCCTGCCATGCCGGATCGTTCATCACCGCGCCAATCCCCATCAGAAACGTGAATACGAGCAGCACCCACGGATTGATCGCGTTCCGCAGTGTCAGCAGGCCCAGCGCCGCCGCCGCTGCCACCATCCATGTTTGTGTGAACAGCAAGAGTCGTCGCCGGTCGATCATGTCTGCGAGCGCTCCTGCGGGCAGTACGACCAGAAATACTGGAATCGCCGCCGCGGCCTGCACCAGGCTCACCATCAGCGGCGAAGTCGTCAGCTGGGTCATGAGCCAGCCCGCGCCCACGTTCTGCATCCATGTTCCGGTATAGGAGATGACGGCGGCAATCCACAGTGAGCGAAACAGAGGCTCCCGCAACGGGGCCCAAGCCGCATCGGCATGCCGCGCGCCTGTCCCCGAAACAACCGGAACTGTAATGTGATCTGCCAAGAAGAAGCCTTCGTAAACCTGATCGCCTGCAGGGGTGATCTTCTTCGTCCCTTTGGTTAAGCCTTTGCTCTTAGCGCTGCTGCAAATGGCCACTCCCCGTCCTTCCAGGAGCGAACCAGATAAATGACCACCCCCGTCAGCAGAATCACCGCCGCATACCGCACTTCCTTTTGCCAATTCGCGCGACCAAACAAAATAAAAAGAAAGCCCGCAGCGGCCAGCAGCGCCGGCAGAGGATACAGCCACATGCGGAAGGGCCGAGGCATGTCGGGACGCCAAATCCGCAGCAAAATCACCCCTACGGCCTGCAGCAGAAATTGCATAATCAGGCGAATCACCACCAGCGCCGCAATCGCATCCTGCAATCTCAGAAAGCAGAAAGCCGCTGCCACCACCCCCAGTGCCAGGAGAGAGACGTATGGGAAACGGTGCACGGGATGCACCTTGGCAAATGACTTGAAGTAGTTGCCATCCCTGGCCGCCGCGTAAGGAACCCGCGAATACCCCAGCATCAGCGAAAAGACAGATGCAAACGCCGTCACGATGACCAGTCCTGTTACCAGCCGTGCCGCCCAAGCGCCGTAGATCCTCTGCATGAACAGGGACACAACATACAGGCCGCTGTTGTTCTGTCCGGCCGTCAGCATCTCCCGCCAGGGCACCACGGCCAGAATCGACACGTTCATCATTAGATATAGACAGGCAACGAGCAGAATGGAAAGCAGCAGGGCCCGCGGAATATTCTTCTCCGGGTCTTTGATCTCGTCGCCCAGAAAGGCGACGTTGTAATATCCCCAATAATCGTAAGTCGCCACCAGCATTGCGCCACCCAGGCCGGTCAGGAACTTGTGAGATAGGGTGAAGGCGCCAGGCGGAAAGTCAAAGGCCCGCGCGGAGTTAAAGTGCGTCAGACCGGCGAAGATGATCCAGCCAATCGTTCCCATCACGCCAAACCACAGAATCTTCGAAAGCCGCCCGATGGCCGTGATGTTCCGGTAAAGCAGCAGCACCGTGAATAGGCAAACCACTACCGCAACCGCCGTTCCCGGCGTCACGATCCAGCTCACCTGCAGGTTTCCCGCCCAGGGAATATGCAACGCGGCCTCGTGATGCGCGTACACCACATCCAGCTCCGGCCAGTAATAGGCCGCGTATCCCGCCAGCCCGATGCAGCCGGTCGCGATCGACAGCGGGGCGGAAAAAGAAACCTGCCAGATAAACAAGAAGGAAATGAGTCGTCCCCATTTTTTCGGCCCGTACATCTCCCGCAAATAACGGTACGATCCACCGGACGCAGGCAAGGCCGCGCCCAACTCCGCTGATACCAGACCGTCACAGACCGCAAGCAGCGCGCCCGCCACCCAGCCCAGCAGGGCCTGCGGACCGCCCATCGCGCTGACTACGAGCGGCATGGTGATGAACGGCCCCACCCCGATCATGTCGATCATGTTGATCGCAGTGGCGCTTCCCAGTCCCATTCCGCGGACTAGGCCATGCGAACCTGAATCGGTATCTTTCGAGGATGACATTTGGTGAGAGTGATCAGGTGGATAGCGACCTGTGGATCGTGATCAGCAATCAGCGATCCACACTGGCCGCCAATCCCTGATCACTGTTTTTCATGCCCCGCGCTCAGCAGATTCACATACAGCCGCACAGCTCCCGGTACTCCGGCCGGCAGCTGCCGGAAGAAAGCGTATCCGGTATAGATGTACGTTCCCTTGCCATACTGTGCGCGCAGTAGTCCGCCCTTTTGCGCGTCTTCTCCGGGATCGTGACACGACAGCAAAGGAGTGAAATGGGCATCCCACTTATCCATGAAGTACAATCCGCGCTCCTGCACCCATCCGTCGAAGTCGTGGGCCGTGATCGTGTTCGGATAGTGAAAGACGGAATCCTCCGGCGCCAGAATATCGACCGGCGCCTCTTCTACGGAAACTCGCGCCCGGCTCAGCTCCGCAGAATAAGGAGTGAATTTCCCGCTATTGAAGTCGGCGACGCCCGTGTTGTACTGCACCAGCAGCGTTCCGCCCGCTGAGACGAAATCAAGCAGCCGTTTGTTATTCGCGACCACATCTTTTTGCGTGTCGTAAGCGCGAATCCCCACCACAATCGTTCCGTATTTGCTCAAATCCTCCGTCGCCAACTGCTCGGGCGGAATGAGGGTCACGTCCATGCCCACCTGCTTCAGCACGGTCGGGATGTCATCGCCCGCGCCCATGATGTAGCCCACTTTCAAGTCGTGAGGCGCCTGCACATCCACAATGCTCACCCGCTGGCGCGCCGGCTGGTAATAGTAAAAGCTGCCCAGGTCTTCGCGCGTGACCAGCGTGTAGCCCTCGCTGAACTTCTCGCCATCGGATTCCAGGATTGCGTGAACCTGGGTTCGTCCTTCTTGCAGCGCGGCGGAAAAAACCCTGAATTGAAAGTCCTGCTTGGCTCCACGCTTCCTGAACTCCACCGTGAACTGTGCCGGCTCCGATCGCCAGCCGTCGGGCAGTTCGAGCCGTAATACGCCGTGCGCATCCTGCGAAAGATTGCTCGTTACTCCCACCGCGACCGTTGACGTCGATCCATTGTGCGTGGAAATCACTTGCATGCCCGGTTCCAGCATTACCGAAAATGCCGGCACAATGGCGAGCGGACGCGCGCTTTCCTTGCCCGTATCATCAATGAACGGGGTGACAACGACGGCGTTGATCCCGTTGCGTGTCTTCCCTCCGTTCGCGCCCGTCACCGCATATTCCACTCGCGCTCTCAGGGCTGGTGGCGGGAAGGGAAGCGTCGCGTATTTCTCATTGTCAATGTGGTTCACGCTCTCCGTGTCCGGATTGTCCCGGTGCCAGTAGGGACGCGTGTAGGCCGCGTTTTTCGGCACGCGCAGACGGAAATCCGCATGCAGATTCCCTCCCGGCTTCACGTGCTCCGGCTTTGTCCTGCCGCTGATCGTGTTCCATCCCTCCGGAACTTCGAGTTTGATCTGGTCGATCAGCAACGGTTGTTTGGAGCCGTTGTGAAATGAAACGGCGACGAGGAATTCCTGACCCGGCGAAACCGTCGTCAGGGCTTCCGGTTCTTTCGCAACGTGCACTGTTTGTACGCTGTCGGAAGAAACATCCGCCGAAAGGCTTACCCCAAGCGCGAGGTTCAGTGCGGTTTCGGCCTGTTGTTGCTTTTCCGTGATTGTTGCCAGCAGATCGGTCTTTGTGGCTGCGCTGAGCCCGCTTTCATCGACCTCGGCTTTCACTCTGCTCAACTCGGGGATAATTTTCGTGAGCGGCGCGGTGGCAGCCGAAGCATCGCCGCCTTTCGCTGCATCTGCGGCTTGAGCAACCAGCTTTGTGATTTCCGTCAGTTCCTGTCGCAGACGCGGAACTTTTGTCTCGTCAGTCCCGAGTCCAATCGCCAATCCTGCCCAAGCCGTGTCGATACCATCGAAGAAACTTTTCTCGTGTCCGTCCTTGCCTGCCGCCGGCGGCAAGACCGAATCCACCAGCCGGTAAAACGTAAACCGATCGCCCGGATCGATCGTCCAGTTTGCCGCGCCTTGCGACATCTGATGCCGTAATCCCCGCATCGCAAACTGCGCATACCCCATGCCCAGTTCCGCGCTTTTCTCACCGGTATTCAGCTTTAACGTCCAGTCGGCATCCGGACAGGTCATCGCCCCGAACCCGCAGACATTTCCGATGTAAAACTTTTTCGCCTGCCAAGGCTCGAGGCCCTCCGTGATCTGCTCCGGAAAGCGCTTCGGATCGGCCGCCGCTCGAAAAGCCTCTTTCGCCAGAATGCTCGAGGCCTGATGGTGCCCGTGTCCGTCGCGCGGCGTCCCGGAAAACCGCGCCACCAGTACATCTGGACGAAACGTGCGAATCACCCGCACCATATCGCCGAGTGCAGTGTCGTGCCCGCCCCACTTGGCAAACGTCTCTTCCGCGCTCTTGGAAAATCCAAAATCCGCCACGCGCGAAAATCGTTCCTGCACGCCGTAATACTGATCCGAGGCCAGCAATTCCTCTGCCCGCAGCACTCCCAGCACATCCGACAAATTGCTGCCGATTTTGTTCTGCCCGCCCTCGCCGCGATTCAGCGTCATCAGCAGGGTGCTGACTCCATGCCCGCGCGCCTCCAGCGTGAGCATTCCGCCGTCTTCATCATCCGGATGCGCCACCACCTGCATCAGCCGTGCGGTCGTTCCCAGCCGCAGGAGTTCGAGCCGCAAACCGGCCATTCCTTCATTCTGCGGAATCTCCGCGGGAACGCCCTGATACAGCAGCCCGGCAGGATCAGCCAGAACATCAAAGTGAGGAAGATTTGCCGCGGAGCCCGATGCGGTTTCTTCGCCGTTCGGACCCGGTGCAGGTTTGGCCGACGGCGCCTGCGCCGGTGCGGCAAGCGCGAAGATGATGAAGAAACAAACGAGCGTGAACCCGGAAGAATGCAAACGGTGAAGAATATTTGAAATGCCGCGGGCGGAAGCTCGCGGCCTGGTAGCAGGTTCGGAATGTCTCACGCTACAAGGATGGAGCCAAACCCCGCTTTGACGCAAATTCTTTCAAACGGTCCCGCGCTATTGCCGTCCTTCCTTCAAAACCGTCTGGCAGTTGCTCGCGGCGGTCAACACCTCGTTGAACGCCGTGTCTTTCCGCAAATCTTTTAGAAGGGGATCATCGAGCAAAGCCTCGTAGGCGCAATAATTCTGCTGCACGGCGGCCTTGAGCAAGCGTAGCGCCGGTTCATTCTGTCCGCAGGCCGCCATCAGAGCGGCCACGTGATACCAATTCTCGGCATCAGGCTCAATCATTACCGACGACTCGTTATCGCGAACAATCCTTGCCATATCTGCCGGCCGCTGGGGTGCCGTGCACGCCTGCATCAAGTCGCGGTGATAGTAGGACGCCTTCCCCTCATTCCTTGCCGCTTCTCTTGCTTCCGCGACATTTCCTTCCGCCAGGTACACGTACGGAGTAACCCAGTTCGCCCACTCCGATCCCGCATCCAGATGAACAAAGTCCATCGCGCGATCGGTCTTTCCCATCTCGACAAACGACCAAGCGCATGACCGGAATGCAAAATTGCCCGGATCCAGCTGGCGCGCCGCGTTGCATTGTTCGGACGATTTCTCGAGCATTCCGGCGTACCGGTAAACATAACTCAGTGCGAAATGGGCATCCGCGCTCTGCGGCCGACGGCGCACCAGATCCGTTGCGGCATCGTACGCCCGGCCCAATTCGCCGCGCTCCACGCGGTTCGTGATGAGATTGCTCGACGCCATCACGCGGTTCGGATCGAGCGAGATGGCCCGTTCATAGGCAGCGTTTGACCGCTGGAACATCTCTTCGCCGCCTCCGCCATAAAGCGAGTCGTAGTAATATCTCTGCCCCAAGGCCTCCCATGCGGGAGCGTAACCTGGGTCAATTCCCACCGCCCACTCCAGCATTTTGATTGCTTCTTTATTTGGCGCGGGATCGTGCGGCACAGCCACGCTTCTCAAATAAAAGTCATAGGCCTGCTGGTTCTTCGGACGGGCCGCTGCCTCAATTCCGCCGCCGCCCCCGCCCAGGATCGGCAGCAGCCCGCGTTGCACCTGGGTGCTCAACTGCTCCTGCAGCCCAACCATGTCATCGGCCTTCGCCGTGACGGTTGTCTGCCACAGCAGCCGGTCCGTGGGCACGTCGGTCGCCTCTAGCGTAACGGTCAGTTGGTCTCCCTGCTTCATGAAGTGGCCTTGCAGCAACCGTCCCACCCGAAGTTCCTGCCCAACCCGGTGCGGATCGAGATCGAGCGCCACATATTTCCGCGTGACGGAGGACGGCCTGACCTCGAGCGACCGCGCGTAGGTCAGCACGTTCGTCAACTCATCCGCCAGCGCGAACCGGAGATAGTCAACGTTGAAGTCGCCATTCATATTTTGCAGAGGCAGCACGGCGATCGCATTTCGCTCCTCTTCATTCGCCACTTCGCGATGCTTGTACCACCACGTGCCCACCGACGACAGCACGGTCACCAGCAGCGCCGCCATGCCCAGCAACAAGTACGTCTGCAGGCGGTTATTTCTGCCAAACGTCTTGGTCGCCATCCGCAGCATGGTGTGCGTGCCGCTCTTGATCTGTCCGGATTCGCTCTCGCGCTTCAGCAGGGCCAGGTCGGACTTCATCTCGGCCGCGCTTTGGTAGCGATGGTTGCGGTCTTTCTCCATCGCTTTGCCGATGATCCCTTCGAGCTCGATCGGAATCTTGGGGTTCAGATCCCGCGGCGGGACCGGCTTGGCGTGCAGCACCGCATCGAGTGTGACTAGAGAATTCGCTCCGGTGAAGGGCTTTTTCCCGGTGGCCATCTCATAGAGCACGACGCCAAATGAGAACAGATCGCTGCGTGCGTCGACGGTCTCGCTGCGCGCCTGTTCCGGGGACATATACACAGCCGTCCCCGGAATCACTCCGACTGCCGTCAGCGATTGATCGTGCTCATCTTCCCCGACGGTGTGCACCAGCTTGGCCAGCCCGAAGTCGAGCACCTTCACTTGCCCGCTGGGAGTAAGGAAGATGTTGGCGGGCTTGATGTCGCGGTGCACGATGTTCTTGGCGTGCGAGGCGACCAGCGCGTCGGCGACCTGCACTCCGACATCGAGCACTTTCTCGACATCCATGGCGTGTCCGGAAATGTGCTGCTTCAGGCTTTCGCCTTCGAGCCGCTCCATCACGATGAAGGGATGCCCGTTGTTATCTTCAATTCCGTGGATCGTGCAGATATTGGGGTGGTTCAGTAGCGACGCCGCGCGGGCTTCTCGTGTGAACCGCTCCAGCGATTTGGGATCGCCGGCCAGATTTTCGGGGATAAATTTCAGTGCAACATGCCGGCCCAACTTCAGGTCTTCGGCTTCGTAAACGACGCCCATACCACCACCCCCGAGTTTCCCGAGGATGCGGTAATGGGAGACCTGCTGGCCGATCATGAGTGCGTGCGACCCTGCTCGGCGGTAATGTTAGGCTGCGCGGCGAGCCCGGTCAACTCCATTGTATGGTCAGGGTCGCGCCCGCACGATACGGGAAACCCTCCATTCCGCCCGTCTGGCCCTCATCCCCGCGTCGGGTTCCGCGCAGCTGTTTAGCCGGCCGGTAGCCCTACTTTTCGTACCAGGTCGTGGAAGCGCGGATTGGAATGCAGCGGGTACAACGCGATGGTGATGTTTAGAAAGGGTACTTGACTCTCTCGCGTCCGATATGACGTTTCCAGATTCCGAATCGCGCTGTCATAGTCGTGAAGGGCGACAAACACCTTCGCTATCTCAAATGGAGATACGTATCGGGTAGCCGACAGTTCCTCCAGACTTTTCACGATCCGCAGGGCCTCTGTTTGCTTCCCAGCCAGCGCTAATCCGTACGCCAAATCGCTCAAGGCCCGGGCACTATCCTGTGAGAGGTCGACCGTCTTCTTCAGTTCCTCAATCGCCTCCGGCCACATCTGTTTGCCTTCATAGATTTTCGCCATCGATCGATGGGCCGGCACGAAATTGGGGTCAATCTCAAGCACTCTCTGGTCGATCGCCGCGGCCTGGTCATATTGCTGGTTGGATAGGTACTCATTGGCGAGCGTGGTGTTGATGGAAAGCGACAGCGGATCCAATTCCCGCGCCCGCTGCGCCTCTATCATCGCCTCCGGGAACCGCTCCATCGCGCTCAGATAGTAGCTGTACCATTGATGCGCGGTCGCATAATTAGGATTGAGTCGTAGCGCCGTCTGAAACTCTCCGTCCGCTTTTTTCCAATCCCAGTCGTAATAAAACGCCACCATAGCCATGGCTGCATGGCTCTCTGCCAACGAGGGATCCAGTGCAATCGCCTTGGTTGCTGCGGCGCGCGCTTTACCTTGCGCCACGGCTACGGGCAACACGTCCGATCCCAGAATCGAATAGGAGTCCGCCAAACCTGCATAGGCGACCGCGAGCTTCGGGTCCAGCGCCACCGCCTCTTGGAAGAAATCGATACTCTTCGACAGCGCGTCTGACGATCTCTTATTCCAGAAATAGCGACCCTGCAAGTAGGCCTCATAAGCCTGGGGCTTGACGACTCCGGGCGCGGTTGCCTTCTGAAGGGCCCCACGTTGTTCCATCTCTCCGCGCGCTTCTTCGACGATGTCGTGAGCCACCGAGCTCTCCAGGATCAGCACATCGCTCAACTCCCGGTCGTAGATATTGGCCCAGAGATGGCGGTCGCGGGCAGCGTCGATCAGCTGGATTCGCACCCGCACCCTGGTTCCGACGCGCTCCACCGTTCCTTCCACCAGGGCGTCGACTCCTAACTCCTTTCCGATTTGTGGCGCCGACTTCCCGCTGCCCTTGTAGCGCATCGCCGAGGTGCGGGAAATTACGCGCAGATCACCGGCCTGCGCGAAATTCGTGATAATCTCGTCGGTGATCCCGTCGGCAAAATACTCCTGGTTTGGATCGGTCGAGAGGCTCTGCAACGGCAAGACGGCGATCGAATGGTAGGTTCTCGCAGAAGTAAATAACTCCTTCCATCGGCTCCCCAGATTCAGGGAAGATCCAACCTTTACAGCGAGAACAACAGCCATCACCACCGCCAGAGCGGCTAGCGCCGCTCTCCAATTTCGGGGGGCCAGCATCCGGTCAGCAATAGCATGTGGAGTAGTGCTGCCGGACACCGTCAGCTCTGGCTTCGGCTCGGTTATGTGCTCGGAAGCCTGAGGTGCAGCAACTTCAGTCTTCCGCTCGCCCGACTCGATCCCTTGCTGTCCGTTACCCGCTGCTTCGCGGTCGAGAGTCATCCCGTTTTTCGGTGCTGAGACCTCAACCGGCGCGATAAAACGGTAACCGATTCGCGGGAGCGTTTCGATGTAACAGGGCTCGACGGCGGAGTCACAGAGAATCTGGCGGACTCTCTTGATGGAAGTATTCAGTCCGTGCTCGAAATCGACGAATGTATTCGACGCCCAAAGCCGCTGCCGGATCTCGTCGCGCGTGACCACTTCCCCGGCGTGTTCCAGGAGTACTTCCAGAACGAGAAACGGCTGACCCCGCAGCTTGACTCTCGTTCCGTGCTTGAGCAATTCCTGAGAATTCGGGTGTACTTCGTAGGGCCCGAAACGGAATACTGAATCAGCCCGGCTCATTGCCACCCCCACTACCCCCCCAAGTGTCGCCCATTTTAGCAAGACATCAGCAAGCTTGGTCTATCAATAATTGTGCGGCTTGCCATCCAGACGTTTCAGCGGGCTGAACTATTTTCACTCCAGCATCTCGCTAAGCCAATTGTTATCAATTGTTTAATCGCTCACCTACGATCCATAGCCATTTCACTTCCCGGTCATTGATGGTCGGCGGCGTCCGTGGCAAGTTGGCTTGCAAAACTCCGGGCCGCGAAGAGCTGTTGCCAGGGGTCGGCCCGGATGCCACTTCAGTGTGCGCTGTTAAGAAAGTTAAGGAGATCAGCATGACGCCCCATCTCAGGGCCTTTTCGGTGCTGTTGATGGTGTCGCTATCGGTGGCGTCCGCCTTCGGTCGAGCCGAGGAGCCGACAAAAGACGACCGCGCGCGCTTCGACATTCGAATCCCGTTTGACTTCGCTGTTGGAAACCGTGTGCTACCGACTGGGCTCTATCGCTTCGAGCAGATCCTCGGTACGACGGCCGACATGGACATCCTTCTGGTGCGGGGTCTGGAAACCCGTGCCTACCAGGCGGTCACCGGCGTAATGATCACGTCCCCGGATCCGCGCGCCGCATCGCGCCTGGTATTTCAGCGCTACGGTAACCAGTCGTTTCTCTCCGAGATCTGGATACAGGGCAAGCGTCTGGGCCTGCAACTGCGTCCATCTGTCTTGCAGAATCAGATTGCTCGCACACAACCGGCCTGCCAGTTCGTCAGTTTGAGGCTTACCGACGTCGCCGCCATTTCGGTAAAGGCGGGCTCGAACTAAAAGTTTTGCTCACCCTGTAGAGCGAAAGGAGTCAAGTGCCAATGCCGAGAAAGAGAAATCGTGGCAGAGGAACTGTGCCTCCTGAAACCATGGCGCGGATCGCTGAAGAATTCAGAACGAAACGCGCCATGCTTCACTTAGCGAAGAGTCTCGACCTATCGGGCTCGGACCCCGGGCGCTCAAGCGCCCTGTTCCTATTCGGCGACGATTTCGAACTGGACCTTGGTGCCTGCGAACTCCGGCGGTTCGGCCAGCCTCGAAAGTTATCGCGGACTCCGATGGAAATTCTCCACCTTCTGGTCGAACGGCAAGGCTGCGTGGTCGAGCGTCAGGAGATCTCCCAGAAGATTTGGGGCGAGGAAGTCTCGATCGATGCCGACCGCAACATCAACGAGAGTGTGCGCAGAATCCGCAGAGCGCTCAACGAAAGGCCCGATCAGTTCCGCTTTCTGCAGACCGTCCATGGCAAGGGATATCGCTTCGTCGCGCCCGTCACAAGAGTTCCCCAAGTTGTGGTTGGCTGACCCCCGTCCCGGAGCCGGTTCGATTCCCAAAATTGTGCTGGCTCCGTCCTTCGTGCATTGCCCACTCTTCCGGCAACGCCATTTTCGCGGCTACCATGGAGAGTAAGGGAAGTACTTCAGCAGGAGTCTTTATGGCAACTAGTTCTCATCGCAATACGCAGAAGCCCAAACCTTGGCCTACTCCCTCACCGGAGCAGCACGAGGCCATCCGACGCCGCGCGGAAGAAATCTATATCCGCAGCGGGAGAATTCCCGGCCGCGACCTCGAAAACTGGTCTCAAGCCGAGGAGGAGATTCTTCGGGAATTCGTCGCTGTTCCCGCTCGCCGCAAAGCCGTCGTGATTTCCGTGAACGGGGTGAAATACGTGGGCGAGTACGATCCCGCCTCCTCCGGTGGTTACACGCCCGGTGAATTTGGCTCCGGCGCGCCGGTTCCCGTACGGTTCGACGGCACCAAAATGTTTGTGAAGCGCCCCAACGGCCACGAACTGGAAACTACCATCGTCAACAAAATCGGCTAATTCTTGACTCGATTCCCGGCACCCCGCCCGCTGCAATGAACTTGATATATTGCGAGCATGTTGCATCTGCTCCTTCAGACTCAGCGGCGACGAACGACGCGAAGCTTCACTTCCACCCTCCGTCATCTGGGAGCAGCCGGCCTTTTCTTTCTGGCGATACTCGACAGTTCGCCGTTGCCCACTTTTGGGGGCCCCGACATCCTTACGGCCATCTTAGCCGCCGGCCATCGCGATCTATGGTTTGAATACGCCGCCGCCGCAACCGCTGGTTCGGTCATCGGCGCCTATCTCACCTTCCGGATTGCCCGCCAGGCGGGATCTGCTTATCTCGACGCGAAATTCAAGAAAAGCAAAATAGGAAAGTTCCTGAAGTTGTTTAAGAAGTGGGGCACGGGAACTTTAGTCGCCTCCACCATGATTCCGCTCCCAACTCCTACCAGCATGTTCTTCGCGGCGGCTGGAGCTTCCGACTATCCCAGGAGCCAGTTCGTTGCCGTCGTCACAGTGAGCCGGGCCGTGCGCTATTTCGGCATCGCTTTCATCGCCGGCTATTACGGGCGCCATTTTTTGCGCGTGCTGAGGCATCCCATGCAATATTGGGGCTGGCTAGCCCTCTTTATCGCACTCACCCTGGCTTTGATCGCGGCCGGAATTCTGGTCAGCCGCAGGCTGGAGACGGTTTCCGTGAAGTGATTACCGCTATCGGCGGCCGCAGGTCGAATCCGTAGGGCTGAAGAATATCACTCGTCCCTGTACAGGCCCGCCGACGCTCCCACCCACTCTAAATTCTTGTTGTGGTCCACGCCCATCATCAGCCCGCGCCCCATGCGGATA
>Ga0335073_10001055_pt1 | contig 36463 bp, 32 predicted proteins | sample Lox_Sample_22_FD_207093 | JGI IMG/M metagenome (GOLD analysis project Ga0335073, IMG submission 207093) | Soil microbial communities from Loxahatchee National Wildlife Refuge, Florida, United States - Lox_Sample_2.2 | ecosystem: Environmental > Terrestrial > Soil > Wetlands | place: USA... | reverse complement strand
AGGCCCGATTTGCTGAGTCGCTTCCATCGGCCGCTTCCTCAGCAATTCAACACTCCAATCGCCCATCGTGGCCCAAACCTGTCTGTCCATCGTGAGAACGCTGACTTCGCTTGCTCGCGGATGGCTCAATTGAAAGCCGGCAGCATCCCTCGAATCCCTCAGCTTGAGCCCAAATCCCGTATCCACTGCGCCGCATGCGCCTTATCATCCTGCATGCGCCGCTGAATCCATCTCTCTTTCTCTATCAATTCAACCTTGAAATCAAACGGCAAACGCCCGCCGTCGCGCGATCCCTTTCGCCTTCGCAGGGGTGTGCTGACCGCTCACTCCCGACCTACCTCTCCACATCTCTCTTTTAACCCTCCAACTCCCTTTCCACCCTCCGTTTACACGCATCCGAGCCTCCAACACCCTTTGCCCCTTCCTCGGTCTGCTCCGCCATACGACCTGCACCACCCGACATACATATAGCCCGGACCGCCTCGCACATACCTCACACGAACACCTCCAAATCTCAACACCACACACTCGCCATCCATGACTGCCGCTGTATATCCTCCGACCATGAACACCGCTTTCCCTACGGCACCACCGCCGGTGACCGCTCCTTCTCTTTCTCCTCCACAGAATGTCGACCAGCAGCTGCGCTACATCCAGCAAAGCCAATACACTCCTCCTGCATCTGCGTCTGGCACGCCTTCCAACACATCTCCAACATCGCCTCGCACATCATGGTCTCTCCCGCCACACATGCAGCCGCGAGTTCAACAGATTCGGCCTCCAAAGAGTCCCATGTATGTTCCGGCTGTGCTTCGCCCGACCGAGAAGCCGTTGCGGCAATCGCCACCTAAGAACGCAACCGCCACCAAATATGGGAGTCCAGACAGTCTAGGAGAGGGAAGCGGACAGGTTCCCGTCAGTCCAGGGCCTGTGCCCGGCATGAGCAGGGTTATCACCGATGAACTAAATGAGGAAGCTCTAGGTGCCGTGACAGGACGGCCATCTCGCGACCACTGGAAGGTTCGTACTCTTTTGTTATCTTGCCGAGGCTGCTGCAAACTTCACCATGGTCTCTGTGTCTCCGTTGCACCTTTCTCAATTGGTCTTGTTTCGGGTCGTTTTCGCAAAATTAGGCCCGGAACAGAGCACGGATGGGCGTTGGATCGTCTCGGTAGGCGTATTGCACCGCAATTTCCGCGGCAGTGCTGCAGTGCGGCTCTGCGAAATGGGAATGTGGAGATCTTGATCGCCAAACTTCCAACCGAGAGGAGATGACTACGCTTTTATACGCAAGATCCCAGTTGTCACACGATCCAATTCATTATGGCGCAATGGATTGCTTTTGGCACATAACCATTGCAGGGGTTTCACCTTTTTCCGCCAAACTCGCATGGGACCCGGAGCTGTTATTGCCTCAGGCATGACATTTCTTCGTTCTTCTCCATCATCTGCATTTCGAAGTCATATCAGTTCATTATCACGCTGACATAAAATCACTAGCCTGATTCTGCTGCGATTGCATGCAATTCACCGGTCTGTGACAAGAAGTTTACCTTCTTCGAGCGACGACATCACTGCCGACGCTGCGGAAACATCTTCTGTGCCGAGCATTCCACACACGTCATTCCTCTGGACCAACACGCACGATTCCACCCTCAAGGCTCGAAGAATCGCGCTTGCGACTCCTGCTTCAACGACTACCGAGCGTGGGAAGTGGAGCGCGTCAGCCGCAGCAACAGCAGCACGTCGCGCGACGGCGCACAGCAACCACCGACGCCTACCGTCGGCGTCCCCAGCAAGGGCCTTGGAGCAGGCGGCATTGTTGGCAGCCTCGCCCAGAGCCTCCCACGCGACTGGAACTGGAGCACCTTCTAATTGAAACACGCGTCCTTCGCACGTGACTTCTTTCCGTCTTCACTTCGACATAGCACGATTTCTGCCCCGGCCGTCATGCCCGGGAACCTGTTCGCCCCGTCCGAGAATCTCCACGGACGCGACTCAATACCTGCTTTCTCATTTTAGCGCCTCGTTTGAAGCAGCGCTCGAAAGAGCTGCTCTGGAGCTGTGGAGTTAACCCGTTGCCCGCCTTAGATCATGATTCGCCGATCCGGTCGGAGCGCTGCGCTGCGCGTGTCCGGCTCCACCTGGCTTTTGTTTGATGTGTTTTTTGCGATATCCCTAGAGTTGGTTGTGCGCTAAGAATTTTGGATATTTTCGTTGCGGGTTGCACGCAGTGGCTGCGTGCGCCATGGGGGGGGGCCTGACGATGGGATCGGCCGATAATGACTCTTCGATGTTTCTGCTTTGGATATCGGCGTTGTGGATTGTTGCGCTCCCTTCGATCAGAGCTGCGACTGGCATAGTACTTGAATTTGGTTTGGTCGTGATGTCGACACGCCATGTCATGAATATATAGTGTATCTGGCTGCATAGTTTGGGGATTGTTGATTCGATAAGATACCACCGTGGAATGAAATTCGAGATCATTTGTCTTTATTTCGGCTTCAAACTTGGACCTTGAGCATTGCTACGAAATCCGGGTATCTCAATCATCAGAAGCAGAGGAACCTGGGTACCTAGTATATTACAATCCCTATTAATGACGCTTCAATCCATCTAACCATCTCACAACTCTCTTCTTAATGACGAAACCAACAAGCCGTCCTGTACCTTCTTCAGTAAGGCACAGATAGCGGATACCAACTTTGGTGAAGAGCTCGACAGCGACTTCCATGGGTGCCTTCGCACTGATGGTGACTGGCGCTCGATCGACAAACCGACTCAGATCGAACTCAGGCTCATCATCCAGAGCAGCCGTCGAATCACCAAGAAGCCTCACATCCACATCGGCAGGAAACGCCTTTCCCAACTCCCCGAGCCCAAACTCTAGTTCCGGCTGCGCAATGTAACCCTGCAACACCATGTCGCCTTGCACGAGCACCAGTCCGCCGTCCATGAGTCCTCGCCGCTCCAGAACCTCCAGTTTGTGCGTCAGCAACCGCCGGCTGACTTTGTTAGAGTGCGGGACGTGCACTGTGACCTCGTGCATCGTCTCTCTGGGAGGGATAAGCTCCTCAACGGTGGCAGCGTCATGCTCAACGAGCAGGTCGAGCGCCTCATCCTCGCTGAGAAAGGGGTGGCCAAGGACGCTCTGAGCAAGATCGTAGATGCTGTCGCGGCTGACGGCGTCGGCGGTCCACTTTGCGGCGAGTATGGCTATCATATGCGGCACGACGTACTCCAGCGAGCCCGTCAGCTCGAACATCACCACGCACAGCGAAATCGTCATGCGTGTCACCCCGCCCAGGAACGCGCCCGCGCCCACCATCGCGAATATCCCTGCGCTCGACCCTCCCGTCGCCGCCCACTGCCCCACCAGCCGTCCGAACAGCGAGCCCGCGCACAGCGACGGCACGATGATGCCGGCCGGCACCTTGACGCCGAACGTGATGGTCGTGCTGAAGAGCTGCGACAGCGTCCCGTAAAGCAACCACCCGCGGTACGTCCAGTTGACGCCGGCGCGCTCCTGCTCACAGATCCAGCTGGCCCGCTCGAGATTGGAGCAGTCGCTGAGAAGACTGCGTATAATGGCTTCGCCGGGAGCGCGCGTCACGGGATTGGGAAACTGCAGGCCCGCCGTGATCATGATGACGAGGAACGTCTCGAACACCGGGTAGTTCTTGATGACGTGCAGACCCCGGAACCAGCGTGCCCAGATTTGGTTCGCTCGCGTGAATGTGCCGCCCCAGAGACCACCACAGATGCCGATGAGGACGAAGAAGACATAGTGGTACGTGTGATAGTTTGTGTTGTAGTCGGTTTCGAACAGGACGAGCTTACCAGTCTTGTGAGGGTTGAGAGCTCGAAGCGCGATGGCAGCGACCATAGAACACAAAAAAGTGCGCCACAGAACTTTGCGAGGGAAGAAGTATGCCAGTTCTTCGTACGCGAAGAGAACTCCTCCAATCGGAGCACCGAAAGCAGCGGAAAGACCGGCGGCGCTGGATGCCGTGAGGATTTCCCGGAATTGTTTCCCATTCTGACGGTATTTCTCGAAGCGCATTGCTACGAAGTTACCGACGCAAGCGGCCATGTGGATGTATGGCCCTTCCTTTCCCAACGCCATGCCAGTGGCTACAGAAAATATCGAGCCCACGGCTTTGCATAGGAACGTTCTGGCATCGAGGAAGTGTGGAATCACCCAGCCTGTTAGAATCGTCTTGATCTCCGGAATTCCAGAACCCGCAGCCATGTACAAGCTCTTCTTCTCAATTTTCACTTCCTCGTCGGTCTCTTGCTCCTCGTTTGTCACGCTAACCCAGCTCTTTCCATTCCTGCTCTCAACAACGTGATTATGCATGTCTCCTAGCCCTGGACTAATACTCGGTAGCTCTCTCCGACTCAACATCGTGATGCAAGAACTCACGACCCCGAACGCAACCGCCCAACCCACATAAATACCAAAAGCTCTGCCAAAGCTCGATCCACCCCAGAGCACAAACTCGGCACAATTGCCCTGTTCGTTCTCCTCGCCAGCAATTCTACAGCAGGCCTCTCTGCTCAGAAATGGGTTGATGTTGCAGTGCCCATACTTAAGCGACGCGACGGTAGCTACAGAGTAGTCCACACAAACAGCCACCAGGGCCATGAGGACGCCAATTAGAATCGCAGCTATCCATCCTGTGCTACTGTCGAACAGGGTATACAGACGATCTCTGATTCCAGGGAGGGAGTGTATGAGGCGATGGCGATATGACTGCTTAACCTACATAGAGATCAGCTACGAGGTTCAAAGAAAACAGGGGTCAGAGATGACCACTACGGATGAGCTCGTACCAGATCGTGTAGCCAGTCAATAGTTGTGTAGTTCGCGTACGGTAGTCTGTCTCCTACCGCCGTGGATGCAAGATCATGCGTCTCTTTCGTCCATGCTGAGATAGACTCTTGATCCGGCGTCAATGTCAGTCTTCTATTGAGTAAAGGGGTTCGTTCGTGTGGAGGGAGGAAGTGAATGCGACCGTCGTCCTGCGTATTGATAGGTGGCGGTTGTTGTCGTTTAGATGCCATTCTGGATCATCGTGAGTCTGATTCGAAGTATTGGAGCTACCAAAAGTCGTCAATGACAAGGCACGAAGCCGAATTGAAGCTCATTCAGCACATCTTGGGGGTTCAAGCCACACATGTCACGGCGCGCCGCACGCCGATGCAAGAAGTAGCACTAGTATTAGACCGAGACAGGCGAGGCATCTCATTAGATAGCAACATATTTTGGTGGTCTATGAGAACTTGCAGTGGAATACATTCCAGATCAGAATATGAGTACTTGGATCATTCCGTGGGTGCTGGGAAGCTGGCCACAAGCTTCACTTTTACTCTACCTATCGTACAACACTTTCGCCGCCTGCTTCGAAGCTTTGAACGTGCTTTCTGAAGTTGAATGAATCCCATAACTTGCAGAAATGGACTCTACGGTCGAATATTTGACGGAACACAGCTTGTAAATAGTTATATCGAGAGTGAAAAGAAAGGCTGTTGAACTGACCCTGCTTTAAGGTGGGTCTGCGATACGTCGGTCAGCATCTCGTTGATACACCAAGCTTGCTCTGCGGCGCCTCTAATCTGGGACAGCCAAGATGAAAATTAACAGGATTTGTCGCAACGGGGACGTTGGACTCGTCAAGTAAAGCGCCTGAGCCACATAATCCAGCTTGCGAAGTCTGGATGCAAACTCTGTTCTCCAAGCACCTCACATAGTCACAGCGCGATGGTGTGCAACTAGTGGCTCGAGACTCCAGTTAGAGTAGTTCGCGACAAGAATTTAGCTTGAAAATTCGATTCAGGTTTTCTATCGTCGAATATGAATTGACATGGCATCTGGAGGTGTTGATGTTGCGATCTGTTACCTCTTAATCTTGCCTCTCTCTCTAACTGTACCATTCTTCTACGGCTCGAACCCTGGCGAAGGGGTCGCAGCGTGGTGTGAGGCTGCCATTCGGGCTTGAGCCGCTGACGTAGTGAGGGTCAGTAAATCGCGATTCGCCATTCCATTCCCCTTCTCGTAGAGCCACTCCCGCGGCAGTAACACGACAACGGCAACTTCTATCGCGGATCATAGTACCTATTGTTGTCTTTCTGTTAGCCCATGACAGCTCCTCAAGGGCCTCTGAATGAGGCCGTCGTCTCGTCTCGACGCGCCAGAGAGCTGTACCGATACTTTGTTCCTCCTGGCAGCGCCATATCTTCTTCCAAGATCACCAGCCCCGATACCGTTCTCACCGCCCATGCGCAGCTTGTGGCATGGCGTTTGAACGTGCAACGTTCCATGGTGAGCTTGATTGATCGAGATACTCAGTACTTCGTGGCCGAAAGCACAAAGACCCTTCACCTCGACGATACCACCCAGCAAGATGACCCTGCCGATGCCTTATGGGCTGGTTGCGCCAATGTTCCCAAGGCTGGAAGACTGTGTGAAGTAGGTCCAAAGGCTCAACGGCCAATTCATTCTGTTTTATCCTCTGACGCCGTTTAGCACACCATAGCAGCTCTGCCACTTTCGGACGGTCTACCCGCCTACTTCGAAGTCCGAGATTTATGTAAAGACAGCCGTTTCAACCAACTACCATTTGTCACTGGAGAACCACACTTCAAATATTACTGTGGAGTTCCGTTGCGAACCAAGAAGGGGATCAGCATTGGTTCCCTTTTCGCGTTGGACGACAACGTTCGTGAGCCTATTGGTAGCAAACAGTTAGAGTTTCTCTCAACAATGGCAAATAATGTCATGTCCCATCTCGAAAATCTGAGGGACAAAGAGGACCGTAAACGGGCTTTGAATATGAATCTCTGCTTGGCAGCATTTGTCGATCCCGAACATCAAATACGCAAGCGGAAGCGGAGAAGAACGTCACAATCAAGTTGGCGACCAAAGAGTAAACCTTCCATCTCGAGTATGCAAGTTGATCCATCGGAAGGTGCGTCTCGATTTCAATTCAAACATGTCAGGAACATTGCTGGTCAGAGCCTACAATCGCCGACGGATGACGACGGTTCGAAATCTGAGCCAACTTCAACTGAGTCTGATAGCTCAAGCGAAAGTCATGTGAATGAAGATGAACATCTCGACATATTCAAACGCGCCGCAGACCTCCTCAGCGAAGCACTTTCACTGGAAGACAGCGGAGGCGTTGTTTTCGTCGACACTGGCAGCGGATTGTCTAAAATACCATCCGCCGAGGAGAGACAGTCTGAAGAGTCAAGCAACGGTGAACCGCAAGAAAAAAGGAAATACGAAAGGCGAAGGTCTGTGGGCAACGTCACACTCCGATCTGCCAGTTCCTGGAGTCTACCAAAGAAGCAGAACGAAGCGACCGAAGCTCGCCATCTCAGTCAGAAGCCCGTCGATATTCTCGCCGTATCCAAAAACGCAAAAACAATTGAAAACTCCGAAATATCCAAAAATGACTCGGGCTTTGTCCCATTGTCTCAGAATGACCTCTCGAGATTGATTCGCAGACATCCTCGCGGAAAGCTATTCGACTTGGATCCAGACGGTGTATTAGGATCTAGCTCCAGCGAAGATCGCGGAATGGGCAATTATGACATTCCACCATCGAAGAAGATTACTCCTTCTAAAGCAGAGGCCAAACTTTTATTTAGCCATTTCCCTGGTACACGCCAAGTCATCTTCTTGCCGCTATGGGATGCGTCATCGTCTCGATTCTCAGCGTTCTTCGTCTATAACTGCTCTGAATATCGAACCTTTTCGAACAATCCTGATTTCCTTTATTGCCTCGCATTTAGCAATTGCATCATGACCGAAATAACACGACGGACAACCATAGCAGCAGACCAACAAAAAGGAGACTTCATCGGGTCTATCTCGCACGAACTTCGATCACCTCTTCACGGTATATTGGCTAGCTGTGAGTTTCTGGCTGAGACCGAGACAAACTCATTTCAACAGTCATTAGTCGACACAGCAGACAGCTGTGCGAGAACGCTTCTCGACACCATCAATATGGTTTTGGACTACTCCAAGATCAATGCCTTCGAACGTAACGCCAACAAGGTTCGCCGGAAGCGTGGATACACCGACGGAGGAATAGCTGATGCTGCCGGTCACTTACAGCCATCGTTGAACATTTACGGTGACGTTGATCTGGCAGCGATCACTGAGGAAGTTGTGGAGGGAGTAGCCACCGGCCAGGTATTCAAAGACAGCTTGACTGGAGATGATATCCGACAACAGACCATCGATGGCAGTGCAAATAAGTCCGGTAAGGACATTGACATTATTCTCGAAATCACACCAAGAAACTCAATCAAAGATTGGATCTTTGTGACTCAACCTGGGGCCTTCAGGCGGATTGTGATGAACATCTTCGGAAATGCCCTCAAATACACCAGAAAGGGCTTTATCAAGGTCCAATTGACTGCAGAAAGCCCCGAAGAGCGCGATCAATCTGCTAATCATTCTCGCCACACCCTAATCAAGCTTCAGGTCACCGACACTGGTCAAGGAATGTCAGCCAACTTCTTGCGTACAAAACTATTTTTACCTTTCTCACAAGAGAATACGCTCTCATCAGGCACTGGTCTGGGTCTCTCTCTGGTACGAAGTCTCGTCAATATGTTGAATGGCGATATTACGATTCAAAGCACCAAAGATGTCGGCACGCAAGTCACAGTCGTCTTGCCTATGTCGCAGAATACTCCAAGCAATTCGGTTGCAGGATCAACTCCAACTAGCGGTGGCAGTATTGAAAGGATCAAAGACGACTCGCTTATTGTCGTTCAACAGCAGGCTAAAGGGCGAACCGCAATGCTCTTCCCTCCGACTCCATCCAATGAAATTCGGAAGCTGATGACGGAGAGTGTTGCTAAATACATAACTGACTGGTTTCACTTCACAATATTGGAGAATGATCCTTCCACTGGAGCAAAACCAGATGTCGTTGTCACAGACGAGAACTACATTTCAGAGCTCTTAAAAGCCTACCCTGCTGCCATGGATGACCCGAATGGTCCAATGTTCGTTGTCCTTTGTACAACAAACTCAAGGCGATCAGAAAGGAACGAATTCTTCACAGCACCTTGTGTTGAGGCTGCTTCGCATCCATTCGGCCCATACAAACTTGCCAAATGCTTTAGGAGGTGTCTACAAAAGATCGAAGCACGCACAGTGACCAATACGTCGCCAGAACAACATCATATCAAAGATCCTCTTCCGGAAAGTGAGCCAGGAAAGGTCGATGACATTATTACTGCGGTCGAGCAAATTACACTGGCCACCAGCAAAGATCCAGATGTACCTCAAGTCCATGTCATCAAGCGAGGCCAAGTCATCGCGAACGAAGAGAGCGTCCACGCAAATATCGTCATCGATAGTAATCAAGTCTCAGAAACCAGCGCCGGCTCAGACCAAAAGAAAGAATTTCCGTTCCCAGACCAACCACCGCTTTCAGTACCCTCTTTTATTGATGACGGCACTGTCTCACCCTCAAATATGGAAAGTCAGACTCGTCCAGCACTAGTTGAACGCCGTACCATCTCTGCAACGCACGAAGAACTCCAGCTTAAGCATGCAGCCGCTGCACCAGCGAGGCCAGTAAGCGGAGTGGGCGCCATGACCGCGAATCCTTCAGGCAATGCTACCAAACCTGTCCGCTCACCGCGTCTTATGTTAGTTGACGACAACAAAGTCAACCTTCGTCTTCTGCAAACCTACTTGCAAAAGCGCAACTACACCGACATCTACACAGCGGAAGATGGTGCTCAAGCCGTTGCTCTATACGCACAGATGGTAAACCCAAACGCACTCTCCTCCAAGCGCAACTCCATCGTGACCATCGGCGCCGCACCCGCAGCGCCAACGCAAGCCAACATACCAGCGCCGGCCGCCGCCCCGATCGTGCCCAAGCCGCCCGACATCATCTTCATGGACATCTCGATGCCGATCATGGACGGGTTCGAAGCGGCGCGGCGCATCCGTGGGCTGGAGGCGGCGTTCCGCGAGAACCTGCCACCGTACGACACGCCGCCATTGGCGCTGATCATCGCCCTCACGGGCCTGGCCTCCGGCCGCGACCAGAGCGAGGCTTTCACGTCGGGCTTCGACCTCTACCTCGTTAAGCCCATCTCCTTTCGCGAGGTCGGCCGCCTGCTCGACAATTGGGAGCGCTCGGGCGCCGCCGAGCAAGAGCTGCTGAGTGAGGCGGACGTGGTGGAGAAGGTGGTTGAGGAGGTTGGTGGGAGGGTGCCGCATGGTGCTGTTACGGGTGAGGTGGGCGAGTTTTCTGGTGGGGAGTAGGTGTGGCTATCTATGCCTGTGGACACTTGTGAGGCGGTGTGAGCGCCGTGCGGCGCTTTCCAGGAATTGAGGTAGAGGTAATTGCATTGCTGGAGCAGAACACGATGAGATGATATATTTAGATCGTGTCTGAGGCAACATGTAATGAAAGTATACATAGCGACGAATATGATGGGCGAGTTGTACGATAATGCACATCCATGCGGTCAAGCATACGCCTCCAATCATGCTCACAACCAACAAACTACGAATCATGCAGATGATTTTCACGGGAAAGCTCCAATTCAACGTATTCAAGCCTAGTAATTAATTTTAGAGTCATATAATGCTGTTGCCTTCACGGTGAAGTTGAGATCCGAATTCCACTTTTGTCGGCGCTGGCCTCGGAGCCGAACCTGCGAATTGGAGCCATTCAGCCTTTACACAAGGCAACCAGACACGGTCTCAATATGTATAAATGTCTCGATATTCTTCAGCATGAAGAATCATCAGTTATCTTGACTACAGATTCACAATTCGCCTTACCCAAACTCATTCCTCGCTAGAAGTTTACAATTTCCCATGTCGCAACCTCGAATTTTGATAGCGGGCGCCGGCCTCGGAGGTCTCTGCCTTGCTCAAGGACTCAAAAAAGCCGGTATAGACTTCCATGTGTACGAACGAGATAAAGCTTCGAATTATCGTCTACAAGGATACCGCATTCGTATCCACTCGGATGGGATTGATGCTCTTCATCAATGCCTTCCTACAGAACTAAGCCAGCTCTTCGAAGACACATGCGCGGAGTTCAGAGTAGGACCTGGTCCCACAGCCGACCCCCTGACTGGAGAATTGCAAGAGAGACAACCTGGCCAAGGGCCTCCTGTGTTTGCAAATGCCCGCACGGTCGATCGGCGAGTGTTGCGAGACGTTCTGCTCATCGGAATCGAAGACCATGTTTCATTTGGGAAGGAAGTCGACCATTTCTCCACAAATGGATCTGATTCAGCAACCGTGTTCTTCAAGGACGGCACATCTGAGTCTGGTAGTCTTCTCGTTGGCGCCGATGGTGTGCATTCTCAAGTACGAAGACACTATCTTCCAAATCATACACCCCTAGATACCGGTGGACGAATCATTTTCGGAAAAACTCCATTGACCAGCGAGCTTATCGATGTCTTCCCATCCGGCTTGCTGCGGGCAATGTCAATGATCAGGGATCCCAAGGCATCGATTCCAACTTTCACCCTCATCGAGCCGGTAGTCTTCCCTCCGCCAACCTCTCGTCCCGCTTACCCGGAATTGCCAAAGGATTACGTCTACTGGGTTATTTGCACTCAAGAAAGCGACCTCTCTCACCTTCTGAGCCCTGATCAGTTACGCGGCAGGATCAGCACCGAAGCAGCGGTCTCCGCTTCAAAGCAGGTAACGGCCCACTGGCACCCAAGCTTGCGAACGTTATTCGAGCTGCAGGACCCATCTCAGACGAGCGTCATTCCCATCAGCACCCATCTGCCCTCGATGAGCGAGTGGGAATCTCTGCCGACCGTCACTCTGCTCGGCGATGCCGCACACGTCATGCCGCCGACTGCAGCATCTGGCTGCGTGACGGCATTGCGGGATGCGGCGGCTTTGGTTAACATGATTACGGCGCGAGGGATAAAGGATGGCGTTGCGGCGTACGAATTGGAGATGCGGGAGTATGCTGGAACTGTTATCACGGCAAGTCTTGATGCTGCTGTGAGAGGGTTTGGGTTCAAGCCACGAGAAGAGTGGAAAAGTTCAGAGGATTAGTTACGGTATAGTCGAGTGGGCTTTTCATCAAGCGCTGTTGTACAAGGTAATTGAATGCGGCAGATGGGGGCGTTCGCTATCGATTTTTCGGTGGGCTGCTCATATATAGAAACTGTATTCCTAGCTCCTCTCAATTTAGACTACTATGAACCGCCGAAGAGCACAGGTGCCGAAAATGAGACAAGACTTATGGAGGAGATCTCGATTATGGCTTCGACATTGACCGGAAAGTGCAATCCAGGGCCCAGTTTTTATATAGACGTTTTGCATTGACTAGGGTTCACCCGTGTCAGTTGGGCCAATCCCTTTGCGTAAGCCTTCCATGTCCGCAATCATGCATGCCGCAAATGCAAGTTGGGTCTTAATGGTGGTGGCTCGACGATGTGCAGGTGACCTTCTCCTTGGCCGATTTTAACGTCCAGCTTCCGCCTAACTGAGAGTGTTCGTCCTCAATTAAACAACCAAAACAAATCCGAAGCAACTTCAGAAGTATACCGTAACAATCACCATATCAAGATGATCGCCGAACAAGTTCTCGTCAACTCCCATGGCAGCACCTGCCCCAAGTGTGGCGCCACGATTGACGGCGACGCCAAGACATGCGGCAGCTGCGGCAGCGTACGTTGATTGAACGGTAATTGAAATGGAGGTAGTGATTAACTGTATTCAGACTTGCCCAGTTTAAGAGCTACATTTCGAGAACGGCTATGAAGGAAGTGATTGATTCCGAACTGGGTAGCCGCTCATTTATGATGATTTGCCCTCAAGTTGAGATTGATTGATATTGATATTCGGGAGCAAATGAAGTCATAGCAATGCATAGCTCATATGCCTTAGACTGAATCATTAAATTGATTTCCGAGTACTCTATGTGTGAGGCGCTGATGCCACAATGACTTGTACAGACGTGATAGGAAATGGAATTGGGCTCCGAGCGAGATGTTCAGGCTCAATTCCATAGCCGATACTTAAGGATCAACTGCGGTTCGGATTCGATGCATTCTATATGCGTTGGATCTACGTGAGACTATCGGCAAGGCGACTCCAGGAAGCTTCCCATTACATAGCCGTGACACCATGCGTGTTATCCGCCAGCCATTATTTCTTTTTCAAACATTATCAGCCTTGCAACTCATGCACTGCACTTGAAACGTCCCAAAATCGTCACAACTAACTCCATCGTAATGCCATGCTTGTGTATTTCCCGGATATGCTATGCAAAGCCCACGTAATCCGTAACCAGACTACAGCCCATCATCGATCTCATCCACATAATTGCGGCTAGACCAGTCATTCCAATCCGTACACGTCTGTTGGTTTGCCGCAGGCATGGCGTCGATCTTGTCCGGGCTCATAAGCAGGTTTACATACAAGCCACCGCTGAGGTGCCATGCAACGTGACAGTGGAGCGGCCAGACTCCAGGGTTGTCGTTGTTGATTTGAAGCACGAGGTACCCATTTGCGCGCAGGAGATGTGTATCTCTGCGCACCGGGTTCTGCGGGTTGATGACGTTGCCGTCCCAGGATCCTTCTCCCTCAGCTAAGACCCATGCATCATGGCCGTGGACGTGGAATGGATGTGTCGCGTTGATGGGATTGTTGATAACGAAACGGACCGATTGTAAGGAGGAGCTGAACGTGTAGACCTGCCACTCCGCCGGCCAATCGGTGTTTCCGGCCACAGCCATAGATGAGATAGGGCTGTTGTAGTCGGCGCGGAAGGTCTGGTTGTTCATCTGCCAGTTAAAATGTCCTGTATCATTCACTACTAATCCTACGGTATACTCCTGCGTCAGCGAAGGGGTTCCAGGCGCGATAGAGTAGGCTGGTACGAAATTGGAGGTGAGCGGGTCGTTGTAGCATGAGTAGGGTTCATAGCTTGCAGTTTGAGTTGAAGTTGGAGCTTTCGAAATATCAGCATCCTCGTAGAATACCATGGCGGTACTATCGCCTCGATTAGAACCACCGCAAGCTATATCCGGCACGATTGAAGCCCGCATCCAAACTGAAGAGTCGGGAGCCATAGTCGCATTTACAAGAATATCGGTACGTTGTCCAACGCCAAGTGTGAGCCCATCTGTTTCAAATGGATCGACAGGAACGAAGTCTTGGGCTATGACGGTAAATGAATGGCCGTCAATTGAAAACTTCTGCACTCCTTCGGAACCAGTATTCATGACGCGCAGGCGGTGAACTTTGCCGGACTGGAAGCGGAATTGCGAGAGTGGAGCGTTGGGCATGCAGCCCATTGTGAAATTGGCAGGCAGATCAGAGCAATTGTAGTTGTTTCGGCCGTTGATCAAATTATTGTCGCTGGAGAAAGGCAAGATGCCGAGATCTGTGCCGGTGTATTCCTCAACAAGACTGTAGTAGGAATAGTGATACCAATCCGTTAGCATGACAGGACCGAGATCGATGTCGTACTCTGCGGTTGACGGGCCATAGATGATCATCGGTCCAATAATTCCAGCGTTGTACTGAGCAGAGTAATGTGAATGGTACCAGGAGGATCCATATTGCGCAGCTCGCCATCTGTAGGTGAAAGTTTTACCGGGCGCAATGGGACACATCGATAGGGATGGTACGCCATCGGAGTATTGCGTGAGAGACTGAATAAGTCCGTGCCAATGCAAGCTTGTTCCTTCGTTCTCGATTTCATTCGTTACGGTAATTTGAACCCAGTCTCCCCAGTTTGCTTCAATTAATGGTCCAGGAAATTGGTTGTTGACTACAATGACATCTCGTTGAACGCCATCCGGAGCGGCCGTGCCTCTTGAAATGGTGAAATCGTAGTATCTGGTTACACCTGTGTCGGGGATATTATCGAGATTGTATGAATCCATATTGCAAGTTCTGTACTTGATCAGCCAGGGCTAAAGGACTGGTGGATTGCACACTCACTTGCTGCCCCAAGGGCAGTCATTATTTACGGGGAATTGACCAAGATACAGTGGATAGGTCGGTGAAGTCAGTGTTCCCAAGTAATTAGAAGGCGGCACTTCTTCTCATCAGTAATTCCTTGATAGACACTGTTGAGCACTCACGTACCAGATAAATCTAGCGTGGAGGCAGTCAACAACGTGGCCGCCCTCCTGATCGTCGCCCATGCTCCATTGTACCCAGAAGAAGGCATTGTGAGAAGATTCTGTCCCTTTCCTTTTCGTAGCAGAAATGAAAACGTTGAGTAAAGGACAGAAGTATATCTTTATTGCTTGCCATCTCTTCACATACGTGCTAGTCGAGGACGTCCGTCCCCGCATCATTAACGGCTCTCCACATGGCGACAGCATTATAAGGACCGATAGATACCATATCCTCAAGATCTACGAAAAAAATGGGTCATCGCGGTGGTTTTATTAGCACTGAAGGGGTGAGCTTGGGCGGCTGAAATTCTTCGCTTTGTCAAACATCGGGGAAGCTGCTTCGGGTCGATCGCAGATCGACATCGCAGATTCCGTATCCATTTTAAAGCCTAAGCGTTTGCTCCGATGATGTTCCAGCATTCGGAGAACATGAAAAAAAGAAACAAGAAAGATGATTCGTTCCGAAGAAGTGACAGGAGACGGTGATGAGCCACCTGGATTTCGCTAGACAAATTCACCTGATAACTTAACGCAAGAAACAAATGGAAGCAGTAGAGTACTTTAAAGGTCTTTCATCGGACTTTCTTCTTCGGACATCGGCACCTAATAAGCGAACATGATCCCAGTTAGCGTAGAGCGGTGTTGTTGGAGCTTTTGCTTGAGGACGGTAGGTTTCTGCCGTCCATCGAGCACTATGGAGCCGAAGTCTCTTTGCCATGTACCTTACCTACCTATTACGGTACGACGAACGTAACCGCGTATTCGGAACATTGAATTCGTGGTAGGACATTCGCTTGACCTTCACGTAAGGACGGAAAATGCTTCGTATAGAGCACACTTACAACTTCGAATCGACATCATGGAGATTTTGGAAGTTTTGCCGATTAACATTTCCATCTACTTGCAAAGATCCGTTCGAGACAAGTTCCGCCGCCAAAGGAGAGTAAGAGATTCAAGCGCTCCGCAATCAAAACGACTTTACGACGCCAATATCACCCACAAGAATGTCTTGAGGTTTAAGAAAGACGAAGAAATGTCATCGGATGGCCAGCAATTACCAAATCAGCAAGAGTTGGTACGTAACAGAAGATCAGGGTATGCCTGCAACTCGAAATCAAAGCCAAAGCCATTCAGGATTCCATTCCTTGAGCAGAGCACCAGAAATTTTACTCGCCATCATACCTCATCTCCCATTCCTTCCTTAAACGTCCAACTCTTCTCATTTCTCACTCGATCTCCTTATACTCGTCACACATTGTGATTTCTTAGCTCATGCTCCACATAATTGCCTCCGCGACAGAAACAAACGGCGCCATACAGTATCCTTGCCGTCTATCGGAAGCGAGCGGTGCAGCGGCCCATGACTTCGCCTTGACACACCAGCTCAGCGTTGAACTCAGAACCATCAAGTGTGAGGTAGATGTCGAAGTAGACGCGGTAAAAGGTACCCTGAGGTGTGTCCATGCGCTCAAAGTCCTTCTCAAGGTTCTTGCGAGAAAGGTCGGAGGTGAGCGTGACGACTTCCTTGATCCCTGTGATTTTGAAACTAACGTTAGCAAAAAGACTAGAAAAACTCCATGCTGCAGTAAAGCAGAGTGAACTTACTTGGATCCTTAGTGTACTCGGGGCAGACGTCGTCGTCGCAAGCGTACAGAATATCTTCGTACATGAGCGTGGCGCCTGGCGCAACCTGCCGGAAGAACGACACCTTGACGGGTTCGCCGATCTTGACACGTTGGCCCTTCTGCACGAATATCTGCCGGGTGTACTTGCAGCGGTCTTTTCCGTCCAAACTCGGCACGCGGTATTGCTCGGGGTGATGGCCTTCCTTGAACGGCTGCAGCGTAGCCATGAGGTAGTGACGACGAGCGACACGATGTGTGACGATGCGCTCGGTGATACCGGCTGTGACGGCACCTTTAACGATGGCTGCGACTGAGTCCATGGGCCGTACGACTTTGGATTGGAATTGCGGAGGTACGTGAAGCTTGATTTGCTGGAAGAGATATTCGGAGGCGCCGAAACCACCGACAACAAGGACGTTCTATGTTTAGGTTAGCTATCACCATCTCAGCAGCTCTGTATATTGCTGCCATACCTGTAACGATCGGTTCTGAGCTTGAATAGCGATGATCTGATTCCTGACAAGTTCGAGAATGCGGTTGACAACAGGTTCAAAGCACTGCAAGATCTCCTCGTTGGTGAAGGTCATGTAGCCTTCCTCGATACCGGCATCCGGGAATTCGGCCTCGATACCGACATCGACAGCCCATTTCTGGCCGTTATTTCGGAAATCAGCCTTGATACGGTTCTCAAAGTCCATGATGCACTTGGCATAGACCTTGCCAGCAGTTCGAGAGCCATCGGGAAGCTTCATCTTGCGGATCTTGGCACGGAGGATGTTACTGAAGTTACGGTTAAGCGCAGTTGAACCACACGAGTCACCAGAACCTGCAGTACACTCGGCAACGCTGAATGGTTGCTCTTCTTCGACTTCGTAGGCGATCAAGTCGACGGTACCACCGCCGCAGTCGACAATGAGTACGGCATCATGAACCTTGAGATTGAGAAGACCGGTCTTGGAGCAGAACATGGCTGCTGCTTCAGGCTCAGTGATCAGCGTGAGGCGGTTGTCATTTTCGTCACGGAGGAAGCCGGCCTGAATGGCGGCAGCGCGAGTCGCAGCCTTTGCAGCATCATTCCAGATGGCAGGAACAGTCAGGTAGTATCGAATGTTACGCTCTTCACGGTTGAACACTTCACCTAGGGTCTTTTGTAGCTGATTGCGCATGGCTTGGCGGAGGTGGAAGAGGTAATCAGCCGCGACATCGATCTCAGACTTGCCTGGCGGGAGAGGTGGAAGGTTAATGGGATCGATGTACGTATTACCGGAAAGCATAAGCTGGAGTTTGAACCACTCGACCTTCTGGACGCCTGGTTTGGGATAACCGGTCGGTGCCAGAGCGTCTGCGATATCAGGTCCCCAGCCGACGACTTTCTGGTATTGATCATAGTAGAGGACGGTAGGAATCTGTCGCGCGTCAGCGATCTAACCGTAGCCCGTGGCACAACTAGCTTGAACGAACTTTTTGCTTTGTTTGGTTTCCCGCGCCTGGCCATTCCGTAATGATATCTTCCTTGGCTTCATTGTTCGTCGCAAAGGCGAAAGCAACGCCGGAGAATGTGGTACCCTGAGGACGTTAGTGCATCCTTTGATCTCAAAGCCATCGAACAAGAACGTACAAAGTCTATGCCGACAATCAGCTGGGCCTTGCCGCGACCAGTTCCGTCGACTTCAGCAGCCACCCCTCCAGGTCGGTTATAGGCAGCGGGAGCTGGCGCCGGTTGCCCATAGTTGCCATATCCCGATGGATTCGGCGGATAGTTGGGAGGAGCAGGGGGCTGCGCGCCGTAGACCTGTTGCGGCGGGTATCCAGCCGGCTGCGTGGAGGTGTTTATAGGCGGTGGCATGGGCGAGTGCGGTCGAGCACCATGCTGAGGCTGGCCCATTTGTGGGTTTGCATACGTATAGCTGGGAGGTCTTCCCAGAGGCTGCTGGTTATTCATCGGAGTAGTCTGCTGCTGTCCTTGCGGCAGCGAGGTGGTGGACGAGGACGGGTTGGAAGGAGCAGTGGTCCCGGCTGAGCTGACGCTTTGCGTGGACGGCGCCGGTGGGCTGGGTTGTTGTAGCGTCGAAGCGGTGGGATTGTTCAGGTTTGATTTTCGTCTTGAACCGCTCACTAGATTTTTGAAGCGTGAAGACATAGAGAGAAGAGCAGCGAGGGGTGAGGGGAGAAAAGAATGGGCCGTCTGCCGTCGAACGCTTAGTGTTGAATTGAGGCTGAGTGGACGGTACTGGGAATGAGGGCACTGCGCCCAAAATGGGCTCCACCAAAGATCGAATACGATAGCGAAGGAAACGGCTTGCGCTGGAAGCAATAAGGTCTAGCTCCTCGTTTCTTGCTTTTCTTCTTGTCTCACTTCTTCCATTTCTTTCTCTTCTTTGACTTCTCCAGCATTCCAGCCTTACAGAGCGAACCCGCCCCCACCACCGAGCGAGCTGATGGGAATGCAGTGAGTGATGAAGTAACCAACGATTAGCAGGCCGCACCGCGCTGCATTGCCAGCTGCCCTCCTCGGCACGAAGATAACTGCAATTTCTCGTACATCAACGCAGCTACAGCATAGCGTAGAAAGGCAGACGGGCCTGGACTTCCACCAGATCATGTGCTCGAACGATGCAAAGTCGTCAAGACAGCTCAGCTGCTGTACACACCATGTTACGCCGACCTCCAACTGGAGAGCTGCGCCACTGTTCATTGGTGCTGCGTGCTGACTGGCTTACGCCAAATGAGCCAAGTACGAAGTAGGGCGCCTTAATACACTGTGAAGTGGCAGAGCGCCCAACCCAACTTTCGAGACGAAGTTTGATTTATGCGCATACTTCGCTCTACAATGCAACCGCCTTCATAAAATTGATGTTGCTGGGACTTCGTGTGTCTTATTAAGTCGGTAAGGAAGAAGAATCGTCCCGCCTTCATCACTGAGCTTCGCACTCCACTCCGAGGTCTGCAAAAAGCAACTTCACGACTTTATGTCTCGTTTATCCGATCTCGACATGTCTGCAGTTCTTTCAAAGACCCATACAGACTTGGTAAGTAGCAATAAGTAAGGCAGATCTTCTGAGCCAGGAGGCTATCTTCAAGTACTGACCGCGATATTCGGCACATCACTCACTAACACGCTGAGGGCTGCTTGCGTAACGTTTCATTTCAAGCATGGGAGGTGCCAAAAAGGGCAAATTTCTGATTCTCTGCGTCGGTACGCACGGAATTAGGCGAATTGAGTGAGACGCGACCGTTTCGTAAGGCTTTGTCTTCTCAAGCACTCCTGGTCATGCTGTCAGCAGTGGCGTACCTAAATTTGGGGGTTGAAAACGGAGTACTAAGGGGCCACTCAGCCGCAACCCTTCAACGTCGCATTCTCTCGTAATTCTCATTAATGTCATTCAATCCTTCCTGCTCCTTCTTTGACATCTCCTGATACTCTCCGATTCCAAAGTCTCGCGATGCGCCCATTTCGAGGTATTTGGTTGGCGCATTGTATTATTCGCTTCTAAATGGCGGCGCACCATGGCTTGAAAAGGTGGCAGGCCTACATTCTCTATCTAAATCACGCCTTGACGACATGGAACGCTAGAACTTACGGCTTTGCCGCTGTTATATTCACGGCATCCGCCTATCCCGACGGTTTAAGAGCTGCATCTTTGATTGGCATCTCGACAAGTCTGGCAACGATTCTCTTTGCCTCTTCAATTGGTCGTTGGATTGATCATGGAACTTCCCGCTTGAAAACACTGCTTGCCACCATATCTATCAACCGGTTATCCGCCATCAGTGCTTATCTGTTGTGGTTTTTCATCGTTGATGACCATGAACAGAATACCAAGGAAGGAGCTCAGCCATGGTGGAACACTCTGAAGACGACCCTCTTCAGCACGTTGTTGGTTCTCGGAATTGTCGAGAGTCTGTCTAGAAAGGCAAATGTCATCTCTATCGAGCGGGACTGGGTACCGGTTCTCGCAAAAGCGACCTCTGCAACGGGATATTCGTTAACTCACGTCAATGCAATGATCTCTCGGATAGACATCATGTGCAAGCTGCTTGCACCCATTGCAATGTCTGGTTTTCTCTCGATAGTCTCCATCAGAGTCGGTGTTCTTGCGGTTTTGGTAACGAACGTCTTGAGCTTCATTGTCGAGGTATGGTCCGCTCGATTGCTTTGGGAGCAGTGTCCCGAACTGGCAAAGAGGAATGAGCCAGAGTGTGATACGATGCATTCGTACAGCTCGAGGCCGAAATTCAACGTACGGTCCTGGTCCCTCTATTCCTTCACATTGGGCTATTTCGAGGCGTTTTCCAGATATTTCGATAGCGATATCTGGTTGGCGTCTTTTGCAATGTGCGTTACTCACGCTTCCATACTCTCGGCCACAGGCGTTACGATTGTGTTCTTTTTAGATGCTGGATACTCGCTGCAGTTGGTTACGGCGGTGGAGGCGCTCAGTGCGTTTTTCGAGCTCATCAGTACGCTACTCTATCCTTTTGCTGTCAAGAAACTTGCCCGCTCTTCATCACCAATTAGCTCTATTACAACTGTTACCGCCAATGCAGAAGACCTTGAGGATGATCTTCAGCTGGTGAAAACTTCTAGTCATGCTGAAGAACTGGAAACCGAATTAGTCGATTCTGCAATCAGCCGCATGGGTCTATCGGGAATCATGAGCATGGTAACGCTCTTGGTAAGTCAACGTTCAATCCGGTACGAAACACGTCACTAATAAATTGGCAGCTTCCTTCCGTACCTGTCCTTCTTTACCTTACCCACATGATCCCTTTTCCCGTTGCACGCAACGGCGACAGTCCTACACTGAGGATACACCCATTGTCAAGTCTCATATTGTTCTTTTGTCTGGCGTCGTCACGACTCGGTCATGGAATATTTTCACTTTCGACCCAACAACTCGCTCAGTCTCGATTGCCTCCCGATCAAAGGTCGTCATTCGCTGGCACGGAAACGGCTTTTGTGAGCACATTCGGTCTTGCTCACAGCCTTGGCACAGCGATCTGGAGCGACCCCAAGGGGTTTGGCTGGTTAGCACTGGCGAGCTGGATGATGATAGCATCAAGCGCGGCGTTATATGCTTGGTGGTGGTTGAGGGAGCGAAGAATATTTACAAAGATACGGAGCTTCGGCTTGGGAAGATATACTTCAATTCAGTCCAACGAATAGAATATGATCCACCTGGCAACAAATGCCAGCGTTCGGTGAGACCAGTCCTGATCCAATCCTTTCACATCCTGCACAAGCTGATTGAATCATTCGATTACCTTGCCGTTGCTCCACTGAGAAAGTAAGAAAACCAACGCTTTTCTGCACCACTTAACCATTCAAATTCTAACCATAATTCTAGCCGGTCTTACAAGATGCGCAGTTACATGAGCCATCCAGTCTTATAGACGTCTCTGTTTTATGAACAACGAAACCAGGAATGCAACACAAGTGCAAGCCAGAGAGACAGCTGGAGATCAACATCAGCGAACCAGTACAGTTTGACTGAGGATTGTGGTTATCTCACCATGCGTGTACTCTAACGCGCGAACCCACGCTCCAATGACAATATCGTGCAGATCCCCTTTCAGGCGAAGGACATATTCAATGTCGCTCAAAGCTTTTCGAATTACCTATTGTACGTTTATAAATCGCCTTTGCGCCCTAATTTACGGCAGACGTACCGTATCCCGATCCGGCAATCCGTCAAGTCGGATTCGAAGCTCATTTTGAAGAGATGTCTGGAGTACTGCGCTGCTTCCTGCTAAACCTCCGATCATACCTATGCTCGCAGCAAGAAACAGCCCCGATAGCGCAATGCCATGAAGGGACTGATCCACACCGGCGCTTAAACTGATGAACACGGCTGCTTCCGCCATGCCTGTTCCGAAGCCACTGAAATCAAGTCAGTCACAACGGGATGTCGCCTATGAATCAGGTACCTACCCAGGGATGATTTCTAGTGACTCCCAAAAGTTGGTATCGCCATGCCATCGAAGCATCAACGTCAAGTAACAGCTTGCAGCTGACAGCGTCGCAATCGCGGCGAGCAGCTTGTAACGTCCCGTCCTGATGTTACAGTTAGTAGGTGATTGCGGTAGAGTTTAGCATTGAAGATCACCGTTTAATGATGATTCCGGCCATGAGTGCTCCCACAGCATTACCAATAACCGCGGGCATGAGATGAGCACCGGCGACTTCGGCGGATGCGCTTTGCGCAACTTGAAAGTACAGAGGGACGCAGAACATCAGCTGTGGCTCGTTAGTATTACTGCTTGCAAGATGTCCATGCGATGCATCTTACACCCATCTGCGCGGCAAGCTGCAGTCCAAGAACAAGATAACCGCAAACAACTTCCCTATGCCATAACAGCCGTAACGGGAAAACTGGTTCGGGCGCCCAATACTCCTCCACAACAATGAATAGCCCGGCACTTGCAGCTCCTGCTCCAAACAGACCAAGAACTATTGGTGACGTCCACGGAAATTTCTGGCCTCCAATCTCGACGGCAGTCAAGAATGAGGTGATGGCTACTGCAAGAAGGAAAGATCCAGCGAAGTCGATCCTGCGGAACCTTTGTCCTTTCGATTCCGTGTCCTCTTCTTTCCTTTTCCGTGGCACCAACCACAAGACGAGGATCGCGGAAAGCATTATGAGAGGACATTGTCCAAGGAATGACCTACTGATGTTAGCGAGAACCAAGAGAAGGACGTTAAACATACCATCTCCAACCAATCGTGTCAGCCAGAAAGCCTCCGACCGGGCCTCCTAGGCTTCGTCCCGTTGTTGCCGCGATGTTTACATAGCTTCTCAGCGACGCTACTTCTCGAATTGGAAACAGATCTTGAACCACAGTCAGTCTCATGCCGATTTCTCGAGTAATGACAATACGAACCTAAGATTAGTAACGACACAAGAGCCTGTGTTCCCGCTCCACCAATTCCACCGATGACTCTGCCTGCAATGAGTACGCCCATCGACTGAGCAAGGCCACTGGGATACCTCAGATACGGGATTCAAGACAATGGCTTCAAAGCTGGCAGAGCTTCTGGGCTTTGACCGACTTACCAAATTCCACTGAAAGAAGTCAGTGTCTGCTTCTAGACCAAATGAACGTTGTTTAAGATTAAACTTACCATCCAATTGCAAAGAATGTGTATGAACCCATCAACAGTCCTTTCCGGCCATAGATATCACTCAACTTGCCATACTGCTGAACCGTAAGAAGCCGCACATCTCAATCGGTAGAAATGCTCACAATTGGCTGTGTCGCCGACATTGCCAGTGCATAGCTAGCAATTATCCAGCTCGAGTCTTCGAGCCTTGCAAATTCAGAGGCAATGTTGCTGTGCGTTGCCAGAACGAAGCTGGTATCTAGTTGGGCAATAAAGACTCCTATTTATGTTAGGCACAATTATCTGAGAAAATTCGCAAATTGTGCTCTCGAAGGTTCCCAGAAACTCCCTTCAAGGCAGAATTTCAAGATCTCACCTATAGTTAAGACAGATACAATCATAACAGGAGAGGTGAAGGTGATACCGGCCTGGTCGTCACTACCGGCTTCCGGGTCTTCCGAGACTGACTCTTCCTCCACCTCAGCAACGGCTTTGGATCCTGGCTCCCGGGTAACAGCGACATCATTTGGAAGAGCACTACCCGATGGCACAAGCAGAGGCGTAGTTTCGTCCGCGTCGTTTACCATCGCGGGATGCAATTGACGGTTAGCGGGGTGGGAGCGATTAGAGTCGAAGAAGGGAATTGGCGTCGCAACAGCAAAAAGAGAAACAAGTTATCTAATGATTCAATGCACAGTCTACGGAAAAGAACAGAAGCAATTACTTTTTTTTTTTGTCGTTAAATCCCCCTCAGCAAGTAAAAGCGGCCAAGGGCCGCCAAAACACCCATGCAGTTCCGGCCGGGCCTCGTAAGACCGATGCCGGATCACGCAACAGGTACTCACACCCACTCGGACCAGTGCGCGCCATTCCTGAACACCAGCCCATCGGCCTCGAACTGCGGGCCTTCGGCATCGAGAATGTAGCCGGGCTCGCAGCGGCTGTACTTGACGCGGACCTGAGCGCGCTCGTAGAAGGCGTCGAAGCGCGGCGCCAGCGCCTGGCGCAGCGACGACACGGCGCCGCCCGGGTGCAGCGCCGCCCACGGCTTCACGCAGCGCTCGCCGCGGCACGACTTCAGCACCAGCAGCAGCGCGTCCAGCCGCGCCACGACCTTGGCGATCGGGAGGCCGAGGAGTTGTTGCGAGTCGCGGGGTGCAGGCAGCTCGTGGTGCCCTAGCAGGTTGTGCAGCTGGTAGGGGTCGTGCTGCGCGCTGGTTAGAGGCTGGTTGGCGCTGCGAGAACCGCGTTGCGTGGCGTACCTTGAAGTCGTACAGCTCGTGCTCGCCGCTGCACCAAACACTGTAATACAAACTATAGCGTTTCCCAATCACGCGGATGGCCTTGTAGGTGTTGTTGAGGTGAACACGGTCTGCAAGCTTGTCAGAAGCTGGAAACAAGTTCGGAGTATTCGAGCTGTAGGCATACTATCAAATTGGCCTTCACCAACGGCAAATCCCCAGTATTCCACCGTAACGTGCTCGTGCCAATTGTCGCTGGCCGATTTGATCTCGTTTTCCGTCACTGGAATGGCGAGACCGTCAAAGTCTGGTCGTGGTTTCTCACCGATCAAACTCAGAATCGTTGGAGACAAATCGGTGTGTGTGGTTATCAGATCGGAAGTCACATTCTTCGCGATTCCTGGTCCACGGATGATGAATGGAATATTGACATCTTCTTCGAATCCACACTCTTTGCCTGGCTGCATGCGGTGATGGCCAATGTGGTATCCATTGTCGCTGGAATAGAGAATATAGGTCTTGTCGAGTATTCCATAGGATTCCAGACGTTGCACAATGCCTTCGACTATCTCGTCAACAGCTTGAAGAGCCCGAAGACGATTGCGGAAAAAATGGTCATTGTACGCGACGTTCTCTTCGCTTTGACGTGGCAGATTTCGAACCCAAGACACTCCAGATGCCTAGTAGAAATGAAGTTAGCGTCGTGCGCAACGGTAGGGTTTCTGCCGCTTACTTTCTCAGGATTGAAATTGGGAGTTCTAGGGACAACTTCGTTTGGGAAAAGGTGTTTGTGTCTCTCAGCAGGAATAGGAGCACCGAAAGTGAACTTATCGCCACCAATCGTACCCTCACCTTCCCAAGCCACATTGCTGTGAGGAGCGTTGGGAGCGGCAACAAGGAAGAAGGGCTTGCCAGCCTCTACAGCGTCGTCAAGGAATCCATATGCTTTTGAAGCCAGGATATCAGTCGAATACTCTCCTTCATATCTAACCGGTGGGTCGCGATTCCTCTGGAAAGAGCTGTTCAGGTATTGGTATGTGTATGGATCAATGAGGAAGTCCTGGTCATGTTAGACAATTTCAACTCCACAGAAGCTCTACTTACTGAACCGGTGAATCCATTTGGGAAAGGCTTGTCGTAATTGTCCACATTATGAGTGTTGAAGAGCTTTCCTGTGTAGTAAGTGTTGTAACCGGCTGCTTGGAGCCACACTGGTAGATAGTTTTCGTTTAGTCCTTGAGCAACAAACTTTGGATATCCACCTGAAGAAGCGATTATGAGTCTCAGCTTTCCAATACTCAGAGCGTCAATGCTAACCGTATGGCACGTTAACATCAGTAACATTGGTGTTGTGTGCGGCTTTGCCAGTCCACAAGGTGACTCTGGAAGGACAGCACAGAGCAACGGTGCAATAGTGTGACTTGAAGAACGTTCCTTCCTCCAGCAGGTATTTTCTGGTCAAGGGAGTGTAATCCAGAGAGTTCATATGCAGGTCTTGGTCATCGGTTAAGATAAAGACAATATTCGGTCTGCTGTCTTTCTCAGCCAGACCAATTGGCACCTGGCCAACATCTACGGCGGCAGCAGACCAGAAGGGAAGAGTAAGAAGAAAGAACAGAAATTTCATCTTCAATTGAGGTCAGATAAGAAACGGAAACAGAGGAGAAAGCTTCTAGATCAGAGCTCCAAGACCCAAGCTTCTAGCTTGTATTACACCAAGGGCATTGAAGATTGCGTGCTACTGGTTGTCTGCAAAAACAGAGCCCCGCGCGTCGCTACAGAGCCAGACCAGAACATTGAAATGTAGAGTGTGGGTTCTACTGAAAGGAAAAAGGAAAAGCGAGGCGCGCGATGCAGACGACATGGAAAGCGGCAATGAATCTGCGTCATGTCAGAACGTGTACGAAGGAAACCCTGCGGGTTGATGATTCAGATGTCACGCAGGTACTCACGTGAGAGATCTTATCTGATTGGACTCGGCATCTCGCTAACAAGCTTCGGGCCGATACTTTGCCACATGCCCGCGCGTGGCACTGTGGCGTATTTAGTCACCCCGGCGGTGCTTGCGCAATCCTTGATTACTCCTGTTGCCTTTGGACTTCATTGATCAGAGGGCGACAATGACGGCCAATCTCCATGCTATGCTCCTACATGGCAGTCAAACAACGGGAACGCGTGTCTATCATCTGCCTTCTCCACCTTCCAACACCTTCATGTGTGTTCTAGAATCTTATTTCTATGCCCATTGATTCGCTGCTTCTGCTTTATCATGCATGTTCGTGCTTTGAGCGGCGTAAACCTCGAAATCCTGTTGCCTGGTGTGGAAACTCGCCCATGATTTTGTATATAAACCCTTTCACGGTGATGTAATCTTTTCTTTCTCCATCACACATCAATCTCTTTCATCTTCAATTTCAATCAGTCAATCAATTCGAATACAAAATGCCATCAGTTCGATACTACAACAGCTCCGCTCCCTTCTGGGATTTCATCGCCAATCTTGAAACCCAGGGAGCATCGCACCCATTCTTCGCCCGAAGCGGCCCGCCTCAAGAAGGCCCATCCTCCGACGAGGAAGGATTCACTGCAGGACCATGGGGATGGGGTCATCGCCGCTGGCACCAAGGCCCGCCGCCACCACCACCAGGAGCATTCCCGCACCACTTCCACCACGGCCGCCGCGGCCCGCCTCCGCCTGCTCCTCCGCCAGGCGCAGAGGGTGAGGAGAACCTGCCGGCGTACGAGCAGAGCCCGGACACCGTCATGGCCGACGAGAAGCGCGGCGACGCCGACCCAGAGACGTCGGTGCCGCAGGAGAAGGGCAAGGCCAAAGAAGCCAAGGAGGGTGCCTGTGGAGACGAAGAGCGCTGCCGCGGCGCGCAGTCCCGGCGCGGACGATGCGGCGGCCGCGGCGGCCGCTTTGGCGCGCGCGGAGGCCCATGGTGGGCTCAGCAGCACCGCCGCGGAGGCTTCCCGGGCCCATGGGGCGCCGTGATCGCAGATTTGTTTGGCGAGAACACCGGCGCGCAGGGTGAGGATGCCGACTACAAGCCCGATGTTGATGTCTTCGATGCCGAGGACCGCTTCATCATTCATGTCAGCTTGCCCGGCGCCAAGAAGGAGGATGTCGGCGTCAATTGGGACGCGGAGAAGTCGGAGATCAGCATTGCTGGTGTCACGTACAGGCCTGCTGATGAGGAGATCCTCAAGACGCTTGCGATGGACGAGCGCAAGGTCGGTCCTTTCGAGAGGAAGGTTCGTCTCGGTTCCAGGGCCAACCCGGCCCAGGTTGATGCCGAAGCCATCTCCGCCAAACTGGAGGACGGCATCTTGATCATCGAGGTCCCGAAGTTGGACAAGGATTATGTCGAGGTGAAGAAGGTCGACATTGAGTAGACCGCAAGCCATCATAATGCATAGGTGGCGTTGGCTGGTCACATTTTCATAAGCAAATACATCATGCCTGCATAGGCGTTTAGGGGGGACTACTCTATTAGAAAAGGAAAAAAACCACAAAAAAAAATTAGGGAGATAGTCCATAACTGAGCCTCTCTCTCCTGCCAAGTTTTGTATCCCGTTTTTAATTGCTCTTGCTCATGTGATGAAACCTACGATGTGAAGGAAGTGAACTACAGAAATCATATGCCAGTACCGGATGGAATTTTCCAAAGTGATAATATGCAGTTTACATTTTGAGTATAACGATCCAACCATTTCAAATACTGCTGTAGTTAACAACAATGAAGTATCTTGAATATCTCATACTTTTTCGTAACTATTGCGCTTCAAAAGACCGCCGACAACCTCATGACATAGTTTTACAAGCCATGGACTCCCATCGTACAGGTCGCCTGTCGCTCACAGCACAGCTCTCAACGCACAATCAGTGAAATAAGCCGACAGAGATCAAGTAGTCTCCATCCTGGCAGCGGCCAGCGCCGCCGCCAAGCCCACACAGCGCAAACTCCCACTCCTCTTTGCGCCAGCGACACCACCCTCCTTTCTGCCCACAACGCTCCCAGCCTCAGCAGCCGGATCCTTCCACTGCCGAAAGCAAGCCTTCATGTCCCTGGGCGCGCCCTCGAGCACAACGGTGCTTACGGGCACGAACGGCCGGTCCTCCATGCTGGCCGCGAGTATGCCGTAGTCCTGCGCGAAGAGCAGCGCCGCCGCGAAGGCGCGCGCCTGCGACTGCGCCGCGGAGCCGATGAGCCTGTTGAGCAGTTAGCATGTGCGAGATAGGAGACGGCGAGAGGCCAGGACTTACACATAGACCTCGAAGAAGGCGTCGAGGACGTGGACAGCGCCAGGGAGGAGGTCAGCCTGGGTGAAAGGGGCGATCTCGGCGACGACGAACTCTGCGGCGGCGGCGCGCGGCGCCCTGCCCGTGCCGTTGGGCGTGAGGGACGTCGGCGTGCCCGGCCCGCTGGTGGGACTGGCCGGGGCATCGCGCGATGGCGACGACAGCGGCATCAGCGACGACCACGAGCGCTTGCGCCGCAGGCCGTCCGACACCGACGACAGCAGCGCCGACACCTGCAGCGAGGAACGGGCTGTGCCGCCCGCCGCGCTGACGCGGAAGAGCCGCGCGCGGTAGCGGTCGCACCGTGGCTTGTGCCGCCAGTGGTCGGCTGAGCGCGGGATGGAGGGTGCGGTGCGCCGCGGCGTCGAGAAGTTCGTGGGTGTGCTTGCTGTCCCGAATAGTGAGAGGAATGATGCGGGCTCCTCGCCTTCGCGCAGCTGGTTGTCTGGCGTCATGCCCAGCTCCATGGCGATCAGCAGCGCGCAGCCGAGTTCGTCGCTATGGCACCCGATGCCCTTCCACAGGTAGATCTTACCATCCTTGGACACGATGTAAGGATAGGCGGAGCAGAAGCTCTTGAGGCTGAAGTCGACTTCATCGAAGGTAATTTGTCCGAGATGGCGGCGACCGCAGAGCATAAACGTGTCGGGAATAGCAGCAGTAGAGCGAGATGGCGAGCCACGAAAAGTGATGAGACTTCCACCAACGGCTTGAAGGAAGTTGGGTGTTTCCTTTCCCTGCGTGATTACTTCAAGTTTGCCGCCTACATCTTTCGCAGCTCTTCTAGCAAATAGCTGTGCGTCATCAACTGCTGCAGAAGGCACATTGGAACCTGCCCACAAGTAGACTGCGGTTGATTTGGATCCGTTTGAACTGCTGAAGTTATGCGAGCAAACGTACATCGAGTCATCGTAGAGAATGTGTGACTGATCTTGAGGTACCGTTGCAAGCTTACCATCACCGAGGACTACCTGCATTTGTTTACGAATGGTAGTGATCTTGTCAGTAGGCAGTGGGTTATGCTCCAAGATGGCAATGGTATCGAAATCAGGCTGAGAAGTAATAATCGGTCGTTCATCGAAGAAGTCGGTAAACAGCCTATTCGCTTCTGATGTATGCGGTATTGGAGATTCTGGCGGTGCTTTGATTTGCAGGGATGCAGGTCGCGATCGGTTGTCTGGTGTCTTCGGACGGGGCGACTCAGGAGGTACCTGAAGGGATGTAGCTGGTGATGTCACGGCTGATGAAGCCTTTGATGGAAAACCGCGCTCCTTAGTATCGACTACCGTATTGATGTCTGACTTTGTTCGTAAGTCAGAGTTCAAAGGATTTGAAAGAGATTGGGTCGACCTAGTTGTATTTGGTGTGGTACCAGTAATACCCAATCCAGTAGGCTTGCCTGGAGGTGGCATTAAACCTGCATCTCGCATAGCCTGTTCTTCATCCTGTTTAGTCGGAAGCTTGACGGGAGATTTCGGTCGACTAGGCGAAGAAACTGGCTCAGCGGATTTGCCCCAAATTGCGGCCGTGCTCTTGACAGATACATTCGACAAGTCATCATCGTGACGTTCGGGTGATCTTGACTTGACAGGGCTCTCGGCTCTCTTGGGAGAAGCTGGCTTTTTCATATCGAGAGTGTCAGTGCGTTGAAGGTTACCCAGATTTCCCCACATTGCAGATGGCCTCTTGCTCGGTTCACTGGTAGCTGTCTTTGCTTCACTTGAAGGCTTCTTCGAGGTCCCGGTTGAATCGAAGGAAAGTGGCACCTCTTTCTCCGAAATCGTTGACCAGGGTCGCGATGTTGAGGTGGACGCTGTATCGGGCTCGGTCGGCTTACTCCAGCGATCTGAAGAACTCTTCGGAGAAATAAAGGAAGCAAGAGATTCTCGTTTCGATTTATCATCTTCATGAACTGACATTGGTGTATTCCGAACGCTAGAAAGCGGCGATGGTTGAGCTTTAGTTGGAGATGAGCGAGATGGAACGCGACGGTGTTGTTTCGAATCTTGATCTTGAAGTGGAGAGCGATCAACACTTGTTTGAACCTTAATGTGTGCTTTTGCATCTTCTGGTTGCACGTTCTCTGTTTCTTCTAGCCGGGGAGACGCCATTTGTGAGAGATGGTTTGATTTACTCGGAGCTAGTGGTTTTGGCTTGGCTGGAAGATCATCTCCACTGCTTGTGCTTGTGATCTCCTTTGGACTACTGTGCAAAATGTGTTCAGGTTTGACGAGAGACACGGACGGTAATCTGGGGCTTTGAGTTGCAGAAGTAGGTTCTGAGACCGGATGCGCAGTCTTTGACGATGGAGCCTTTCTCTTTGGTCCTCGGGCTCGACCTTTGGTCATATGCGTGAGCTCGCGGCCAGGGCCAGGTTCATCAGTTGCTTGAGATCTCGGAGCTGACGGCATATCATTGCTGGCAGAGGAAGTGGCTTTTCCAGATTGATTTCCCATTGGAGAAGGTCCTCGAGCAAGCATTCCTACCAACGCAGGATTGAATCGATCCGCCAATTTACTTGATGCCCCGGTCTTTAAACCTCCAGCAAAGAGGTTAACCTTTGACGGGCCATCCTCATTAGACGACGTCCGACTGATGGTTGACTTGCTAGGAGTCTCATCTTTGGGAAGCGTTGAACCAAATGTTTCTTTCCGTGTGAGCGGAGGACTCGATGGCTTCTGAGGTAGCTCAGGTTTTGCCTTCTCCTTTACACTTCGAAACTTTGACAGCGCCTCGGGTGTGCTTGCCTGTTTCTCTTTCGGCCTTTCGAGAGGATCTTGGAAACTTTCGCTCTTGTTCATTCGTCCTTCTTTACGCGTGGTACCGGGCCGCCAGTAATATTCAATGCAGCCTTGCCTTGCATAATGTTGCTCTTCAAGACATCCGGAGCTTCATACTTCTGAGTTTGAGTGCGCTTCAGTTTACCAAGTGCGTTTCTAAACTCTGGTTCACCATCTTCGTTTGCATCTGTCGAGGTTTGACGAGATTTAAGACTTGAGCGGAAATCGAACTTTCCAGGTTCTGAAGGCTTGCTTAAGTCCGGCTTAGGGGCAGGTTTTGGAGAGGCCACAGGAGATGGTGACTTTGTAGATCGCAGAGGCGTTGGATCTGGTCGCTCTTTTGCCAGCGACACTGGTTTGGCAGCCAGTTCTGGTGACGGAGACTTGGCTTTCTGCAACGGTGAATCGAAAGATTTCTGTCCGAGTTTGGATGTTGCCTTCGGTGTCTCTTCTTGCAGAGGATCGGAGTTCTCTATCGGAGACGTGGCGTTCTTCTGCTGCTTTGCTTTCGCAAGATCGGACATCCAAGAAGGCTGAGATGGTGGAGGTGTAGCTTTGACTTTCTCTTCAGGCTTGTTCAGTGCAGATTCCAGCCAGCTTGACTTGGTTGGACTCCAACGTTTAGAAGGGCTCGGAGGTTGAGTAGATTCGTCATCAATGCTTTGGGAACTGCGTATCGAAGCCACTGACTTTGATCGAGTATGAAGAGGCAAAGCAGGACGAGCAAAGCCATCCTTGTCTATGCTAGCATTTGAATCATCTACTGACTGGGCGAATGAGTTGTCATGACTCGAAGTTGGTCGTGAACCTGGCTCAGCGGAATTTCCGCGACTTGGGCTTGTCGAAGATCTAGAATCCAGCCTAGGCATGCTTGAAGATACTCCACTGAGAGTTCCAGCACGATTGCTAGCGGTAGATCCTTGTCTATTGATGCCAGGTGATGCTTGTGCGCTCCATCTCTTGTTTACGCTGTCAGACCTCTTCAGCATTGCACTTTGCACAAATCCTCCCATGCCCTTTGTCGGAGAGGGAGATCTGTTTGGCGCCCTTGAGGCAACATCATTGTTCGATGGGTTTAGGGTAGGCGGGTCGAGAGAAAGCGATTTCATATCTGTTCCTGGCAATGCAGTATTAAGCCTATGGCTTTGCAGATTGAGCGCAGGACTGTTGCGGAAAGAACCTTGGCGCGACGGAGATGTAGACCGAATATCATCTGGAGGTGGACTTCTTGACATGCCTGGTAGACCATGTTGACCAGATGTAAACTCCGTGATCGATGGATCCTCAACTTGGTTCCGTCTATAAGCAGCGGAGCCAACGCCTCTATCTGCAGTTTGTCTAAACCAGGTAGGATCTTTAGACGACAATGCTGCAGCAATATCTTCTCTAGACTTTTCCGTATCTTCAGAATCGGCAGCTTCGGGAGTATCGCGCGGTGACCGAGAAGCATTCTCAGCTGCAACGAACGAGAGGGGCTTTCGGCCACTCGACGACTTGGGGCGTTGCTGCCACGAGAGTGTGCCGGACCGCGCCAGCGAGGTAGCAGGAGAGTCTTGCTCGGACATACTGGCTGGTTCTGTTGGTCGAGAGTTGATTGTTGACGATGTCGTGTGCCGCTCCGGGCTGGGAGGAGTTGCGGTTCTGACGGATTTTTCAGGACTGATGGAGCGCGCTCGTTCTAACATGTCAAGTGTTAGCCAATGTAAACAAAGTGTAATGCTGCGATGGCCACAGGCTTCCAGACGACGAACCAGCTCTCCGCGCAGCCCTTTCCTCCCTCCCCTTGACGATGTCTTGCTCTAGCTGAGCAAAGCGGGCCGCGTCTTCACGGTCTCGCTGCTCGCCCAATGCCCGGATTTTCTTGACAAAATCAGCGGGCGAAATGTCTTCATGATTGTTTGGCTCAGATGCAGTGGACATGATCAGCACCTGGACGCAGCCAGAACAAATGGGGGGTGCAAAGCAAAAAGTTGGCGAAACTGTTGCAGGATCGGGTCGAATCCCTGTCGGATGCAGCAGAGTTGTGGCTCGAAACGCGTGGTGGTGTTGCTGAGCAGGGGCAGCTGGTTGGCTCGAGTTGATAGGGCGTCGGTTTGGGATGTAGGAAAGCAAGAATGAACTTGGCACAATTATCATGATTGCTACATTGTTTGCATCTCGCTCTAAGTCTTGTCCCCAGTGTTTTCTCCTCTCAAAGCGCCACTGCGGAACCGAATGGTGGATACTTTTGACTTCCACAACAGTAAACATACGACCTACTCACGCTAATCGACTAGCCCACTTTAAAGAACGCGGATCCTTGAGAATGATTGAGCTCGCAAACTCTTCACCTTGGTCCTTTTGAGTTGCTGCTAGAACTGCTGCTTATCGGCTCGCATCTAGGCCATCTGAAACAGTAAGCGCTCCTCTTCTACAGGTCTTACCGTTACTGGCCTTGTTGTAGGTGTCGGTGTTGCTGATTCTGCAATCGACTTCGGAGAGATGGATATCAAAATAAGAATAGGCGATCTTTTGCGTCCTGAACAACCCAATGCATCCCCTCCTTCAAACCTTGGCCGGTAACGGCGCTGCAAGTGATGATGTTCCATGTATGCGTTTGTATGCTGTCCAATTCGAGACCCTTACGATATGTTTATTAGTGTCTGCGGGTCCATGTGAGGAGTCACGCAATTTTACCTTCCGAACGTCCTCAACGCTCATGGCTCCCGTCACGTCGCTTTTGTTTTTGAACACCAGCAGGCTTGCACCCATCAGTCGCTAATGTTATGAGTTAGCTAGTTTCTCGTCTGGATGAAATTTGATCGGGTTCTATCAACCTCCTCCAGCAGTAGCTTCTTCAGCTCGTCTCGGCAGTCATCTAGACGGGCAACATCTGTCGAGTCAACAACCCAGATCAAAGTATCTGTCTTCTCAAAGTAGTTTTTCCAATATGTTCGAAGAGTCTTCTGGCCTCCAACATCCCCTGCGATGGTAAGGTAAGCTTCAGAGCCACCCAAGAAAGCAAGTGCGTAGATCATACAGATGTTGAGCTTGTATCTAAAGTAGGTCAATCCATGAACGAAAGTTGGCCTGACTGTTTACTGACCCATCGTAGTCAATTGTCCTGATAATGAAACCCAATGTCGGACTAACTTCTTCAATGTTTTCGTTGAGCAGCTTCTTGCATATCGTAGTTTTACCGGCTGCATCAAGACCTCTGCGGACAATCAGCGCCTTCAGAGTATTTCAAGATGACTTAAGCACTTACAGCAGTAATATCCGCATTTCCTTATCCTTTAATCTTGCTTTTCGGAGAATCGATAACATTGTGGGGGAGATGTTGGAAAATGATGGATTTGAGAGTTGCCTTCCAGGATGCGGAATACCAAGGTACTCTACCTTAGCTTCACTTACAGCGCAGTATTAACGGCCGATGCCCCAACCAACAAATTATTTCTCTCCATGGAAAATCACAAATTTCGCTGCTCTTCAAGACGTCGGTCAATTTGCATACTCCAAATAAAGCGCTGGTAAAGCCTTTCCTTTCAAAGTGGCCATCCCAATGGAGAACCAATCACGTGCCAAGGCTGAAGTGCCCCACGAGGATCCAATGGATTTCTTTCTGTTCAGAGCAACATCAGAGCGATTTCTCTCAGACCCACATCCTACCTCATCCTTCATAAAGCCCGTTGTCCAGTCCTTCGTCCCTAATGGATGCTCCAGTACCCACCTCAAAGCCTACACTTCACGAGCTGATCGCCAACATTGATCAGACTCTGAGTGAACTTTCATCGCTTCCTCACCGACCCAACTTGACTAATTCAACTGAAGACGCACCTACGCGTGGCCAGCAAACCACAACTGCTACTTTTGCTTCGCCTTCTTCCATCAAACCAATCCTCCATCCACATCTTCATCTCAACCGCTTCGGATACCCCAAGTACACCAAACGCCGCTGTGCGAAGCTTCCAGATGGACGCATAGTCGACGAGAACTGGAAGAATCCACGTGAGACACAAGTGTGGAAACCATCAAAAGGCTTCTCTTCTACATGGACCACTTCGTCCGACAGCGAATCCTCCGACGTGCACACTAAACCTCAAGTAACGCCACAGCACAAAGTCGAGACACAACACATCGAAGAAGTTAATTCTGCAAGTGTGAGTCACACGCCCAACGAGGATCAATCCACCTGCACAAAAACTTCTCCTCACCCAGGCCCACTAGCAGACAACAACAAGCGTACTCAAATTGCTGGCAATCCAGTT
>Ga0335073_10001054_pt1 | contig 36471 bp, 54 predicted proteins | sample Lox_Sample_22_FD_207093 | JGI IMG/M metagenome (GOLD analysis project Ga0335073, IMG submission 207093) | Soil microbial communities from Loxahatchee National Wildlife Refuge, Florida, United States - Lox_Sample_2.2 | ecosystem: Environmental > Terrestrial > Soil > Wetlands | place: USA... | reverse complement strand
GACCAGGAATTGATGTACGCGGTGTAGTAAGCGCCGGGGTGCACGGCCTTGAAGTAGGCGCACAGCCAGGTGATAATGCCGTACTCGACGGAGTGGCTCTTGTTCCAGGAGTAGCGCGCGGCGGCTTCGATGTTGGTCCACACGCCAATGGCCGCCGACTCAGGGCAGCCTCGAGCTTCTGCGCCGGCCACAAATTGCGCTTTCATGTCTTTCATGGCTTGAGTCTTCTTCTTGCCGATCGCCTTTCGCAGCGCGTCGGATTCATACCCGCTGAAGCCAGCGAGATCCACGGCGATACGCATTGCTTGCTCTTGATAGAGCACGATTCCTTGCGTCTCGTCCAGAATGGGACCCAAGATTTTGTCAAGATAGCTATGCTCGTAGTGCACGGGCTCACGACCGTGCCGGCGCTCGATGAAGACTTCGACCATATTCTTACCGTCCTCGTCGCGCACGTAGTCAAGCGCGCCTGGACGATACAGTGCGTTCAACTGCACGATATGCTCGAAAGTGCGCGGTTCGAACTTCTTGAGCGTACGCCGATAGCCGGTGGTCTCGACTTGAAAGACCCCCAACGTGTTGGCTGTGCACAGTAGGTCATAAACACGCTCGTCCTCTTTGTTTTCGCGCCAGAGCTTGATGAGCGACGGGGTGGTGCCATCGCCGCCGATGTACTTGTGCGCGTCAGACGCCAAGTCGAGTGTGCGCAGACCGAGTGCATCGATCTTCAGGTAGTCGAGGTCTTCTAGCGCATACATGTCGTAGCCAGTCATCATGTTCCATGATTCGTTGGCCGTGTCTTTGGCGCCGCACTGAGGCAGGCGCTTCAGGTCTTCGCGTGACAGGATGACCACTCCGGCGGCATGCTTGGCTAGATGAGTCTGGATGCCGTCGAGCTTGAGCATGGTGTCTAGCCAGCCAGCTTGTTCTGCTAGGTCAGCGAATCGGCGCTGGTTGGTGTGTTTGGTCGAATCATCCTGCCAGGCGCCGCGGTCCAGCCAGAAGGCAAGCTCCCGCGGCTGCTTGGTGCCGCCTGTGATGTTGCCCTCAGGTAGACACTTGCGCAGGTTTTCAGCGGTGGCGCCTGCGTTGTCGGGTTCGACCTGGCCGCGCGACGCCAGCAACATGTCGATTACTGACCGTCCGCTCGCTCGAGCGAAGGCAGCTACCTGGAGCACCACGGTGTTCTCGTCTTCGAACCGGGAGCGAATGAACTCCAGCACGCGAGCGCGATGGCGCTGTGAGAAATCAATGTCCACGTCTGGCCAAGTGACGCGCTCAGCTGTGAGGAAGCGCTCGAAGAGGAGCCCCCATTCGAGTGAATCGACCTCGTGGATGCCGACGGCGTAGGCGGTATAGCAGCCGCCAACGGAACCACGTCCCGGCCCATAGGGAATCGCTTCGGCACGGCAGAAGTCCATGATCTGAGCCAAGATCAAGAAGTATGCTGAGAACCCGAGGGTCTCGATCAGCTCAAGCTCGCGTTCTAGCCTAGCCGTGCGCTCGGGTGTCACCCAGTTTGGGCCGTAGCGCTCAGGGCTTGCTATTCCTTGCTCAACCTTGTAACGCAAGTAACTGTCGGTGCGGTCTTTGGCGGGTGGCAGCTTGAGGACAGGCATGATGTGACTCTAAATACTCCTGCGCCCGGCACCTAGGTTGACCGCTCCATCCTAGGGCCGGGCACAGTACCGCTGTTTCGACTCTGCGCTCACGAAGTGGGTCGCGCAGCGTAGGATCAAGGCCGATTACCAGCGTTCCGGTGTTGGCTGATCACAACTCAGCAGGTGCACCGCCGGATGACACAGCCGGGTCTCCCTCCCGACAGCTTTGAAGTCGTCTTGTTGCTTGCTTGATGTGGTCTCCTGCGCTTCGCAGGTTGACTCCGGTTTGGTGTTCGCCCCGCGCGATCGCATTTGAGCGTTCCAGCTCCAGTTCGGAGCGAATGGCCCCTAGCTCTTCGATGGCGCATGCGAGCGTGTTTTGTTTATTCATCTCGCAATCCCAAAATCGACTCGTATACGCCCGGACCCGTGCGTATCGATTGGCGAGGCTCATTCTGCCGGCGCATCTGCCGAGGATGCTGTGTTGAAAAAGAGACGACGGTGCAGCAATCGAGGCACTGCCACATCACCGTCTCACCGATCTGTTGTTCGTATTGCGGCATACCGTCCTTGTAGCCCAGCAGGTGCCGCGGCCCGTAATACTGTGAGTGCGACACGTCCTTCAGCTCCATGGTGTGCTCGGCATCAAGCGGACAGATTGCGTGTGCGAACGACTTGTTGAGCAGGCAGTCGGTTAGATTGGCTGCTAGCTCGGGTGGTGTACGGCCGGGCTGCACCACCGCCTGACTCCCCCTGCTGGTGTCACCGTCGGTCTTGCACGCCTTGCATTTGACCTTCACGGGCGCCATGAACGTGGTGACGACGCAAGCGCGCCGGCACTCGACACAAGGCAGGAGCTTGGTGACGCTCTTATCCGTCAGGATATGCGGCTCAAGGTCGGTGTCAAAGATCGCCGGATCGAGCTGATCTTTTGGGGGCGCGGCAGGCATTACTTCACCCCGAATGCGAACTCGGAGCGAACGAGGGCTTTTTCTTCAGCATCCAGCACGCCACAGAGCCGGTCGATTTCGACACCACTGCCCTGAAGCTCGCCCAGGGAATTATAGCCGGAGATGCCCTCGTCAGACTCGATGCGATCGGCCATCCTGGTTAGTTTGTCTGCCATATGGCGGGCGCGCTCGATAAGAGCTTCACGGCGAAGGGTGACATCGCGGCGCTGGTCTTCGATCATGCGCGCGGCGCGCTCTGGGTCTATGATGACGGCTAGCATTTGTGACTCCTTCGTGCTTGTGTTTTGATCCATACTGAAAGTATAGCACACTTGACCGTCTTTGTCAAGTATCTTGCAACGAAGCTTGCATCAAGCAGACTGCAGCCAGATGTCGAACTCCGGTTCGTCGCCGGGGTCTGGGACGAGCGCCTGTGGCTTGGCTGGCTTATCCATCTGAGAAAAGTCGAAATCGATGCGGTCGAGCACCGCCACGCTGGTGTCGATCTCGGGCGCCAACATACCCGTCTGTAGCATCTCCTCACGGCTCTTCAGGAAGAACTCGTCGGAGCCATACCAGGACCCATAGCTGTCGTCTGACTTATCGGTGCTCTGTTCTTCGGCGGTGGCGCTTGACTTGTACTTGCGAGCTTGCACGAGCGTGTGATGTGCACCGTGCTCAACGCCATCCTCTCGCGTGACGTAGTGCACGTCGTTGACCGCCAGTGTCGGACGACCGAAGTGCTGAGCCAGCCGGCGCTGATCACGCAGTGCGGCCTGTTGCTCGGGGAGATTGCCCATAACCTCAACGTAGACGCGATCATCGAAGACATCGAAGTACCACGACGCAGCCTCAATTGCCGCATCCAGTCCTTGGGCAGCCAGCGTCCAATTCGTGCGCGACGCGGGGCACCCGAGCCCCACGATCAGGCCAGCGCTATGTTGCTCCAGATGAGCACGGTCGATGAGCGGCTGATACTTGGGCTTGTAGAGTTCTTCGTAGCTCAATGTGTGCAGTGCACAGAGATTTTCCCAACCTTCGAGGTTCATCGCCCACAGCGTCAGGTGGAAGTAGCGCGGCTGCTGCGGGTCGTACTTGCGCTTGAAGCGCGCGACCTCGGATAGCTCATAGAGCGGATTGTCCTTGCCGTCCTTCTCCTTGCAGCTACTCTCCAAGTCTATGTTGATTTCGTGCGGCACAGCCTCGTAGATCTCCATGCCGATCGCACCTTTGACGTTGTGCTCGGTGCACGCTTTGAAGAGAGCTGGTGTGCCAAAGAGATTCCCGTGGTTTGTTAGACCAATCCCCGGCTGTCCGAGTCCAGCCGCTCGAGCCACGAGATCAGCCTCAGGCGCGAGACCATCCTTGAAAGGAGTGACTTGAGTGAACATGCAGTTGCACACATTCGTCAGACACGGGACATCACCCCCTCTCGATGTGGGCAGATGCCTTGATACGTAGACTCGCGATCCTCGCAATCTCTGGATCAAGCTCAATGCCCGTGAAGGCGAGTTTCTCCAATATCGCACCGCAGCCAGTAGTGCCGGTGCCGCAGAAAGGATCAAGCACACGACCACCAGGGGGGGTGATCAGCCGACAGAGCCAGCGCATGAGACTGATCGGCTTGATGGTGGTATGAGGGTTACGACGGCCTTTGATTTCGGGAAGTGACTCCAGCCCGGCCTCTCGCTCTTTGCGAGAAGGCTTGGCGCAATAGAAGAAGCGGGATGCTCCGCCGGTGTCGCCATAAGTGTGGCTCTCTGCAGTGCCGTTGAACTCACCATAGGTGGAGCCGGAGGCTTTCTTGCGAGGTCCTTCCATATGGCCGCTCTTGAGCTGGCCGCTTTGGTTGTCGAGTTCAATGGCGGCATCTTCGTCCAGTACTACGTTCGCAGGCCAACGTCCCACGTTGGGGTTGAAACCTGAGCCAGTACCGGGGTCGTTTCCTAGCTCGCCATAGGTGGGTCCTTGGGGTGCTCGGCGTGGCGACGCAGGGACTTCCTTGGTTGTGCCAATTCTGCAATCGTCAATGCGTAGTGCTCCTGTGCCGTGCGTCATTACGTTGGCCGCAAGAGTCCCGTCCAAAGGCTTGCGACAAAGGGCTATCAGCTCGTGCGCTGGCTTGAGTGCTGCATTGGTGGACTTAGGAAAGCCCTGTGAATAGAGCCACGAAATCGAGTCGCGGATTTCCCAGCCAGCATCCTCGACAGCGCACACCATACGGTGATATGTGCGCGTTCCGGCAAACATGAGCATATAAGCTCCCGGCGTGATGACATCTAGTGCTTGAGTAGCCCATTGTTGGGTGAAATCGCTTAGTTCACTCGGGTGGTTCAGCCAGTCCCAGTCGCCGATAGCGTAAGGTGGATCACATACAATGCTTTGGAATGTCGAAAGCAAAGGGAACACATCACGGCAATCGGCGTTGATGACCTCAAAGTCAGCGGCCATACACGAACAAGTGAGCCATGAGCTTGTAGACACGCTTGCGCAGTTCCAATGGGTTGCCCGTGTTGTTGAGGATGGTGTCGCATCCAACAGTAAGCTCGCCCTCAGACTGTCCCGCCTCAGCGCCTGGTCTTACTACTTCAATGATTCGTCCTCCCAAAGCTTTGACGCGTGCGGCCTCGACATCAAATCGAAGATCGGTGATCACGGTGACATCGGCATGCGGCGTCCATGTGTGTGGAAGAAGCTGGTCTACCCAAACATCTGGACCAAATACTTGCTTTGCGCCGGTCTCGAGCAAGTTGATGATGAACTGGCGTCCGTCTATGTGACCGCGGCCCTTTACGAACACGCTGCCAGAGAGCTTGAACTGCTCGATATCGGACACAGGTATGCTTAGCGCGCACGCAACAAGCCACTTGCCGTGGTCTGCAAACGCCATGCGCCTATAAGACAATTTGGCGTGCTTACAGTAATCAGCGATATAGTGCGCCACTGTGTCCTTGCCAGCCTGTCGGCCGTTGGCACAGAGTGCGAGTAGTAGGGGCTGATTGGTGGTCATTGGCCTGTGGAACCGAAAGCTGCTTCTCCGCGCGACGTGGCTGAGACATCGATCCAGTCTACCTCTTCAGACCACAGTTCATGCAAGCGATGGAAAATCAGCTGGCCGATACGCTCGCCGGCTTTGATCTCGATGGTGTTGATGTCCACTCGTCGCATGTGGGGATCTTCCGGCAGATGCGTGTTGCGGCAGATGACATAAAGCGGACCTCGATAGCCTTCATCGATAATGCCGGCATCCAGCTGCAAGCCCCGCTTTGCAATGGAGCTGCGAGGCTTCATCTCGGCCCAATAGCCTGATGGGAGTTCCAGTCGGCAGTTGATTGGAACGTCCACGGTCGTGGTCGGTCTAATAATCACGTCCTCCATCGCTGAGAGATCCCAGCCACAGTCACCCTTATGCTTGGGTTCATGGATGCCGGGTGGTAGCTCGGGCCTTACACGCGCCCAACGGAAGCGCAGGCGCTCGGGATTGAGAGTGCTCACGCTCGCTCCCACGGGATAATGCGTTCGAGTTCGGCGATGCCTGATTCGGGGCTGCCGTTGCAGTCTACGGACCATATTGGCGCCCCACTTTGAATCAACATGTCGATAAGCGGCTGGGTGTCATGCTCGTAGGCAGCGAAGCGAGAGGCTATGGCGTCAGGCTCGTCGAACTTGCGATTACGATCGAGGATGCGTCGCAGGCAGGCGTAAGCTGAGCACTCGAGCCAGATATACAGCGGCGGCATGGGGAGTGCCTTTTCTAGGACGATCAGTTGATCGATGCGGCGTGGGAATCCCTCCATGATGAAATGCTTGCCCTCGTGGTCTGCGCGCTCGACGCGTGAAAGAATCTCTAGTCGCATTGCTGACTCGGGAGCATAGTCGCCTCGACGTAGTGCGTCCTTGGCGCGGGCATCCTGTCTCTGCAAGTCTTGTGCGATCTCACCCGAGCTGATACGCACGAAGTGGTCAGGATGACGTGCCACGTACTGGCGGGCAAGTGTTGTCTTGCCAGAGCCGCTGCGGCCCATAAGCACCAGGTTGTTCATGAGGCGGCTCTATTGGAGCGGGGATGCAACCTCAACTTGCGGGCTGTGGATCTTTCGCACATTGGTCAACTGTGATAGAATGCAGGCTAAGCAAGGAGGTCGAACGAGATGCCGACCCTAGCAAAGCCCTATACCGAGCCAATTGTGAGCCGGGAAGATTTCGTACTTGGTGTCGTGATTTCCAGCGGTTTCCGGATGCGAGCGGACGGCTGGCTCTATCCGACCGCCGACTCTACACCAGGTTTTCACCCACTTGTCCGGGTTTACGTAAGTCAGGGCCGTTACACGATGGAGCGTCGGCGCACGCCTGAGGCGGGCTGGATGCAGATCGTCAGCATGTCTATTCACGAGTTCGACCAGGCTGCCTTCGAAAGCTGGGTTGAACACTGGCCGCAAGTGGCGCCAGCTTCCCATGCCTGATCCTGACGCCTACGAGCAGCATCTCCGCAACCTAGAAACATTTGAGCGGCTGAGGAAGCGGCTGCGGTTGTTGGAAGCTCGCCGGCTACGAGCGAACATGTGGCAATCTTGTGAGGGACGCTGGCATCTGACCACGGACGGGGAAGGAATATGCTGCTGATGCCGACAATGTTTTGGATCGTGCTGGGTGTCTTGTGGGTGGTGCTGTTGGTGCTGTCGATCGCGATAGGCCATGCGGCCAAACACGGCGATAAACGCTCGAACTGAGATGCTTGACGAGCGAGCACTAGAGGCTGCGCGAGCTGCCGAGAACCGCGAGGGCGCTTTGGTTGCTGCCCATGTTGCACACTGTCTCGCGTTTCAGGCTGGGACTAGGGCTGCGAGATAGGCATTCCGTCGTGACGCGTGGGGCGATATAGAGGTTTACCGGCTAGCTCCAGCAAGACATGTGTCTTGCGATGACATTGGAAGCATAGCAATTCTAGATCTGCTGGCTTCTCCAAGCCAGGCCAGCGCTCATATGTTCTGTGGTGGATCTGCAATCTATGCGTGCTACCGCATTGCTCACATTTTTCTTTGGCCCGCATACGGACGATGATGGTGGACGTGTAGTTCACACGTCTTTTGAGTGGTGCTGGGGATTTCAACATCAACTCAGGTGATATATCGAGTGTCATTCCCACAAGCTTACCGCTGATACCCTCTGGTGGCGGATTGCCTGATCGGTCTACGAACTGGCCTTGTTGGTTCAGTGTGTAACGAACTCTCATATTCTGATGTCGCCGGACTTGCGAGAGAGAGAAAGTCGAGATAGAGAAATCAGGCAGTTGGGGAAAGGGGACCGGTCTGAGTAAGAAGAGGAAAGAGACCGGTGGCTTTCCTTTTGAAACTTCGAAGAGATTTTCTGCGCGTGCATGCGTGGGAGCGCGCGAGAGCCGGACTTGACGCATTGCGTAAAGTGTGCTAAGCTGTACTTGAATCCTAAACTCACCGAAAAGGGGAGAACCATGAGCAGGACGATAGTACAGACAACGCAGTCAGGGTGGTACATCGATGCCGCTGATCCGGACGGTCCGAAGGTGCGCCGGAAAGAGGATGACACTGTGATCACGCTGGCGGAGTTCCAGAAGCAAAAGGCACAGGCTGCCGGTCCGGCCAACAAGCAGGAGATCCAGCACCCCGCGGTTCAGATACCTCAGGAGCCGAAGCCAGAGGAACTAGCCGAGCGCAAGAAAGCAGTGCCGACTCCAAAAGCCAAGGCAGCTGACAAGGAGTCCAAGCCACACGGTCCGCAGGGTCCGGCCTATACGGTCAAGATCGTCTGCCCCTATGTCACCGGAGACGGCAAGTGCGGCAAGGTTCGTTGGATCAAACCGCAAGATGCATTTCAGGTCAAATATTGCGAGGAACACCAGAAGGCTCACCGGCTGAAGCTCAAGAATGAGCGGACCGCCAAACGGAGGGTCGAAGACAAGAAGAAGGCGAAGCCGGCCGCCAAGGCGGCGTGAGTGCACCTTTACGCCAAGCGTCAGCCTGTGATAGAATACCGGCCCCAGGATGATGACCGAGCAATCCAAAACGCTGATCGAGGAGTTCATCACCATTGTCGGCGCGCCAGAAGTAGAGGCGCACCGATCAGCGTTTTTGGTATTTGCTCGGTTGGCTGGCTGGTCGGATGCTAAGATCGGTCGCTACCTCGGCATCACCCGGCAGCGGGTAAGCCAGAAGGGCAAGCGCATCGAAGAGTACGCTGCTGAACACAAGGACATGAAGACGCTGAAGGCTGTGCTGCCGACTAAGCGCCAGCGTCAGGCGGTGCTGAAGAAGCGACGCCTACAGACGCCTGTTTCCAGCAACGGCTCAACAGTCCGATTCACCGCGAAAGACTGGGAGAAGATCGACTTCGCACGTGGTATGCTCGATCAGGTCACGAGCTAGGTACAGTCGGCTCAGGCTGCTAAACAGTCGTTATGAGCGGTCAGCAATATGAACGACCTCCAGGACCGCTTACTGACCTGTCGCCTTCACGTGTTCGATCTGTCCAGACCTGCAGCCTGGCTTTTCGCTACGAGTACGTAGACCGCATTCCGGCGCTCACGGAGTCTGCGTCCGCGCTCTTTGGCAACGTTGTACACGACGGAGTGCAGGTCTGGTATGGTGAGCCCGACTCAGGCGATCACCAGCGGCTCGACCTCGCCAACATTTTTCACGGCCTATGGGCTGAGTATCTGCCCGCTGGTATCTGGCCAGCACTCGAGCGCTGCCTGGAGGCTGATCGCGCGCTTGAGGCATTGGCGCAGGCGATACTCATCAGCCGGCCGGAACTGAAGGCGCCGCGGCAGACCAAGGATTTCCTGTCCAGCGCTGAGTTCAAACAATTTGAGGATCACAGGGAAAACCTGATCCAGAAATGCGATGACCTGGAGGAGATGCGCTGGCCCAAAGACGAAAGTCCCTTCCAGGCATATCGCAAGAGCATGGTAGTGGCTGCGTCGTTGACGCAGTTGTGGAAGCAAAAGCCCCGCCCGCTGTTTGTGGAGGAGCCTTTTCTCCTGACATTCGAAGGCTATACGATCAAGGGGCGGATTGATCAGATACGCTGCGATCCCAACGAGCAGGGGGAACCCGGCCCGCTGGAATTGTGGGACATCAAGACCGGACGCCAACTGATGTCGCAGATGGAGGCGTTCATACAAGCATTTCTCTACGATGAGGCTTGTTTCGAGAGCGAGAAGCTGCCGAGCCCGGAATTAGTGACGTTCTGGATGGCGCGGCACGACAAGCCGCAGCGAGGGAAAATTGACCGGGAGCGCCATCGCAAGCTGGCACTGCGTGTGCTCAACAACGTAGCACGGACAATCATAACTGGGGCATGGGAGCCGTCTTATGGACATTGGTGTAAGCGATGTGATTTTGCTGAATTGTGTGAAGAAGAGATCAATTTGTGGCCGGCTGGGTCCGAAGGTCTTGTACTGGAGGCAGCGTGATGTCCGTGCCGACTAGTACACGACGGCGGAAATACACGCCGGAGCAAAGGGAGGCATGGCGGATTGTTGGTGCAAGGGCAATGCGTCGATACCGAGCAACGTGGATGCGTATGGTTCATGATGCAAAGAAAAAGCCTTGTATCGATTGTGGGCGTGATGACTTGCCGCCGGAGGTCATGGAACTAGATCATGTTCGGGGTGAGAAGGCATTTGAAGTATCACAGCCGCATGGCGTTCGTTGTGTAGACGGGAAGACGCGCCTCCAGATGTTGGAAGACGAGATCGCCAAGTGTGATCCCCGTTGTCCGACTTGTCACCGTTTGCGTCATTACGAAGCACAATTGGAGCCCGTGGCATGAAATGGCGCTCGAGAGAGATACCTATATTCAAGCAATCAAGGATCTCCTTAGTCGAGATCCCACGAAGATCCGAGATGCAAACCGTGTGCTTTACCGTGCTGTAGCTGGAGACGACGGGGCAGACGAGCCTAGCGACACCGAGGCAGATTTGGTGCTTGCTGAGGCAGCATCCTGAAAAGGAGCAAAAATGACCGCAGATGTAACCGCCGCTTGCATGCGCTTGCTCCAGCAGGCCAGAAGGGGGGACGAGTATGCCCACCGCAAGCTTGTGGACACAGTAGTGGAGCATTACTTGATGATGGTGAAGCGGTTCTATACCGTCGATCCGATTCTCGGTTGGGAGGACATCAAGCAGGAGTTCTTTTGGGGTATCTGGCGTGCGGTGCCTATCGTGGACCACCGTGGTGATCCGATCTTTCATCTGGCACAGCGCGGGGAATGGGCAGTGCGTAGCATCGTGACCGCTGCGAACAAAAAGCGCCACGGCACGAGCGCGCCGGAGGGTGGCGTGTCAGTGGTTTATCTAGACGACCCCAACGAAAACGAACCGTGGCGGGAGCCTGCCGATGAATCGCCCGAGTCTGACCCACATCACATCGTAGAGATTCACGAGGACCGAGAAGAAGCGTTCAACCGGGTGCTACGGATCATCGTGCACGCTGAGCTAAGACCCCAAGAGCATGACGTGCTGCATCGCCTGCTATCGGGTGAGCTAGACATTTCCGAGAAAGGCGCTGGCTGTCAGCTAGCTGCTGACCTTGGGGTCTCTGGTCAGCGCGTGTCGCAGATTCTCAAGCGAATGCGAGCAGAGTTCGAACGCACTGATGCGATCGCAGTGGCATGAACGTTACGGCGGTTGAGGCTGCATATTTGGCAGGTATCGTAGACGGGGAGGGATCAATCAGCATGACCCGAACCAAAGATCGCGGGCACTCTCGTTACTGGCGAGTTGTGTTGTCGGTAGCCTCTTGTGACAGGGAGCTGATTGAATGGCTTGCTGCTAAATGGCGAGGAGCGACTCTCTTTGATATGGATCGTGGTGATGGGCGTCGGCTGCAGCACAGATGGACTGTGGTTGGTCATGCTATGCGGCAGGTGCTTCACGATGTGATGCCTTACCTCATCATCAAGCGGGCTCGAGCCGAATGGGCCGCCGAGGTAATGCAAATCCAATTGCAAAGGGGTGGTAGAGCCTACACTGATGTAGAGAACAAACGTCTTTACGAGCTGCGAGCGCGATTTGATGAAGATCGCAAGCGGTCGTTGTCCGCAAGGAAACGTCCGAAGGTGGTGATGGCATGAACGTCACTGCAGTTGTCGGTGGCCAGTTTCGGCTCTGAGGGAAAGGGAGCAATAGTAGGTGCGATTGCTGAGGACTATCGCACGCACGTTCGGGTCGGGGCTGCCAACGCTGGTCATACTGTCTACACCCAGCGTAAAGACGAGATATGGGACAAGCATGTGGTGCAGCAGATTCCCTGCGCTGCTTACGCTGCACCACGTGCTCAGTGTTTGCTTGGTGTGGGCGCGCTGATCAGTCCAGAGATTCTTACTCGAGAGATCGTGGAAAACGACGAATGGCGCAGGCGTGAAGGGCATCCGCCGCTGGATTTGTGGGTGGACGCTCGAGCCCATGTCGTGCGGGAGGAGCATAAGCGACTAGAACAAGATCTCGGGCTAGAGAAGTCCATTGGTTCGACAAGCGCGATAGCTGGTGAGGGTATCGGGACGGCGCAAGCGGCGCGAATCGTGCGGGCAGGTTACGAAACAGCGCGAGACTATTTCACTGCCCATCCCATTCATAGTGCGCTCAAACTCGCAATGGATAGTGTGGACTTGCTTTATCGGACCGAACACCGGCCTGTTCTACTCGAGGGCACACAGGGGACCGGGCTTTCAAACACTACTGGCTTCTATCCCTATGTCACCAGCCGCAACACGTCAGCTGCTGGGCTTGCCGCTGACTGTGGTATCGGACCACGGCACTTGAAGCACGTGATTCTGGTGGTGCGCACTTATCCGATTCGGGTGGCGGGGAACTCTGGGCCATTCTATGAGGATAGCCGCGAATTGGAGTGGCAAGATCTTGGCGTCGATCCACAGCGGGAGTTGACCACAGTCACTAAAAAAGTCCGGCGAGTGGCGACGCTTAGCTATGAGCAAATCAAGCGTGCGGTTCAGATCAACAGCGCGACGCAGATTGCTCTGACGTTTGCCGACTATATCTGTTCGGACGTGCCACCGACGGCCCTTTATGTGACATCGCAGGCTACCGATGAATGGGACGGGGTTGGCGGCATCATTCGCAAGATTGAGGCAGTGACAGGTGTGCCGGTGAAGTTCGTGGGATGCGGCCCACACACAGTGCTGCGGCGGTACTCAGATATAGACTCTGAGGCAGCGGCTTAGTAGATATTCCCAGTCGGGGCCGACCGCGCCGGCCGGTCCCGATCAACTTTTCAGGGAGACAAAGTGCCCAAGTCATATGCAAGCATTGGCGAGAAACAGAGTGGCGATCCAAACATCCTGAAGCTAGAGGCGACGACGAAGATCAGGCCGCTGGACAATCTGGTGGCTGACTGGCGTCAGCACACTATTCAGAACCCGAAGGACGACCAACAGATCACGATGGTGGTTTGCCCCGGTCCTCGTAGCTGTCCGCTTTGTCGCAAGCCAACCGATCCCACCAAGCCGAATAACGATAACGCTCGGTTCCCAATGAGCAAGCGCTACGGTGCCAACGTATGGGATTACGAGTCGCAGTCGGTAAAGGTGCTTGTCGCCGGGCCGCAGGTATATGACGAGTTTCGCACGGCGGCCAAGATGGGCATCGAGCCGATGACGTGTGACTGGACCATCGTGAAGGAAGGGACCGGGCGTAACACCAAATATCAAGTTGTGCGGCATAACGCTGAGCCCGGGCCGACTGTCACTCCGGACCAGCTACTCAACATCGCGAAGTACGAGGCTCCGACCAGCGTTGAGAGCATCTTCGACACACTGGAGAAATACGGCATCGATTATGATGCGTTGCCCATTCCGGAGTTCGATCTCGATGAAGCACTTAGCTTCGTGATGCCGTACACGTCGGCCAAGGGGCTGACCATCGAGAAGTTCTTGGACACCGATCCCGACAAAGCGCAGTGGCTGCACGGTCAGAAGCTTGAGCAGGGACAGCTAGGTGATCCGGTGTTCATTGCGCTTCAAACTGCGATGCAAGAGCGCGGGATGGTTCCTGAGCTTGAGGAGGCGCTAGCTGCGATGCCTGAGCCTGTTGGGGAGCAGGGTCCCAGTGGAGAAGATGCGGGGGTTGGTAGTCAGGCTGTTGGGCCACCCGGCCAACCAGAGCCACAGGTGACGCAGGCGCTGAGCAAAAAACCAGGTCCCGGTGAAGTGACGTTGATTGCTAACAGTGGGATGCCAGTGAATGTGCCGGAGTCTTCGGTAGAGTCGTTGCTGAAAGCTGGCTTTACTTATCCGCCCGAGGACAAGCCAGCCGAGACTCCCACGCCTGATGCGGACACTCCTACACAAGTGAGGATTGCTGGTCAGGTAGTCACGCTCAAACGCATAGAGGCGGTGAAAATGGTGGCGGCGGGAAATGCGGAGTGGGTTGACGGCTCTGATGATCCCGCTGAGCAAGAACTGAAAGCGAAAGAGGAGCCTCTCAAACTGCCGCTACCGGACGAAGTAATTGAGCTCGACGTGGGTGGCACGGTTGTACCTATGGCTTATGTAACTGGCGCGCAGTTGGTGGATACGGGCAGTGCTAAGTTCGTGGACCAGGACATTGTGGCGGCGCACCAGAAGGTCAAGGACAAGGCTGATCAGCATGCTGTAGCTGAGCAAGCCGAGGCGGAGCAGCAGAATCCTCAGGCAGTACCAGCGCCGGCTGAGCCCGACGATCCGGAGAAGCCGCATAAATGTCCGACCTGTGGCAAGGGCTACAAAAGCAAAGGCGGGCTTACGCAGCACATCAATCGAGATCATGGGGCCTCTGACACACCGAGTTCAACCGCGGCGCCCGCGGCGGCACCGGCTGCAGCGAGCGGGGGCGAGAGCGATGTAGATAAGTCGCTGCTGGAGCGTGTGAAGGACAAGATTGCTCGCTCGCCCTTCGCCAAAGACTACAACACGATCTTGTCGATATTCGAGAGTACCACGGGCAAGAAGAACATCATGGAAATGGATGATGCTGAGCTTGTGAAGCTCGAGGCGGCAATTGACGAGGAGACTCGGAAGAAGGCGTCATGACAAACAAGCGTCCGCAGCGAGCAAGAGATCGCCGTCAGCCTGGTGGCGTCCCTAGTCCACTCGAGCAAGCAGCTGCCGCTGCGGCTGCTGGTGGCCGGCCGCAACAGATGCAGGGACCCCCGCCGATGCAGGAGGTCTATCCGGTTACAGCGATGAACGTCCAGGACACGGATGACGGACAGCGCTTGCTGACGATTCGCATTCCAGCGCCTAACAAGCTGATGATTATCCCGATGACTCAAGAGGAGGCGGAGGACATCGGGAAGAAGCTTTCGGCTCCCAGCATCTTGGTGCCGAAGGCTGGCGTTATCAGCGCTGGCTGATGGACGCTTGGATTGCCAAGCAAGTAGCTGAAGCGTTCGAAGCGGCGCGTGAGGATGGCGACGCCGACGTGATGACCATAGACGAGCAGACCGCACTGATAGTGCTCGACGCAGCTACTTTGTGGGCGAATGCACACGCTAAGAGGCATAAGGAGCTAGGTAACGGCGAGGACGTGCGGGCTGTGTTCGCGCTGGCGTTTGGCGCTGCTGTGGGCGTAGCGGTTACGTCATCCATTTTTGAAAAATCGCTGGATGACGCGATAAGTGACTAATGGAGGGTGGAGCGCAGCAACAAGTTGAGCATCCGGATGAGCTTGTTCGTCGTGCGAGGCGTCTCTTGCGAGAAGCTGAGCGGATAGACTTGAATCACATAGCGCGTTCGGAGTTGCTGCTTGGGTCGGCTGCGTTGTCTTCGTTTGCCACAGCTGAGTACACGGCCAACATATGGTACACATCACGGGGCAGAACCGAGAGTCGTTGGTGACTGAGTATGCGATACCGCCGTCGCTCGAGGAGCGGCTACGGCAGTGGCTCGGTGCCATGCCCACAACGCTGCATCAATTGATCGAGGACTTTCCGCCGCTTAGCCGTGTAGAAGCCAAGCTCGGTGTTGTGCTTCTCATTCCTGCGCCCGGCGTGGTGGGTGCGGTCATTTCTTATACGAATGATGGGTTTTTGGGGGTGCGAGCACCGATTGGAGCTACGGTAACAAACCAGCAGGGCGAGACGATTCCGGCGGGTACGGTGCTGTCGGCACCGTGCAAACCGAGTGAGATGAGATATATTGGGCCGGGCGGTCCCAACCAGATTACCAAGGCCGACGTCAAGAAAGTACGAGAGTCGTTGGTATGACCGAGATCGTGTACAAATGTCCGACCTGTGGCAAGGAAGCCAAGTCAAAGAGTGCTCTGACGTTGCATATTCGCAAGGAGCATGCGGACGATTCGCTGTCTGAGCTTCTGGCGAAGTACGGTGATATGGCACCGCGTCCCGGTGGTGCATGGAAGATCGATCGGCCACTGACCGCTGCGCCGTCGGGAGTCCCCTCTATTGACTACGCGATCGGGATTGGTGGAGTCCCACGCGGCACGATCATCGAGATTTTTGGCCCAAGCGATTGTCTGGACGGAAATACTACTGTCAAGATTAGTGTGAGGCGGGAGGGGCAGACAATAGGACGTACTCGGAAGAAGGAAGTAACGCTACGTGACCTTTATCGCAGGTGGCATGGCAGGCCACACAAGCCTATTCCAGAAGGAAAGTGTGCTTGCGGTTGTGGGGAGGATAAGCATGGTGTCGGGCGGTTTATTCAGTTTCATGCCTCTCGTACGGAGTCTTTCCGTAACAAAGATCATGTTTACACACGATCGCTGATAGATGGAGAGATACGCCTGCAGCGTGTCCGGGATGTCATTTTCGCAGGCGAAAAGTCCGTGGTGATTTTGAAATTGAAATCCGGTCGGCAGCTTACTTGCACTGCAGACCATCGCATTATGACCGAGTTTGGGGAGTGGTGTGGAGCTGGTGATTTGAAAAAAGGTGATCGTGTGCTTGTAAATGGGGTGCGAGTTCGCAACCCCAAAGGATATGTCTATTTGCATGGCGACGAGTATTCTGATCATCCGCGTGCTCATCTACAAAAGGTGCTTGCAGTTGCGGAGCACGTGTTGGTGGCAGAACAGAAGCTGGGCCGGCCGTTGAAAGCCGACGAGGTGCCGCATCACATTGATGAAAATCCGAGTAACAACGACCCCGACAATATCGAAGTTGTAACACGCAGCGAACACAACCGACTCCACAATGTTCGACAGAATTGGGATGGTGGTCGCGATGGATCATTGGTTGTCTTGCCCACAACCGACGAGGTTGTTTCAGTAACGGATGCAGGTGTTGTTGATACGTTTGATTTGGAGATGGAAGAAGAGCCCAACTTTGTTGCTAACGGGATTGTTGTCCATAATTCGGGTAAGACGTTTACGGCGCTGACGTTCAGTGCGTTTGCGCAGGCGAACGGTGGAGTAGCTGGCTATGTAGATGCGGAGCATCGCTTGCAGCCAACATTCGCCCGGTTGGTGCCGGGGCTCGACCTGGATACGCTGTACTACTGCGAACCGAAAGGCGGGGAGGCCGCCCTGAATATGACCAAGGACTTCGTGAGCACCGGGATTTACGATGTCTGGACGGTCGATTCGGTGCATGCATGTACGCCAGAAGCGCTAATGAATAAGCCGATCGGCGATAACACGATGGCCGAGTTGGCAAAGCTGATGAGTAACGGCATGCAGGTGCTCGATGTGGTGGTAGCTGAGACCAACACGGTCCTGATCTTTGTGAACCATGTCAAGGAAGTTCCCGGCCAGACTTACGGCAAGGATTGGTTCAAGCCCGGCGGGACGGCGATGGACTACTATCCGAGCGTGCATCTGCACGTGCGTCCGTCGGCGCTCTATTCCGATGCCGATGGCCGGCGGATCGGGCACACGGTGAGAGTCAAGGTTGAAAAGTCGAAGGTTGCGGCGCCGTTTGCAACGGGCGAATTTGATCTCTTCTATCGCGCGGGCAAGATCAAGAAGCCGAAACACCCTTACGATGGACTCGAAGTGGTGCCGGGGATCGACCTTGGAAGCTGCTGGTTCTCGGTATGTGCCGAGGCGGAGCTTATTCGAGTGTCCGGTGGTCGGTATTACGACACTGAATCGGGGGAGAGCTTGGGCTACCGGCCCGATGTGATCAAAATCCTCGAGAGCGATTGCGAGCTACGAAGAAAGGCAAACGAGCTTGTCTACGGAAAGTACGCGTCACAGGGCAAGCGCGAGCCCGCCGGTAGTAGTAGCGGGGCTTGACACCGGCTCTAACCGCTGGCACGCTACCACATCGACGGGGCTTCAGTGGCAATGTGGCCCGATGAAGGGTAAGCAGTGGGAGAATCCTGATGTGCGTCGGCAACAGCTATACGAGGAAGCTTACAACTTCTTCGCGCTGCTGCCCGTAGGCTCACACGTGTTTGCGGAGGAGCCGCTGGCTCTGAAGAATGGTAAGACCACGCGGTTGCTTGGCCTGGCGGCTGGGGCGATTTGGGCAGCGCATCTGCGCTTCAGCATGTTCTGGTATTGGGTGGACGTGGCCACTTGGAAGTCTAAGACGGTAGGTAACGGGAACGCTACTAAGGACGAAGTGCAAGCGTTCGTGCGTGCTCACGATATCGACTATCCGGAAGAGGACTTGTTCGACGCACATTGTTTGATGGTCTATGGTGAACGTCAGTTGGCAATACAGGGATTCACCATTTCGAAGACGTTTCCTATTGGCTGATGTCTCGACCAACGATAACCAACGAGGATGCACGTGACCTGGAGCACGAGGCGTTGATCGAGCGTCTGGAGGAGCAGCTGGCTATCTATGATCAGCCGTCGCAGCCGGAGACGCAGGCTGAGCGGCTCGAGCGCCTAAGTCTGACAATCGAAGAGATGCCAGAGATTTATCGGTGGCTGCAGCAGCTTTGGAGTTGGGGGGACCATTGGGCTGATTCACTGAAAGACATGTTCGGTGGTGGGGATCGTCGCTACAAGGCGATGCGCCAGCGTCGTGATCTCTTCGAAAAGATGGCAAGTTCGGCTAAGATGAGATACGAGTCGGCGTCGCGTCAGATCACGCTGCTGACAGCGTTCGATGAGACCGGTATGCCGAGGACCCGTCGCAGTGGTTGAGATAGTGATTTGGATTGCCTTGGGAGTTGTAGTGGGGTGGGTGGTCGCTGCAAGCGTTCATGCTTGGTTTGATGACTGAGCCGACGAACATTGTGGACGTGATTGTGCGCGGGGGAGTCGCCTACCTGGATTCGATCTCAGATGGCGAGCTGAACAAGCGTATCCAGAAGGCAACGAGCTTCAAGCCCGCTGGTCTCGAGTATACCATTGCCTATAAGCGTCGCAAAAGTGATCCGGACTACGATGGGCGAGTCAAACTCGTCAAGAACTCCAAATGTCCGGCTGGCCTGTTGCCGCGGATCAAAGAGATTATTGAGCACAGTGGCTATCAAGTGAACGTGCGGATCGCTGATGACGAAGCGCCTAAGCCGAGTATCGAGACACGACTGGACGACATTCAGGAGCGTTTCTACCAAGAAGCCGCGGCTACTATGGCGCTCATTCACGATCGCGGGATTGTCCGGGCGCCGACTGGATCGGGCAAGACAGCAATCGGGGCGCGCATCATTCATGCCCGCAAACAACGAGCTATCGTGGTGGTGCCGACCATCGATTTGCTCAAGCAGTACAAGGGTTTCCTTGAAGAGCACTTGCGAGTGCTGGATGGTGTGGAAGCTCGAGACGACTTCGGGACAACCAACATGTATCAGCGATTCGAGCCGATTGGACAGCTGGGCGACGGCGTGGTGCAGCCGCAATCGGTGACGGTGGCGACGATTCGAACCATGGCAAAGGTGTTGAACATTGCCTACGAGTCCTATGCTTTCGGAGAATACGATGACAGCGACGATACCGACGTGAACCCGCGCGAGTTGCAAGAGTGGGTGGAGTCGATCGGCACGCTGATAATCGACGAGGCGCACATCCTCGGCGCCGAGGTCGTCTATGGCGTGACCAACAGAATCCCGGCCCGCTGCAAGATCGGAATGAGCGCGAGCCCGTGGCGCGATGACGGTGCTGACCTCATGATTGAGGCAGCGACCGGTGAGGTTGTCTATCGTATTGATCCAGCCGAGCTTGTGGAAAGCGGGTTCTTGGTGCCACCGATTATCCAGGTGGTGCCGACGCACACGTGGTGGCGTCCGGCGGCATGGGGTCGAGTCTGCAAACGTTGTGGTCGGCAGGTGCTCACTTATGCGGAGCGCGAGTGTTCGTGTGGCTGCAGCGAATTCAAAAGTCAGTGGCAGGAATGCTATAAGGCTGAGATCGTGGAGAACGTTGTGCGCAACGCGAAGATCGCTGAAAAGGTGCGTGACATCGACTGCCCGACATTGGTGCTGGTGAAGCAGATAAAGCACGGGCGGGCGCTTGCTGAGCTTATCCCCGACTCAATCTTTCTCAGCGGCAGCAATGACGGTGACACTCGAGAGGAAGCATTCGACGGGATGCGTGCCGGCACGATCAAAGTCATCATTGCCACGTCGATTGCCGACATGGGCATGGATCTTCCGAATCTCCAGGCGCTCGTGCTGGCTGGTGGTGGTAAGTCGAGCACACGACACCTACAGCGGATTGGGCGGGTGGTGCGGCCGTATCCTGGTAAGTCCGCAGGACTAGTCGTTGACTTCGACGACTCTCACGTGCACAGCTGGTTTGTGCGACATGCGAAGGCTCGTCGCGAGATCGAGCTTGCGGAGTGGGGCGACTGTGCGGTCTGGTGCTGAATGCCGACTACGGATAAGCTCGAGTTTACCTTTGCCGATGGCAGCCGGCTCGAGTGCGTGGGCACAATGACGAACGTGCGGGCCGGCGATCTGATGGCGAAGCCTGAGGGTGGCTTTGTGGAACGCTGCTACTCGGCGCAGTTTGTGATTACCGAGGGTACTTTGACGCATGAGAGCGACGATGCACAGGACCTCGAGCCCGGGACTTATCTGGTGAACGATCAAGGGCTGTGGCGTCATGTCTAGTATCGAGGCGTTTAGTCGTCTACAAGCATTGGATATTTTTGCTGATGGTTACTTTGGTGGTCGAGTTGCTCGGGTTCGGGAGGCGTCGGCTGAAGAAGTCGAACGGATGATAGATTCGTTTGACGATTGGTGGGTTGCTTTGGTTCCGTGGTGCCTTCAGGAAGGCGAGGCGCACTTGATTCAGGATGGTCAGCCATGGTCTGATCGTGGGCGAGCTATGGCGGTATAGGAAGATGGAGTTATACACGAACGAGGGTGAGACGATCAGCGCGTATCAGGCGGTGAACCGCCCGGTGCGTGAGCTTGTTGATAAGCGGTTGGGGCGAAACGGCGTGATCGTTGGTACGTGGTTTGGGTTGCTGATGGTGCGATGGGGAGGGCGATTCGCAGATTGCGGTTGCGAGTCCAGAATATATCGTGATACTCGAGCCAGAACCAACACTACGAGAATTGCGTAAGCTTCTTATCAGCATTTCGAATCGAGTAGGCGCGAGGATCGATTGAAGTGGACCACAAGCAGCGGCGGTCACTGTCGAGAATTACGAAAGATGGTGTGATCGCGGAGTTCCGGCGTCACATGCATCGTCGGCTTGAAGCGCAGCGGTATCGACCGGTTGAGCGACAGCCTACCGAGGCGGAGATCAGAGACAGCAGGGAGAGATGGACATCAATCCGAACAGAAATCCCCCCGACACAGGACTAATCAAGGTCTATCTGCTTGGGCCGATGGCTGGCTTGACGGATCACGGCTACGGTGCTTTCGAGAAGGCTGCGGCAAAGCTGAGACAGGCGTGGGCTCGCTGTATGGTGCTCTCGCCGAGAGACGGTGCACCAACACAAGAGCAGATCGAACAAGCGATGGAAGATGCTGGTGTCGTCGATTTTAGGCTGACGCCGATGTACACGCAGTTGCTTCGGCGCGACATTCAACTGGCGTTGATGGCGGATATCGCGTTTGCGTTGCCGGGTTGGCGAGATAGCCAGGGTGCTTCTTTCGAGGCGTTTTTGTTGGAAACGGTCAGGACTCCGATCAGAGACGGAGCATGGCTGCTACACGACTGACGAACCTCGATAAGCTGAAGCAGGAAATCGCCGACGAGCTAACGATCACAGACGTAGCCGAGCGCATCTGCGGCGTCGAGCTACAGCGCTCGGGTAGTCAGTGGGTTGGTTGTTGCCCGTTGCACTCTGAGAAGACCGGGAGTTTCTATACCAACGACGCCCGGGGTCTCTATCACTGCTTCGGTTGTAAGGCCGGCGGAGATGCCATTGATTTGGTTGAGCGTGCGCGCAATCTCGACTTTATCGAGGCGATCTACCTGCTGGCTGCTGAGGCAGATATCGAGATCGAGAAGTATGAGCGCCCGCTGACCGATGACGAGCTGGCTATCCGGAAGCTCAGGAACGACTGCGAGACCTGGCTATCGGGCGTAGACCCGTCCAAGGTCACTCGAGTCGATTCGGTGACAGCGGAGCGGTTCGGAGTGGGCTACCGGGCGACGGGATCGATAGCTGGCCTGCCGGACTATGCGCTTCGGGGCGTGATATTCCCGTATCGGCTACCGAATGGACAGCTGACGGGTTGGAAAGCCCGAGAACTTGAAGGCAAGCGCATGTATGGGCTGCCAAACGGCTGGGCGCTGTTCCAGGAGACGCTGTTCGGTATCCAGGTGGCACGTGATCACATTCACGAGCGTGGTGGTGAACTTGTGGTGGTCGAGGGCGAGTACGATTGCCTGAAGGCACACGAGGTGGGGATAAACAACGTGGTGGCGCTTGGGGGCTCTTCGTTGACGGTTGGGCAGATGGCGCTGTTGGAACATCTGCATGTCAGGCAGCTGACGGTAGTGTTGGACGGTGACGAGGGCGGCCGGGCCGCAGCCAAATCGATCGCAGAGCGCTACTGGGCACACGATAAAGTCACGGTGCGTGTCATTACTTGCAATCCAGGTGAGGACCCGGATTCGATGATCAAGCAGTATGGGGCGATCTCGCTGGAAGTGCTGGTACGCAGCGCTCGGCATGCACTCGAGCACCTGCTGTGGATTGAGTGGCAGTCCAAGACGCGGGATTCGTTGAGCGCCAAGCTCGAGTTTGTCTCCTGGATTAGAGAGCATTACGGCGCCAAACTACGGAGCACAGACGAAAGTCTGGTGTTGAAGGAGGTAGCTGGCTGGCTGGAGATCCCTGAGGTCGAGATCCGTGACTTCGTGCGGTCGCTAGACACGAGCCTGCAGGTAACTGACTCTGAGCGTGTTCTGCTTGGCAAGGCGATACGTGACCAGAACTATTTCCGTGCCTTGCGTCAGCGCTTCAACATCGAGGATTTCTACCTCATGAAACACCAGCGAATCTGGGATATTCTCACGCGGATGATGGTGGACGGGCTCACGTTCGACGTACCGACGGCTGGCCGGTTCTGTGCAAGCGAGGGGATTCCGCTAAGCGCTGTCCAGCAGTTGGTGGAGCTGCCTGAGGGCAACATGACTTATCACGAGGATCTCGTGCTCGACATGAGCTTGCGGCGAACCGCCAGAGATGAGGCAATAGCGTTCAAGAACAAGATCACCGATCCGAACCAAGACAGCAAGGAGGCTGTGGGAGAACTGACGCACCAGATCACCGAGCAGGCGTTGCGCAAAAGCGGGACGGCACAGCGTCAGATCACCGATCAGGTGGACCGGGCGATGGATACGCTGCACGAACGCATGAAGAATCCGACCGAGATTCACGGGCTTGATCTCGGCGTGCAGTTTCCTAAGCTAAGCCGAACGTTGCAGGGACTCCAGCCGCACCGGCTGGCGCTGTTGTCGGCGGCAAGCGGCGTGGGTAAGAGCACGCTCATGATTCAGTGGGCCGCGGCGCTGTCGATACATCAGTCGATTCCGACCGATATGATCAGCCTCGAGATGGACGAGACAGAGATTCTGAACAAGCTTGCCAGTCACATGACTGGTATTGACTCGATGAAGATCAGTGGCGGCCGGCTGGACCCACCCGAGACCAAAGCGGTGGAGATGGCGATGCAGCGCATCCGCCGGAGCCCCCTGCACATCTGGGCGCCGGATGGTGTGAACGCGGTCGAATTTGTGCTCTATGCCCGCGAGTCGGTGATGTCCAGGCGCACCGAGGCGTTCTTCATCGATTACATACAGCTGACCGATCCTGACCCCGGTATGGAGCGCGACAACGGCTACACGCAGTATGGGCACTTTGGACGCATGGTCAAGATGAAGGTCGCTCGAGCGATGAACGTTTCGGTGGTTTGTTGTGCGCAGTTGCGGCGTGAGGCGGCAAGCAAGGAGCGCCCCACAAAGGAGGACATGGGCGACAGCTACGCGCTAGTGCGGCACGCTGACGTGATTCTGGTCTTGATCAGCAAAGAGGAATCGAATGACGTGGATCTCTTTGTAGACAAGAACAGGCAGGGAATAGGCGGCAATGTGAACTGCCCGGCAGTCTTTGACCGTCCGTCCAACACTTTTCGAGAGATGGCCGGCGCTAAGCGCCCCGAGTATGCCATCAAAGTATGAGAAAGCTTAGTTATGACGAGCTTTATCCGGTTGGCCGAAAGCATTGCAGCCGGTGCCGCCGTTGGCGTCTGTGTGTGGACTTTCAGGTGCGAGAATGGGCGATCCCGTGGGAGACGCCTCGGCTACTGACTTCGTGGTGCACGCGATGTATGGCAGCTGCGCGTCGCGAGAAAACGGGTTACAAGCCACGCCAGGCCATCGGCTGGCGCTACCGCACTGAGCGTCGGCGAATGTTGAATCGCGCCAGCGCACGAAAGCGCCGTCAGCAGAAGGAGTATCGAGCGCGCGAGAACGAGTATCACCGTATCTGGCGAGACGCGAAGGCGCGAGAAGCGGGCCAAAAGGTGCACCGGCGACATCAGAAGTTCGAATCGTATGGAAAGCCCGACAAGGTGGATCTGGCGCCGCTGATGTCGGTGCTGGACTATTCCAAGTTGACAGACAACGAAAGGAGAGTGCTGCGAGAAGCCAAGAAGACGGGAAAAGTCTCGCTGAAGGTGGCGGACCAGCTGTTGGTGCGACATGGCCTAGTGCACATGTTTCAGCAGCTATATCCAACGGCCCCCGCATCACCCGAAAGCGACGCGGGGGCCAAAGGAGGGTGACGGGGGATGATGAGTCCCCGATGAGCGGCCTGCTCCATCGCAAGGCGCCCACACCAGCCGTATTGCCTCCGGTTGAGGGATTTCGCAGTGCTGGACGTGCCTCCACGCCCCGGTCAGCGACGGCCTACCACTCAGTCGAGCCCGAGCCGACGCCCCTCGTTGCCACTACTCAGCTATGCCTTATCTCCGCCAGACCCCCACAGGTCAAGGGGTCGTGGTTTCAACACTCAGCCACGTCTGTCTGATGAAAGTCCGGGCTTCCACCAGACGCAGCGAGTTTAGCACACTTGTCGATTGGCGTCTAGTCTACGCGGCTGTTGAAGTTGGCACAACCTGTCCGGTGGGAGCGTCAGGACCCGCCACAGGAACAGTCACCGTGGTGGTGATCCGCACGCGCTCGACGTAGATGGGCGGGAAACGCTGTCGGCAATCGGGACATTGAGCGCGGCTGTGCTTCCAGCGCGTGCCATGAGCCCGTATGTACTCGGCGGCATCGTCAACTGATACACCCGTCAGGCGCTCGGTGAGGTCCGGAAGGTTGGGGGCGCCGTAGAAGTTGGCGCAGCCTGGTGTTGGGCAGCAGTAGAGTTCAACTGTCATTTGCTTGGTATCGGCCATCGGGTTCCTTTCAGCGAGTGGCTCCCACCACTTTAGTTCGTTGGAACCGAATCAAATACTTGACGCATTAGCGCAAGTGTGCTAGAGTCCGCGCGGGTTGGATGCACAAACCGGAGAAGGAGGAACCATGAAAAGGATATTCGCATTGTCCGTGCTGCTACTAGCTCTAATGGTGCCGGCGGTGGCACATGCGGAATCAGCATCACAGGCGGTGACGGCGGCGGCGAGCAAATTGCCGGAACCGAACACCGAAGAGCAAGCGAAGATCAACCAGGCGTCGCTCGCGCCGAGCGTGAAGAAGGCGATCAAGGCCGGGGAAGCGAAGGTTCTGTTCGAAACCAAAGACCCCGACATCATCTACGATCTAGCCAAGTACGACAACAAGGCGTTTCACACGACGGTCGAAGTCACCGGCGAACATCGCAACCATAAAAAGCCGAAGAAACCGAAGCACGGCGAAACGGGGTCAGCGGAACCCACGAGCAAGGGCGAAGCACCCGAAGCCATCGAAGACGGTTTTCGCAAGACGCCGTTCGGTGCGGCGCGCACAGCGAGCGTGCATCACGGGCCCGTCGCTACGACCGCAGGCTGCTGGGGTAACTGGCCGGCTGACACCTACTACAACTGGTTCGAAGGCTATGTGTTCTCGTGGACGTTCGTGCGGGCGGTCGGCTGGTGCGGAAGCTGGGGTTACTACGGTCAGCCGGAATGGGCGATCTGGTGGTATCCCGGCGCGGAATTCGTGTCTTGGCAGTGGCACCCCGTGTTCTGCGCGGCGGGCCTGGAAACGGACTATTCGTGGGACGGGTCGCGGTCATGGATTCACATGTACTCGCGACACGCCGTCGGCGTTACATATGCGTGGGGCTGCCTGCTGTACTGGAATGAGAAAGCGCAGGTGAGGATCGCAGGCAATGGATATTGGGACACATACAACGACTTCGGCTTTTAGCCGGATCGTCAAGGGTGCGGTGATCATCCTTGCGGTGCTCGTCGTGCTCTGGCTGCTGTTCGTGGTCGTGCTGCTTATCGGTGTGCGGTCAGGCAGTCATGCTGGCGGTGGGATACCGGGAAAGCCCGATCAGGTGATCAGACATGGGCTGACGATGCGGGAGCCGCATTGATGAGCTTGGCAACTTGACGCGCGCGGGTAGTCGTGCTAGAGTTGTCGCGGCTGGCGGGGGTTGGGCTCTCACCGCAGGGCGCACCAACCCCCGCTTTGCCCCATTCCAGGAGACACCCCCTCTGAGTAGGTTCTAAGGGGGTGTCTCCTTATTGGGGTTCATACGACTCTCGGTTAGATACGGGCCGTGGATGCTCACCAACTGCTAGAGGCTGGGACTTGGAACGAGCACGAAGGATGGCGGTGGGCGGTGGTTGGTGACAAAGTGGCGATAGACAACAAGCCAATGATTGAGTTGTGGCGGAGGCAGCGGCCGCCGGAACCACCGCCTGCGTACTATGGTGCAGTGATTCCCGCAGGTGTGATCCAGCATGTTGGGGTGCGAGTTGACCCGTAGAAAAGCAGAGACTAGTGTTGAGTTCGAGTGCGTCGGTGACTGCGCGACTGACGACGAAGCACTGACTTGGCCGGTGGCGGGCCGCTGGAACGCCGATGGTGACTTCGAACCGACGGAGCCCGACGATATGAACTGCGATACGTGTGGAATTGAAGGCGAACCAAGCGACTCTGACATCATAGTGGCAGAATAGCTTTTGACCGTTGACGCATTGAGTAAAGACTTGACGTGTGATAGAATGCGCCGATGCCTGCGCCGCTCATGAGCTTGGACCTAGCCGTAATGCTGGCTGTGTCGGTTCACGAGGGGCAGCGTGACAAGGCGGGTTTGCCCTATATTCTGCACCCGATGCGGGTAATGACTGTGACGGAGGAAAGAACCCGCATGTTGTTTACGCTGTTGCAGGGGTCCAGACGCCAAGCGTTGACCCTGCGACTAGAAGCGTGCATTGCTGCCGTGCTGCACGATGTGCTCGAGGATGCTAACAGACAGCAGTTCCCACGAATCGAGGAAGAAGTAGCCGCGTGTTCGGGGGTCGAAGCATGGGAGGCAATTCAGCGTATGACGCGTGGGCCGGGCGAAGCGTGGTCTAGCTACATCGAACGAGTCTGCGGTCACTGGATATCGCGGCTGGTGAAGCTAATAGACATGGAGCACAATTCGGACCTCACTCGACTGCCGCAGGTGACGCTTTCTGACAAGGATAGGTTGAAGCGCTACGCTGCTGCCAAGGCGGATATTCTGGACACCGCGATCGCTTATCACTGGCCAGTCTGATGATTCTTGCCGACTGCGATATTGAACAGTACGCCAGGGAGGGCATGATCGAGCCGTGGGAGCCAGCGCAGCTACAGCCGGCGAGCTACGATTGCACGCTAGGGAACTCGTTTCAGGTGTTCGAGTCGCACCGTATGACGGCGGTGAATCTGCGGCGGCCCGAGACGTATGAAGGCATGTCGCAGGAGGTGGTGGTGCCGGACGACGGAGAGTTCGTCATTCAGCCGAGTGAGTTCGTGCTTGGATCGACGCGCGAGTATTTCTCGATTCCGGTCACAATCACGGGCCGTATCGAGGGAAAGTCCAGCCTAGGTCGGTTGGGCTTGCAGACGCACGTGACGGCCGGCTTCTTCGATCCTGGTTACTGTGGGCACGCCACGCTCGAGTTTGTGAACCTGCTGAGCGCCCCGATCGTGCTCACGCCGGGGCTGCTGATCTGTCAGATGAGCTTTATCCAGCTGACCCAGCCGGCGCGCACGCCCTACAAAGGTCGCTATCAAGGCGACCGGGGAGCGGTTGCCTCCAGGTATCGGCCTAAAGGGGAGGCGCATGTCTGAGGAACAGCGGCGACGCGAAGCTGACGAGCGATACCGGCAGGAACGGAGAGAGGCGCAAGAGCAGCAAGAACTCCGTCGTGAGCGTGAACGAGAAAAACTTGAGCAGTGGCAACGTGATCACGATCGAGGATGGGATCCCTGATGCCCGAGGACGTAAACCAAAGGATTCACTTCGTGGATATCGAGACGTTTGGGCTTATACCGGGTTGGCAGGCGATATTTGAGATTGCAACGGTCGAGATGGATGGTCGGAGTAGAGCCTGGTTTCTGGAGCCAAATCCAGGGGAGCTGGCGCGGGCGGACTCGATGGCGCTCAATCTGACGCGCTATTACGAACGTTTGGAGCGCGCAGAAGCCACAGAGAATCTCATATGGGTGTCGCAACGAGAACGCCATAGCCTGGCGATAGATTTGGCCACGTATTGGTCAGGACATATTGCCGGCAACTGTATAAGCTTTGATGCGATACGCTTGGAGGTGTTTCTGCGGCAGAACGGTGCGGCGCCACGTTGGCATTACCACTTGGTAGACGTGGAGGCTTTTGCTGCTGGCGCGCTTGGTTTGCCTCCGCCGTGGGACTCAGCTGAGGTAAGCAGGAAGCTGGCGATCGATGTTCCGGCCGACCAGCACACCGCGTTGGCCGATGCCAAGTGGTCACGTGAGATGTACTTTGCTGCGCTGCGACGGATGAACAATGAGGGGGCTTCGAGGATGGAATCCGGAATATGAGCACGACCACCCGAGATAAAGAGATGGGACTGGCGGCGCTTGCGCAGCGACGAGCTAACCAGCCAGTACAGATCAACAATGGGAGGTTGCCAGCTGGTGCACCGATGTACTTCTACTGCGTGGCGTGCGGTCATCTAGCCGACACCAAGCCCGAGAACTACACCACACCGGTGGCCAAGCTATGCGAAGAGTGCGAAGAACTCCACGTGGCTGGATGGTTGACGACATGAAAATTGTTGGCGATGTTGAGGTCTTTCTGATTGCACGTCCTGAGATTGACTGGGAAGAACTCCGGAGCTACCTCGAAAAAGTGGGTGGTGACGAGTGGTTTCAGAAGAAACTAGACGAAGATTGTCCTGACGCAGAAGTGTTGGTCGAAGCCGCTGGGCGTCTGTGCTATCGCTCATGGGAGCCCGGTCTGAACAAGAACGTGACGAAGATACGCACTGACCGTGGGCAGTACCTTGAAAATCTCTTGGAGTCGGGCCATGGCTCGGTGCTCGAGCATGCGAACTTCACGTTTGTGCTTCACAACGCCACGCGGGTGCTCACGGCGGAGTTGAATCGACATAGGGCGGGTGTGGCCATCAGCGAGCAATCGATGCGCTACGTGAGGCTGGACGACATTCCGTTCAGGCCGCCGCCAACTGTGAGTCAGACAACACAAGACCAGATGCTGGCCTCGATCGAGATGATGGAGAGCTGGGTGCGAGAATGCGTGGAGCGTGAGATCAAGGATGATATGTCCTTCAGTGAGAAGAAGACGAAGACCAGCGCCATTCGTCGCATGATTCCGATGGGCGTTGCCACTGAGATGGTGTGGACCGCCAACATTCGCACAATCCGTCACGTGATTGAGATGCGTTCGGCGGCAGGCGCTGAGGAGGAGATTCGCATTTTCGCGAAACAGCTACACGCCATCATGTATAGAGAGGCGCCGCTGCTGTTCGACGACTACACCGAACAGGGCGACGGATCACTGACGACGGAGTATCGGAAGGTCTGACAATGGTCAGGAGATATCGCAAGAAGCCCGTCGAGATCGAAGCCGTGCAGGTTCGCGACGATGGCGCGGAGGCACGTGAGTTCCTACGCGCCGGTGGCGCTCGTTTCCACGAGGACTCGATCGACCCGGCAATCGTCATTGAGACGCTTGAGGGTGACATGCGCGCCGAGGGGGGCGACTGGATCATCCGCGGCGTCAAGGGCGAGTTCTACCCGTGCAAGCCTGACATCTTCGAGGCGACGTACGATGTTGTGGGCGAGCGTGAAGCGGCCTTCCAAGAGGACAAGGTGATTGAAGCAGTCGCTCGAGAGATAGCTTCATCTGAGGGAAGAAACTTTGATCGGTCGGAGTCTGCCAAACAGCAATTCTGGCTGCGTGTTGTTAGGCGAGCATGGATTGCAGGTCGTGAATATGGTGAGGTAACGTTTATAGAGTGGCGCGTGACTGCCGTGAGCAACGGCCAGCGGTTCGTCTATCACGGAGGTCTCACTGAGGACTTTGCGTCGCAGGCGGTCGAGAAGGCACGAGATGAGGGCCTATTCGATGTACGGATCGAGAGACGCGAGATTGGACCGTGGCTCGTAGTATCCGAAGGAGCCAACCGATGAATGGGGTCCGGCGTTCAGAGGGTGAGCCACATGATCGTCAGACGCGGATCTGTGCGGCTATGACGGACGCGTTCGATGCGCATCCCGAGCGTCGGCCGACAGACAAGTGCATCGTCTTCATCCAGGATGAGAAGCAGGGGGGCATCGAGCTACACGGCTACAAAGAGGACACAGAAGCTCTTGTGGATCTGCTCCTGGTGAGCCTCGCATTCATGTCGGGATTGACGAGTGGGGACAAGCGAATGGAATGCCGCCAATCGGGCTGATCGATGACATTCGGCTGCCTTTCTGTGAGCCGTGTACCAAGCCAGCGACGGGCAGAGGTTGGCAATTCAAGTACGAGAGCGACAAGGAGACAAGTGATGGCTGATCTTATGACACCGAGTGGTGTTGAATGGCCGAATCTGACCACACAGACGAAGTTGGAACCGAGTGGTGCAGCGAAGATTTCGCTCTCGCCGGTGCCACACGGTCGGCATCAGCCGTATTTGTGGCTGTCGTCGTCAGACGTGGCCAGCGTGTTGGCAGGTTTGCAAGCTACGCCGCCGCCGACTTCAACCAAGCTATGGGGCCTTGATGGGCTTGGGACGTATCTCGAGTCCTACACCAACACCACCGCTGCGCAGGTTGCTGCGGCCAAGAAAGAACTTGGTGTCGGCTGGGATCGTTGGGACTGGAGCTACGAGCCCGTCCCCGTGCTTGAAAAAGCGGTTGAACAAGGATTCGAGTGCGTCTTGCTGTTCAAGCCGAAGGTCGGCGAAAACCAGGCGGTGATGGCCGTGCGGAGAGAATTGACGCGTGCGCCTTTGCTATTCCGTGGCCGGCCGCGGTGGCGTGATTTGAGAACTGTTGCGCTTTCGACTATAGAAGCCGAACTTGTCGAAGCGATAGCGCTCGCCAAGCGACTGGGCATCAAGTTCTTCGAGCTTCTGAACGAGCCCTATTACGAGAACGTGACCGCTGCGGCTTATGCGAAGTTGCTTTCCAAGGCACTCGAACTCACGGCCGGCACAGATATTGTGATCCTTCAGAAATACTGGGGTGATTACGCCGTGCCAGGCACTAGTCCGACCGAATGGTCGCAAGCGGAAGCTGGCCGCGGCTGGTATGTGGACACAACCAACGCTCTCAAGGAGCTGGGTCACAGCCCGATCACCGACGTGGCGGTGCATCCCTATGGTCCGTTGGAAGCGACCGGTATTTGGGGTGGTGGCAATCCGTCAGGCTGGGGTTCATTTGCAAAGGCGCGCGAGCTTACACCAGGGCTCACATACTTCGTGACTGAGGTTGGGCAGGAGGCGACCGCTGGAAATACAGCCGAGGAAGCCGCACAAGCCAAGGCTATGCACGATTACGTGCAGACGACCGCGACAGAATCCGACATCGAAATGTTGCTGATCTATACGGCGATGGAGGAAGGTGGCGAAGCATACGGTGTCTACAAGGAAGGCGCCAACCGCACGCTAGGAGAACCGAAGCTCGGTGCCAAGGCGTTGGCTGAAGCGATTCACGCCATATAAAGGGGGATTGGCGGTGCGCCATATTTTTACCGTTGTCCATGTTCGAGGCGCGCACCGCCAAAGATGGAGACTGATCTAACAGAGGTAGCTCGCGAAGTTGGCATCGAGTGTGATACGGCTGCATTCCTGCCCGAGGATTATAAACTCGAGAACGCTGACGGTGGGGTTGTGTTTGACTTTGCCGGTACTGGAGAAGTAGGGCTGGCAATTAGACGAGGTAAAAACTCGTGTATCATCCCGCTTCCGGTGGCGCTCTGTCGCCAGACGCCACCGGACCGGTTGCTCGAGAACGTGCGCCATATCGTGAACATGTACTTTCTTGACTGATGCCAGCAGAAGCCGAGGCCGAGAAGCCACGAGAACAGCTGGATGCTGAGATGACTGACGCGGTGCTGCGCTTGCAGCTTATGCCGCAAGTCGGGGCTCAGCGATTCAACACGTCCGGCCACTCGCATCCGGACAGTCGTCCGCCGCCAGGAGTTGGGACTGAACTGGGCTACCCCGAATACGAGCGACTTCGAGACGAGTACAACGCTGCAGAAACGGACTGGAGACGAGAAGCTGTGCTCAATAAGGCGCTGCAGGCGATCCAGACGTGGCATCCGCAGCAGCGGGAGTTGCCTGATCTCGACATTGAGCAACTAGTCCTACAAGATGGTGAGGGCTATGAAGCTGAGCATGTAGCACGGCGCTTCGGTGTTGCGACGAGTTATATTCATAACATACGCCGCCGTGGTGGTGTTCGAGCCGACGATGGCATGCCTTTAGATACGAGCAAGCTGTCGTTGGGTGATCGCAGAGTGGAAGTCCGCCGGCTTCGTGAGAAAAACTTGACGGTTAGACAGATCGCGGTCATCGTTGGTGTCTCGACGTACACAGTGTCGATGGACATCAAAGAATTGCAGTCTTGACGCAACTTGCGTTCGACCTTGACGTGTGATAGAATCACCGGCGATTAGGTGTGGATGGGTGTGGTTTCACTCAACACGTCGAGCAGTGCTACTCAATACGTAGACTCTAAGGAGAAGGACGATGGCGACTAAAAAGCCAAAAGACGAGGCACCAGAGGAGCAACCGCAGCCGACAATCAAGCTGCGTCGGCTGGAAAAGCAGACATATGAAATACCGCTGGTGGGACGAACGCCCCTCATTATCCATAAATGGAGTGAGAAGGCGTTGCGGATGATGCGCGAAAAGCAATCGGGTTCAGCCGCTCGACCGAAAAAAGATCCGAAGGTGCCGGAGCAAGAGGCTGAAGAAGCGACGTACTTCTTGCCCGACGGTCGCCCCGGCTTTCCTGCGACAGGATTCAAGGCGGCGATGGTGCACGCGACACGTTCGTTTGAGGGCATTACGTTGGTGGCCGCGCGGACGATGTTCTTCGTATGGGGAGAGGGGCCAGAACAGCTGGTCGCGATTGAGGGCACGCGGACGATTCGCGAGGATACGCCGCGTATTGGTATGGGTACGACAGATTTGCGCTATCGTCCCGCTTTCTTTCCCTGGAGCGCGACGATCCGGGTGACGTTCAAGCCTGCTCAGATTGATCTGGAGTCGGTGCTGGCATTGCTAAACGAGGGCGGCGATGGTGGTATTGGCGAGTGGCGTCCACAGGCGCCGAAAAGCCTGACAGGTACGTTTGGCACGTTCGATATCGATCTTGATGGGGAGATCAAGCAAGTACGCGAGTAAAGAAGCGAGGTGAGGCGGCGCTCGTGACAGGCCGCCTTGTAAAAGCCAAGGAAAGGACAAGATGAGCGAGAGACAATTGACAGCCGTGGAATGGGCGGAGGGGCGCAAGCTAAGCGTTCCACCGGAGGTTGTGCTGGATATCGTTCAGCAGATAGTGGACAGAGATGGAAAGTGTCGTGCAGCGGCTTTGGTTGCCGAGGCTCGATCCGTTGATTCACCTATCCATGATTACTTTGAGTGGGAGGATACGCTTGCTGCTCAGAAATATCGTGAAGTTCAAGCACGCACACTAATTGCTCGGCTGCGGGTCGTGTATCAGAAAACAAACACACCGGTTCCGGCTTTCGTTAGCGTGGAACGAGACCCAGATGTTGATGAACCGCGTGGTGGGTATTTGGATGTCAAAACGGCGATGACTCACGATGACACGAAGGAGAAAGTATTGTGGTCAGCGTTGTCTGAACTAGAAGCAGTGCGTCGCCGATATGGTGCATTGCAAGAGTTGGATGAGGTGTGGTCCAAGGTCAAACAGATCAGCACGAAAGTGAGGCGTCAGCGACGACGCAAAGCTGCTTAGGCAGGTGCGGCTAGGTAGGGTTTGTTATGGTGTGATAGGGTGTGTTACAGTGTGTTATGGTGAGGCAGCTAGGGTCAGGCTTGGCGCGGTGTGGCAAGGTCCGTTATGATCAGCTATGGTGAGGTACGGGTGGGCAGCTTTGGTTGGGCACGGTCAGGTGCGGTACGGTTCGCTACGGTCCGGCAAGGTTTGGTAAGGCAGCTGAGGTGAGCTGAGCTGGGGTTGGGCAAGTCCAGATAAGGTGAGGCTTGCTACGGTTGGGCTAGGCTTGGCAGCTCTGGCTGGGTCTGGTCAGGTGCGGCCGGGCACGGTTTGGCGTGGCATGGCCCGGTATGGTGAGGCAGCTACGGTGAGGCCTGGTCGGCCAGTTCGAGATGTAACTACTTGTAACGAGAGTAGTCCATCTGCTATGCTGCTCAATCCTCGACAACTTGTAAGCTGTCGCGTAGTGTGATATCTTCCTAACGCTCTCTGCGGCGATGCTTGTCTGGAGGCGTTATGAAGGTACTTGACCCGCCGCAGCACGCCAAGGATATCGCTATCGTGGGCTCGGAAGGTTGTCTTCGAGTCCTAGATATAGCCGGGACGCCCTGTCATGGCTATCAGAATGGCTGTGTCTGCCCGAACTGCAGCCCAAAGAGACGAAAGCGATTGGCAGGGTGTCAGTGTGAGCGCCCGATGCCAGACGGCTTTGGGCGGTGCTTCAAGTGCACCAAACAACTGTCTACGAACAAGGCGGCGTAGAAATGGCTGAACAAGGACCGACCAACCCGGTGCGCGCTCAAGCTATAGCGCGCCAAGATGCTCGAGCGCTCATGTCTGAGCAAGTCTTGCAAGAAAAGCGTGCTGAAGGCGGTGGCTACACTCCGCGTACATCTTCGACTCGCAAACCCAAGGACTTGCGAGCGCCCAAGCGCAAAGCGAAGCCAGGGACCTGAGCAATGGCGCCTCCGAAAGTACAAGGACTGGAAACCAAAGCGATCACCTTCGTTTACGCAGGCGGCGAGTGGGTGGCGATCAAACCCGAATCTTTCAAAGAAGAATCTGAAGGTTATTTCTTTGAAGACACTGGCGGCGCCAAGTATTGGGTCAGTCAGTACGGTGTCGTAGTTTCGAACCATCCGCAGGAGTGAGAGCACCGAGCGTTTGCTCGACTCCCGGTTGTAGCAAAACGACACACAAAGGCCGCTGCGACGATTGTCGGAAAAGCTCGCGACGCCAGAGCGATCAGCGCCGACCCAATGCTGCCGCTCGAGGCTACGACATCAAGTGGCGCCGCGTCAGAGCACAGTTTCTCAGAAAGCACCCGCTGTGCGAATGCGACGAGTGCATGCTGTTGCCGCGCCATCGCCGGCCGCCGGCTGTAGACGTGCACCACCGTGATGGCGATTCGTCGCACATGGCCTGGTCGAACTTGCAGGCGGTGGCTCACGGTCATCACTCACGTCATACCGCGCGCACCCAGCCAGGGGGTTGGAACAGATGAGTTCATGCGCTGCGATAGGGGCAAGCCATGTCAGAGTGGTTGGTTGGAGTGGCGACTGGGCTGGGCGCAGCAATTGCCGCTTTGGTTGGGGTCTATCTCGCTAAGAGTCGGCGCCGACTGAACGAAGCGCAGGCAGCACACGAGGTCGTGGGCGCAGCCAATCTGCTGTTGAATCCTCTGAAAGACGAGATCACACGTCTGCATCAGCGTCTCGATTTGCTCGAGCAAGAGGCGCGCGAGCTAAGAGACCGGAATGAGCAGGCGCTGCGTCGTGAGGCGGATTTGCGCCTGGTGTTGTTTGCGATAGCCCCGGAACCGATCGTAGCCGTGGACAGGGATGGTGTGATAGTAGAGGCGAATCGCGGGGCCTACGATGCGTTTGGTTGGCCTGCCGGTGGGTTGTTGGGACAGCTGATTGAGGTTTTGGTCCCGGATCGACTGGGCAGTAAGCATGAAGAACACCGAGCGATATACACTCGGAATCCAGTAGCTCGACCAATAGGTCTTGATCGCGATTTGGTAGGTAAGAAGTACGACGGAGCCGAGTTTCCAGTCCAGGTCGCATTGGCGCCTATGAGTGACGGCTCGACCATTGCTCTTGTGAAACTGTTGGAGGAGGAATCATGAAAACGGTAGTTCGGCTTGTGGTCGGGCTGGCTGTGATCATTGTGGTCGCGGTGCTTTTGGTG
>Ga0335073_10001053_pt1 | contig 36493 bp, 31 predicted proteins | sample Lox_Sample_22_FD_207093 | JGI IMG/M metagenome (GOLD analysis project Ga0335073, IMG submission 207093) | Soil microbial communities from Loxahatchee National Wildlife Refuge, Florida, United States - Lox_Sample_2.2 | ecosystem: Environmental > Terrestrial > Soil > Wetlands | place: USA... | reverse complement strand
CAAGGGCTGGCGATGGTTGGTGATTATGGCGGCTGGTCTGTTCGCTTTGGCTGCAGGCACTCTGGTCTTCTTGTTCTATTATCGTTCGCCCGTCCTCACAGCAAAAGACACTGTGGTTCTCGCCGATTTCGGGAATTCAACCGGCGACCCGGTCTTCGACGGCACGCTGCGCCAAGGCCTGGCCATCCAACTGGAACAATCACCCTTCCTGAGTCTGATTTCGGACCAACGCACTCGGCAAACACTTCAGCTCATGGGCCAACCGATCGATACTCGCATCACGCCACAGATTGCTCAGGACATTTGCCAAAGGACGCAAAGCGCGGCTTACCTGGCTGGTTCGATTGCCAGCCTGGGCAGCCAATATGTCCTCGGCCTGAAGGCCGTGAGTTGCACGACCGGCGATGTTCTCGCCGACGAGCAGGAAACTGTGGGCAGCAAGGAAAAGATACTTGGTGCTTTGGACGGCGCGGCAAGCAGACTCCGCGCAAAACTCGGCGAATCGTTAAGCTCGGTTCAGAAGTTCGACACGCCGCTCGAACAGGCCACTACACCATCGCTTGCAGCGCTGCAGGCCTACACTCTGGGACGAAAGACCCAGGTCGGCAGGGACGAGTTCGCGGCTTCAATCCCGTTCTATCGGCGCGCTATCCAAATCGATCCGAACTTTGCCATGGCGTATTCGGCGCTCAGTTCGGCTTATCGGGCGGTTGGAGAGTCTCGGCTTAGCGAAGAGAGCGCAAGAAAGGCATATGAGTTGCACGGGCCAGTCAGCGAGCCGGAGAGGTTCTATATCGAGTCGACCTATTTCCACTATGGTACGGGCGATTTGGAAAAAGCGCGTCAGGTCTACGAGCTCTCCGCGCAGGCATATCCGCGATACTCCGGCACGCCACTTCGTCTCTGGCAGCTCTATACAGAGGAAGGCCAATTTGAAGTCGCGTTACCTCAAATACGCAAAGCAATTCAACTCGATCCGTCGCGAGCCGTGAATTTCGACGACCTCGTGGTCAACCTCATATGTCTGAGTCGATTGCAAGAGGCCAAAACAGCCGCTGAACAGACGATAGCCAATGGGTTAGACTCCTCAGGTCTACGCCTGCACCTCTATCAGTTGGCTTTTTTGGAAAATGATGCTCCTGCAATGGCTCGGCAAGCTGGGGCAGTTGTGGGCAAAGGCAACCCGGAAGCCAAAATGCTCATACTCGAAGCTAATTCTGCCGCCTATTTTGGGCGTTTGAAATTGGCTCGAGAATTATCGCGACGCGCCGTAGCGTCCGCGACACGCGCAGAGGATACCGAAACCGCAACCAGCTTCGAGACGAATACGGCCCTGCAAGAGGCGTTGTATGGAAATGCAACCGATGTCTCTACTGGTGCAATGCTTGGAATGCAGATGGGCCGGCAAACGCAGTATGCCGCCGCACTCAGCTTCGCGATTGATGGCGACTCATCCCGCGCACAATACTTGGCCGATGACTTAGCCGCGCGCTATCCCAGAGATACGCTCGTGCAACTCAACTTTCTCCCCACGATTCGTGCTCAGATCGCATTGAACCACCATGATCCGTCTAAGGCCATTGACCTTCTTGATTCGACCGGACCCTACGAGCTGTCGGGTACATGGTGGGGTCTCCTCGGTCCTGTCTACGTGCGTGGAGAAGCCTACCTGATGTCACGCAAAGGGAACGAGGCCGCCGCCGAGTTTCAAAAGATTCCTGACCATCGCGGAATCGTAGTCAATTCTCCCATCGGTGCGCTCGCGCATCTGCAATTGGGTAGAGCTTATCTCCTGGCGGGAGAAAACGTGAAGGCAAAGGCCGCCTACCAGGAGTTCCTTACTCTGTGGAAAGACGCCGACCCCGACATCCCCATCTTCGCGCAAGCCAAAGCCGAATATGCCAAGCTGAAGTGAACGGCGAACAACTCGGCCCTCACACCGCTTTTGCGAGCTCCATTCCGGCCCCTAGTCTGGGTTATTCGCAGGAAGTCGCACAGCTCGATGTCCGCGTCAGTCGACGCGTAATCGCCAACTCGTAAACTGAAGCGCTGCTGGGCTGTCCTCTTCCTCAATGAGTGCCTCGCCCTGATATCGCCAGCCGAGGCAAACCGCGGTTTTCCGGCACCCCGTACCGGCTGCGTGGCCAAATACGTACTGGCGGATTGCCCTGTTTGTGTCAACTGCCCCGTTTGCGCAGACTGACTTATCACCAATGGCAGAATTCCCCTCCAGGGTTCTCTGATCCCATGCGTCAAGCAAGAAAAATAGTGCTAGAACTACAACTACGCACCTCACTCCAGTTCCTCGTTGCGAATGCGGTTTGAGCGGATTTGTGAGTGTAATTTTCACCTGAGCCACTCGTTCTTCTCACGGTTATCTAACCGCCGGATCACTTCACCGAGCCCCTTCGAACGGCTTTCCTTGGGTAGTGAGGGGCACTTTCCAGAAGTACAGTACGAGACGGTTGTCACAGTTGCGTTCGTTCATCCCCCAATGAGGTCTGTTCCTTGACAAATCCGATTGAATTAGTTGGAAAAGTTAATCTGTTCGGCTTTCGGACGGTGGTCGACGCCGCTCGAAAACCCTTCGAGGTCAATCAGATTCTCCGCCAAATTACGGAGATCGGAACGAAATCTCTGCTGTTGGTGATCGCCTCGGGATTTGCCCTCGGGATGGTGCTGACTCTTCATACTCGAGGAACGCTGGTTACGTTTGGAGCGGCGGCACTGATTCCAACCGTTCAATCGCTTGGGTTCTTTGTCGAGATTGGCCCTCTGGTAGCGGCCCTGCTAGTCGCGGGGCGTGTCGGGTCGGGAATCGGTGCCGTTCTGGCTAACATGAGAGCGACGGAGCAAATTGACGGCATCGAATCGTTGTCAATCGATTCATTCAAGTTCCTAGTTGTTCCACGCGTAATTGCGTGCGTTGTTTCCATGCCGTTGTTGACGCTGTTTATGGATTTTGCCGGCCTGCTCGGCGGATTCATATCGGAACATGCGTCTTCAGGAATCTCATTCAGCCTCTTCCTGTCGCGCGCATTCATGGATTTGGACTGGTCCAATTTTATTGCTCCCACAGCAAAAACGACTGTTTTTGGCTTCATTATCGGGACCGTCTCCTCATACTTCGGTTACACGACCAACGATGGCGCCCAGGGCGTCGGACGCGCGGCAACGAACAGTGTTGTCGTTTCATCGCTGCTCATCATTCTCGTCGATGTGATTCTCGTGAAGTGCATCTTCTTTTTATTTCCGGAGAGCGCCTTATGAGCAATGGGTCCAGCGCCGCAGTCGCATTCGAGCGTGTATCGAAGGCTTTTGGCCCCAAGCAAGTTCTGCGCGATGTCTCATTCGAGGTTCGTAAAGGAGAGATTATCTGCATCCTGGGCCGCAGCGGAACAGGGAAGAGTGTCACTCTCAAACTGCTCATCGCTCTATTGAAGCCCGATCAAGGAAAGATCTGGGTGGATCGGGAGGAGATTACCCCAATGAAAGAAGTGCAACTCTCGAGAGTGCGCCGGAAGATGGGCTTTTTGTTCCAGGACGCAGCCCTCTTCGATTCGCTTACCTTATACGAGAACCTGGCGCTGCCACTTCAGCGGCTAACCATTAAATCGAAGGACGAAATTGACGCGACGGTAGACACGGTACTGCAAGAAGTGGGCCTGAGAACCGACAAACGCAAGAAGCCATCGGAGCTTTCAGGGGGAATGCGCAAACGTGCGGGCCTCGCACGCGCATTGGTTCTAGCGCCAAAGATCCTTTTGGCCGACGAACCCAGTAGCGGGCTGGATCGAATTACCGCATCGGAGATCGACGATCTGTTTCTGAGGCAAAGAGCTGCTGATAACACGACGATCCTGATCGTGACCCACGACGTGCATGGTGCCCGGAAGGTGGGAGATCGATTTGCAGTCTTCGACAAAGGCGACCTGGTCGCTTTTGGGACCGCCGCAGAGGTAGAACGCAGCGAAAATGAGACGGCGCGCAGGCTCATTTCGGAGGGATGATGACCATGAATCGGAATCTTACTGTCGGAGTCTTTGTTTTGCTGGGGCTCGCCCTGTTTACAACTGGACTATTTCTGATTGGGGATCGCCATGAGGCGTTTCAAAAGCATCTCACGCTCTACACCGCCTTCTCAGACCTTTCGGGCCTTGCAAAGGGATCGAAGGTGCAGGTGGGTGGTATGGATGCAGGACGGATCGAGGAGATTGATATTCCCAGTTCGCCTTCATCGAAGTTTCGCATCAGGTTCCGAATCAATGAAACCTTCCACGGACTGATCCGTCGAGATTCGATCGCATCAATTACTTCCGAGGGAGTGGTTGGAGATACCTTCCTTTCAATCGAACCCGGGAGCAGCGCTTCGCCCGCCGCTCTAGCGGAGTCAACCCTTGGCAGTAAAGAGCCAATTGAGTTGGCGGACGTCGTGAACCAGGCCAAAGCAACTCTCGGCGATGTGGATCTAGCAGTGAGGAATGCCAATGGGCTTCTCACGTCTGTTGGGGGAAATCTGAACTCTACTCTGATTGGGACCCGTGGAACACTCGCCGATGCGGACGATGTAATTAGTGGCCTTAAGCACGGCGACGGGGCGGCCGGCATGCTGCTGCGAGATCCCGCATTCGCCGATTCCATTCGGCGGACAGTGACAAACGCAGAGCAGGCGACAAGCAATTTGCGCAGCACGGCGGAACAGGCGAATGCGCTCTTAAGAGATATCAGCTCCCGCAACTTCCCGCAAAAAGTCGACGACACGATAGTATCGGTTCAAGACGCAGCATCAAATTTCGATTTAACAAGCAAGTCAGTGAAGCATACTGTCGCTGAGCTCACTGAGCCTGATGAATACGGTGTCACAGCCGGCGCTAATATGCGCGAGGCCCTCTCAAATGTGAACATCGCCACCGGGAATCTGTCGGACGATTCGGAAGCTCTGAAGCACAATTTCCTGGTGCGCGGCTTTTTTCACAAGCGCGGCTATTACACGCTCACTGATATCTCGCCGGCAGCTTATCGACGCGACCCAATGTCAAAGAGCGGTGCGAATCAGCGGACATGGCTGAATGCGGATCAACTCTTCGGTCGAAATAAAAAAGATACTGAAGAACTGAGCCAGGCCGGCAAAGAGGCGATTGACAGCGCACTGGTAGGTTACGGAGATTCAGTGTTGGGAGACCCGATCATCGTGGAAGGATACTCGACAGACGAAAGCACGGTGGAAAGGCTCGAATTGTCCCGCATGCGCGCTTTGATCGTACGCGACTATATTCTGGGACGCTTCCATCTCAATCCAACCTCGATTGGAGCTGTCGCCTTGGCGAGCCAACCTCCTGAGGGTGCAGGCCGCGAGGAGTGGAATGGAATCTCGATCGTTCGGTTAGCTAAGGGACACTAGGTTCATCCGGGACGCGAAGGAAATGTCTGAACGCAACAACGGCCTTGGACTATTCTACGTCTTCTGGCTTGCTGAACCATCGACGCTTCTGCTTATAGGCAGTTCCCGCCGGCACAGACAACTCGATCGCGGTTCCCTGTCCCAAGGCACTTCGGATCGTAAGACGACCACCGATGACTTCTGCTCGCTCCCTCATGCCCACAAGCCCAAAATGGCCGTCGCGGCGAGCCACCGACTCCGTCGCATCCATACCCAGGCCGTTATCCTCAATTATTACGCGCAGTCTGTTTCTCTCGAAGGACACACGGACCTGTATGGCATTGGCGCCAGAATGGCGCGCCGCATTGGTGAGTGCTTCCCTTGTGATTTGCAAGATCTCTTCCTCAGCGATTGCTTTGAGCTGCCGTTGCTCCTCATCCACAACTAACCTCACTCTGGTCCGCAACGACTCAAAAAGGCTCTCGATGATGGTATCGATTCTCTGCAGCAGGCTTTCCGGCTCCTGAGGTTCTCCTCGCAGATCCCTGATTCGGTCGCGGCCCGAGGCCAGCAACTGGTCTGCAAGCTCTATCGATCTTTCCATGTTTCTCTGAGCTTCGGGCGGGGCCGAGGATTGCGTTGCGTAATTTGAGAAGCTAAGTATAAGGCCTTGGAGCGCCTGAATCAGCGTATCGTGCATTTCGCGGGCGATGCGCATACGTTCGCTTGCCCGCTCGGCGAAGCGAAGATGGATATGTCTTTCGAGGCTGCGGATGCGGACGAGATAGAGTGCGAATGCCATGCCGAGGAGAAAGATGGCAGAGGTGATCCAAAACCAGAGCGTCTGGTACCACGCCGGCAGAACCGCAAAATCAAGCGTGGCGCCAAGTTCATTCCAGATACCGTCGTTATTGCAAGCAATTACTTTGAAGGAATAGTTTCCGGGCGGCAGATTGGTATAAGTGGCATCACGAAGCGAGACCGGAGGGCTCCAGTCTTTATCGTAGCCCTGCAATTTATACCGAAAGCGGACTTTGCGTGGCGCGACAAAACTGAAGGCTGTGTAAGTAATGTGAATCGTACTTGTTTTTGCAGGCAACGAAGCACGACGGGACTTGTCAATTTGATGGCCGTCGGCGGAGATTCCCTCAATGTGAACCGGCGGAGGCAGCAGATTTTGCTCTAGATGGCGAGGATCGAGCACGCCCAGACCTGTTTGCATCGCAAACAGGATGCGCCCATCTTGTGTGAGTGCAGTGAGAGGCGTGAACCATCCGCCGTTCGCGTTGCTCTCCACACCCTCAGTGTTGTCAAGATAATGTGTAATCGTGACGGTGTGCGAAGGCTGCTTGATCCATGAGGTGAGATCATCTTCAGTAAAGCTGACCAGGCCACATTCGGTATACAGCCATACGTTATGATCCTGGTCGCGCCGCATCCAATGCAACGCGTCGCAAGGTAAACCGTTTTTACGGCCCAACAGCGATATTTTGCCGTCTTTAAGGTGCGCCAACCCAATCTTGGTGGTGATCCAAATGCCGCCATCTTCATCTACCTCGGAAACGCGGACCGGCCCATAGCCTAGCCCATTCGGTGCGCCATACCGTTCTAAAATCTTGTCGCCCTTTAGAAACAGGAGTTCGCCCTGATGCGTTGTGAACCATACGCCATCGCGCTTTGGATCAAACGCCACTGACAGCGGATAGTCGCCGAAGTGTCCGGTGTTGAAGGCCTTGATCAGGTTTCCATTTTCGTCCAAGTGCAGCAACCCAAGTTCACGGCTCACGGCCCATAGGGTGCCCCGCCTGTCTTCTACAAGAGCGAACACCCTTCTGTACCCCTCCAACCAAGATCGGTAATTTCCGTCATGGACTATGCGTCCGTGGCCGCTCGCGATCGTCTTGTTTCCGTCAAGTGGCGCTATGAGTAAACGTCCCGTGTGCGTTTGAAGAAGGGCAGCCGCAAAGCGATTGCGGAATTGCGCGCTTGGTTGGACCAAGTGCCAATTCGCCAATTCGTTCAGTCCGTTATCTGTCCCAATCCACGTTTCTCCTCGCCGGTCAATGAGGACCGAGGTAACGGAGTCGCTTGATAGTCCTTGCTTGCGCGTCATCCTTGGCACTGCAGGTTTCATAAATTTATCAATGCCATCAGGAGACATGACCCAAACGTTTCCTTCTCTGTCTTGGAAAAGCCCGTTGACATCGTCGGAAGAAAGACCGTCAAAGGAAGAGAAGTGATCGACGCGGCCTTCATGCAAATGAACGATGCCTTCCCCGCTGGTGCCAATCCATAAGCTCCCGTCTCTGTCTCTCAACATCGCCCAGCCGTTGATCCGGTTTCCTTCGACCTTTCCCAAATAGTTCTCAGAGCGGCTTTCATTAGAAAGCTTCCAGACCGGTCCACTAGAGGTATATAGCAATGAGCCGTCGGAGTCCTCACAGAACGCATCAACTGAGGGAGTGTTCTGGATCAACCTGGGCGGCCCGGGAAGGATTTTCCAAATGCCAATTTTGCTAGACGCCCATAAACGTCCTGCTTCGTCGGCGTACAAGGTGGTCAAATCCAGGCCCGCAAGCTCAGGACGTTTGTAGCATTCGGCCGTTTCGTGGAGGATGCGGAACAATGAACAACTATCTGGCCCTGACCGGCCCCCTACGGCCGCCCAAACTACGCCATCTTTATCCTCGGCTAAATTTACGAGCGAAGCACTGTCAAGCTCGTGATATCTGTGCCATGTGCCGTTGTTCCTGAGTTCGGCCAATCCATGGCCGGCAAGCCAAAGGCTCCCATTCCGCGATGCCAGCAAGGCTGAGGGAGGTTTCCCGGGAAGAGATTCTCCCGCCGGCGGCGTCCACTCCACGAACCGGGCTCCATCGAAGTGAAGCAGGCCATTGGAGCTCAGGATCCAAATATCTCCATCGGCAGTCTGCGCCATTTGACCGGCGATGCCCTTGAAATATCCGTCTTGCGCAGTCCATGATGTGCGTAGATACTGGGAGACATCCAGTGTGTGTAACTGGGAGTGGGCGGGTTGCGCAATTAGCAGAACCAGCATTGGCAGCAGCTGCAGGCCGTTTGCAATCGAGCTGACCATCGCCGCTACGGTTTGTCTCATCGCGTCTCCAGCTGCTTCACACTCGACGCTAACAGGCTACCCGATTCGATCGCGAGCATGTTCACGGCTCAAGATCGAAGTAACCACGTTTGACGGCGATCGTAACAGCGTGTGTTCTGTCGTTCGCGCCCAGCTTTGCCATGACATTTGCGATGTGCGACTTCACCGTATCTGGACTGATATTTAGACGATCCGCGATAAGCTTATTCGGCAAGCCCATTGCAACGTAGCGAAGAATCTCGAGTTCTCGCTCGGAAAGGTCATCGTTCGTAACATGCATAGCCATCGCAGTGGCAATGTCGGGGGGGATGACTCTCAATCCGGAATGGACAGAGCGAATCGTGCTAAGCAGATCGCGGCGTAGCGAACTCTTGAGCAAATACCCCATTGCTCCAGCTTTCAGAGCACGAAGCGCCTGGATATCGCCCTTATAGGTGGTCAGCACGATGATACGCGCGTTCGGAGAGTGCTTCCGGATCTCTTTGATTGCATCAATGCCGGAAGAATGCGCGAGGCGCAAATCCATTAAGGTGATGTCCGGGCGCAGGGACTTGAAAAGCGCAATGGATTCTTCCGCGGACTCTGCCTCACCAACAACTTCCATGTCGACCTGGCTTCTCACGGAGGCAGACACTCCGTCTCTTACGATCGGATGATCGTCTACGACTAGGACGCGAATTCGCTGCGCAGCCTCGGGCATTCGGCTATTATCCCGCTGAAGTCGTTCAACTCTGTCACCCAAATGGGTGAGCAGTTTTACGTCCTGAAAGGCGTTGAGTGAAGTCCGACTGAAGCCCAAAATGGGGATCAATCGACGGCCCAGCCCACCTCGAAGATTGATGCGGTCGGCATCAAGCATACATCAGCAGGTCGGCGACAGCCTCGAATGCGGCCCGACTCCACGAATGCGATCTGTAGAGAATGGGCTAGCAGCCGCACGTTTTGCAAGAGCCTTTCCCCTTGAGGTGAACGAAATGAATCGTGAATCACTGGCATCGGTCATGGAACTTCCTGACATGCACCCAGCCCCGCCTTGCAGCGATTGGACGCACGCAGAAGTAGCGGTGGAAATGGATCGTATCCTTGCGAGCCCACAGTTTATTAAGTCGGTTCGCCTCTCTCGCTTTCTTCGGACCGCGGTGCAATACCTTCTCGAAGGAAGAGCCGAGTCATTCAAGGAATATACGGTTGGGACGGAGGTATATGACAGACGTTCGGGCTACGATCCAACCCACGACACGATCGTCCGTACCGAGGCGCGGCGCCTGCGCACCAAGCTGCATGAATTTTATGCCCGTTTCTCCTACCCGAATCATGTCACGATCGGGTTCAACGCGGGCAGCTACGTGCCTGTCATCGGCAGACTCCCCAAACGTTTGGCAGTCGGGCTAGGTTCGACCGACGGCTCCACGAGCGAGAAGGGAGAATTACGCATAGCGGTGTCAAATATTTATGCGTGGGCCGGCAATTCTGCAGCACAGCATGGTGCATCCGAGATGACAGACGATCTCATGCTTTCCTTATCTCAACAACCCGGGCTGACCGTATTTCGTTCTTCATCACATCGAACCGACGAAGGCCTCGCGCAAGTACAGATGTGGAAGAGATCGCAAGTGGACGCGGTGATCCATGGCACTGTACGTGGGGATGCGGATAATCTAAGCGCATCTATTCATCTCGCGACTCTTTCGGGGCGCGTTCTATGGGCACAAAGATTCGACTCCATTCAGTCGAACGATAGGTTTCGAAGAGTTTGCGATGAGGTTGTATCCGGCATTCTCAGTAAGGTCGCGCCATGTATGCCAGACCAGCAGGCGCATTCGAGTGCTGAAATCGTCGAGTTCGCTGCACCTCCCGCGCTCGTTCCGTCCATTGCGGGTAGTCCCCACTTCGGAGATTAGATATCCGACGTTGTGCGTAGATGACGTGCGCCTTTCATTCTTCCGCACTTATGACAAATCGCTCCGCAGCCCTCCGGAGAGTGTTTTGCGATGAACCATTCACCGGCGTCGATTGAGACCGAGGTATCTCGGGAGATCCAGTTGGACGGGGTCTCTTACCCTCAGGACTTCTGTCAGAAGAGCCAAGCGGAATTGGTTACGGCCATCCGACAACTCGAACAAGTGATTCTCCGCCTGCAGCGTCTTGTCTGCCTTCTGCTCACAAGAAACGAGCAATTGCGACACCAGATTCACCATGGTGGCCTCGATACAGAGCCATAGCCCCTCGTTGCGATGGGTGTGGTGGCTCTCACGCCTACCACCCCCCGGGTCCACACAAGGCAAACAAACCTTTCGGTCTGATGCTCGACCGGCGGATGAGAAGCCCGATGCCGCCACCGGTGTCGGATTCACCTTTACTTCAAGACGGCATTTTGGCCAACTGGAACGACTGCACATGCGTCAGTCTTCACTGAGGTTGCCAGCAACCGGTTCAAGGGCCCAATTCAGCGCGAAATCGGCAACTGCCTCCCAGCCGGCTTCGCCGCAGGTGAAGTGGCTTCGGCCAGGGAAGACCCTATATGCCGAGATTGCTGTGGAGTGTTTGGTGTTTTTTTCATAGTTTTCAAGCTGGACGACCGGGGGCAAGATGTGATCGTTACCACCCGCTATAAAGAGCAGCGGCGCGCGGTCGTCGTTCGCGAAGTTATACGTGGTGGGGGCATGCGGCGTGAAGTTCGCAAACCCGCCCTGAAACAGAACGCGGGCTGGTACAGGTACCGCGTAGCGATCGTAGACCTTTTTCGATTCCTCATCGCTCAAGTTGTTCGTGAACGCATAGTGAAATTCCGCTTCGGTGATGGGCACTGCGCGATGCAGATTCGCGGGATTGTGCAGCACGGGGAACGTAGCCTTAATCTCGCTGAATGGGAGAGCTTTCACTCCTTTCACGGCAGCTCCATCAATCGATACACCGGCTCTGCCGTAACCCGCATCAACCAGAAGCTGAACAAACGTGCCGCCGAACGAATGCCCCATGATAATCGGCGCGGTCTGAAGTGAACTGATGATCTCGGCCAGGTGATCGAAGACTTCACGCACACCGAGGTTCGCCAACAGGCTGGGATCTCGCCTCAACGCTTCCACTCCAGCCATTCCCGGCTCAACGCCCGGGTATCCTGGAGTGATCACCCTCAATCCTCGTTGTGCGTAACGATTCACCCAATGCTCCCACGCTAAGGGTGTCATCCACAGGCCGTGGATCAGTACGACGGTGTCAGCTGCTTCTTTTGGCTGCATGTGTTCACTCCTTATTTCGGTTGAGAAGCGCCCTAGTCGTGCTCGACGGAACGCAATCAGTACATCGAGCCTTTGTGCCGCTTGCGGATATCTCCGTTGCAGATGCTCAACGCTGCATGCGCTTAAGGCGCTGCCGAGTCGCGTCCGCGAGAGATGATGCGATGGATGCTTGGCCAGAACTCTTCAACCACAAATGTGCTGCTATCGAGAACGACGTTTGTCAACCAGCGTCGCCCAGTCTTGGTCCAGGTACTGTATTGCCCTGGGTAATATGTTGAAGAAATGCCCGCGGCGGCACCGGTGCCAACAATTTCCGATGCGTTGAAGGTTTCGCGGCCGTCGTCATTCCGTGTAACCAGAGCACGAGATAGTGCGTAGCCCGTACGTTTGAAGAAGCCACCATAGCCGAGAGTGTAGTAACGGCTGTCTTGATGAAGGACGATCGGCACGATCGATTCGACCATGAAGTTCTCGTCGGTCTGATCGGCGATTGTGTGCCAGTAGTAGCGAGCGAAACCGGGCGCGCCCTGTCGAAACTGTGGGTACGAGTTTGTCGCCTGTCCCAGACCCGCTTCCAGGCCTGCGAACACAAACGATGAGTAGTCGAAGCTGTCCTCGAGACCTTCGCCGAACTTCTCGCGAGCGGTCTGCGGCGGCAGGATCGTCGACGCACGGACTGAGCGAAAGTTGGGTATGATACCCAGGATGCGACTCGTTTGCGGCGGCGGTGGCGCTTCCCGACTGACCTTGACCGTATCCAACGATGGGTGAGAATCCAGGCTGACGCTTGCGCGATCAGCCGAAGGGATCGGCGCCGCTGGCAGCGAAATATCGGATTGGGCATAAGCCGGAGCGAAGAGTGCGACGAGGAATGCTCCCAATGGAATAATCCTCTTCATGTTGAAATCAGGAATCTTGTGCAGTTGCCTCTCCTTCTTTCAGCATCACTTGTACTCAAGCAGAGAGCGAAGCTCTTCACGGCATCGCGTGCTGAAGGCGTTGAGCGGGTCGATATGATGAGGAGCAAGGGTGACATTCTTGAGCTCTTCGATGGAAAGATTTGCTTCGCCATACCGCTTCGTCACCTCGACTGCAAGGTTCTGAGCCGCTTCAATGACCGGCATCGAAGCAAAGAGTCGTATGCGGCTAATCAAGGCATAGAGAGCGACCATGTCATCCAAGTCGTCGAGTTGTTTGGTTCTTGCGGACACATAAAGCTTTGTGGCGAATTGAATGAACTCCGCATAAAGCCCTTGCCGGAGGCTCAGCTCGCGGCTTAACATTTCTCGCTCTGTGAGACTTCTCTGAATGAGGTAATTGCTGATGAGCGGAGTCAGACCTCCTAGCGCTGAGCCGCCAATGGCCGCGAGCGCGCTGATCCAGGCTCCGCTCATTTCAATCACCTGATTCGCTCCATTTCCGCCGGTTGACGGTGCATGTGCGCTAGCGCTTTTTCTTTATAAAGAGGAACTGCAACTGAGTCTGCAACTGCCAATCGGGCCCGCCAGTGGTAGTGCGTACGTCGTTGAAGAACTGGGCGCGCGCATTCAGCGGCTGATCCCCGAGTTTGAAGACGCGGCCTGCACCGCCGCCTAGCGGCACTGTCCAACGCGTGCTTCGAGAGGCCGTCCATTCCGATGTAATGATCGGCGCACTCACGAAGTACCAGCCGTGAGGCATGTTGTAATAGAGGAATGGATTGAGCGTCATCTGATTGATGTGCTTGTGATTGACGCCGGCAAACTCGTTGCCGAGCAAAGATCCGCCAAGCCAATGTCCTTGATGAACGAGACCAACGAAAGCTGGTCCGCCGCCCCACTTATTCGTTCCGAGTGTTGAATCGGTGGCCGTTGGCAGCCAGAGCTGCGGGCCTGCACCCCAGATGAACTTGCCGGGATGAACTGGCGACATATAGAACTGCGGCTGGATATTGCCTAATCCATAGTCGACCTCCCTGGTTGGTGAAAGGCGCGGAACTACTTCAACTGGAGTGATGGTGCGTGAGATGACCATCCATTTGCTCGATAGTTTGAATGGAATGACAGGTTCGATGAGAAGCGCATTCTCTGCGCGACGGTATGGCCCAACCCCGTAATAGGTGTTGTTTTGAAACGGTAGGCTGATGGCGGCCGCGACGGGATTTTGAGCAGCATCCTTAGCTGCTGAGTCTTCTGACCGCTCAGGCGCTGCCACTGCTCCCGCCTGTGCCTGAAGGCTTGCAGCCGCCGCGGTGCTAGCGTGCGAATCCTGTTGCGCATTGGCAGGGAGCCTGGCGAGAGAAATGGAGAGCACCAAGAAGAGCGCGGCTCCAATCAGCTTTGTGTAAGCGCGCCGTGGCTCACGCGCCGCCTCAATAGCTCGTGGAGTTAGAGATGGTGTAGTTGGTGCGGGGTTGTCGTCCATTGATGCGGCCTCCTTGATGGCCTCAATCGGTTCATCTACGTAGCCTGTAAGTTGTCCGGCGTGGTTCACATACGTTGCTGCGAGTGGCGCTGAGCAGGAGCAATAACTCTACGCGAAGTTGTTGTTACCCGGCTGGCATACAGGTTGATACAGGTGGGACGTCTTTGAAAGGTGATGGTAGGTATGCTCACAGTGATTGAGAAAGTCGATCTGAAGCAGACAAACAGCGATGCACTTGTGAGTTGTTTGGTTTGAGACCGTCCGGGCCGCTTAAGCTAAAAGTGCTCTGTAGAGCGGCGCCAGACACCCTCAAGCAACGCAGGAACCCATTGTTCCGCGGGGCATCGGCTCCAACTGTTTCTTAAGAAGACGACCTCTTCAGAGCCGGACTTCTTCCGAGCTTCGCTTAGAGCCGCAACGAAAAGCGTGCCCTTGCGGAAAGGGCAACCCGCCAAATCTCCTGCGCCGGTCGCCTGTCTTAGGATGCTTGCTGGGGCGAACAGGCATTGCCGCGAAACTTCCTCCGGTGAGAGTGATGATCTGAGGCTGAGATTGCTGTAGAGACTACTCATGTGTTGAAACGACTTGACGATGTTATGCAGGGCGACGCCTGTTCCATGAATTCCGGCAAGGTCGCCGTTCACTTTAGACGCGAGAAGAGTTTTCGCCTTGCGCACCCGACCGGTTAGCCACCACACTAATAGCGTGAATGGGTTGTTCTTGCGGGGAGCCGCATCAAGTGCGAGCGCTGCACTCCAGCTTTCCGATGTTGCGGTGTAGGTGTCGCTGAATGAGCGGCCAACAATTTGTTGAACTAGCATTCCGAGTTCAAGCTCGTTTCCTGTACCCCTCAGCCAAACCGCGAGGTTTTCCAGTTGATCCGGACCCAATTTGAGCGAGGGCGCTTCGCGGTTAAGAGACACCCATAGCAGTTCCTGCTTCCTGGCGCGTGCCGGGCATTCTCTCGGAGACATGGTTGGAAAGCGCTGTCCCCGAAAGCAGAGAGCGGCGAGAACATGGCCAAGAAGTAGTCCATTGATGACTGGGCTTAGAGATGTGAAACGGCGATCGATCTGAGGATTTCGAGTCATCTCATCGATCTCATCGGGGCGATCTACCTTGATGACATCGATCCATCCTGGAATGCGGGTCTTTTTCAAGAAAACCTCCTGGCGCTCTGTCAACTAGAAGCGATAATCGAATGCCACCGCAAGCGCATTATTGGCTTTGAGGTTGACGCCGGGGTAGGCATCTGAGGCAACATGCCCCGTTCCAACGTCGACGCTCCACTTCATGCTTGGATAACCCGACAACCGGACTGCATAAACCTCCGTCGTTGGGATGTTTGCGTAAGTCACATACGCGAGATGATGTGGCTCCTGGTCTATCTCCACCGCTGGCGCGATCAGTACATGTTTAATCGGAAGCGGGATCGCGACTGCTCCAAATGCCCGAGCCTGCCAGTTTGTCGAGTTTCCCCCGTACCCGTAGACTTCAGCATTCGTTCCACGTACGCCTCCACTCAGAAGAAGGGGGAACTTATTTTCGATCACAAGGAGCTTTGTGCCGACGCCATAAATGTCGCCGTTCGTGGCATTCTTCTGAGCGAACGTCTGACTGACATAAGGAACGTTTGTCCGAAGCACTCCACCAATTGCAAAGGCCGGCACCCAGGACCGATGATGGAGATTCTCCGGCACAAGCTTGGCCTTCACGTTGAAGATGTTCATACCCGCGTAGTTGAAAAGAGGGCTGTAAGTTGGATCGCCGCCATCGGAGTGGTTGTCTCTGGTAAAGCCAAACTCGAGCCAGTTCCCAAAGCCTTCTTCGACTGAGACGTTGAAATAATCCCCGGCGACCGGGCCTGCCGTCACGGCGTGGTAGCTCAACGTTGGTCCATTGAACTTGCGAGGCGCAGCAGGCACGACATTCGCCCACGGTTGAAAGAAAACTCCCGATTGGCCGTCCATAGTGAGTGCTTGTGCTGCTGCGGATGGGATATGCAAACAGCATGCGCCAATGAAGGCTGCGATAATGCTTGAGCGAGTGAGCGTCATCCTGAATCTGGACATGCATGTTTCCTCTCGGCAAAGGTTAAGTCGAGCCGTTCAGACCATCGCGACGAATCTCAGCTTCGGCACAATAGTTGTGAGATTCAGTTAAGCGGGAGAGGCAGACGTCGCGTAAGTGAGCGACTGTGAGCTAACGGTGAACTCACTCAACAAACGCTCGCAGCTGCATCTATTGTGGATTTATGCGCCGGTGAATGATCGCCGCGCACACTCTCTTGTGTCTCTGACCATCATGCGGGCTGGAAATCACGAAGTGTCAATTCCCTAAGGAGACATCATGCAAGCGATTCAAATTACGACCACTGGCGGTCCGGAAGTACTCAAGCTGCAGGCTGTACCGGATCCGGTGCCTGGTAGAGGAGAAGTCGTGATTCGAGTGCACACATCGGGCGTGAACTTCATCGACGTCTACTATCGCGAGGGAAAATACAAAGCGCCGCTCCCTTTGATACCTGGAGGCGAGGGATCGGGATACATCCAAGCAATTGGCGAAGGAGTGGAATGCCTTAAGATTGGAGATCCTGTTGCTTAGTATGGGCCGCTTGGCAGCTACGCCGAACTGGCATGCGTCAAGGCCGACATGGTGGTTAAGGTCGGATAGGGCGCGGATCTGGCAATCGCTGCAGCCCTGATGATGCAGGGAATCACGGCGCACTATCTCGCTTATTCATTGTTTCCATTGAAGCCAGGCCACACTGCCCTGGTACACGCGGCGGCCGGCGGAGTGGGAGCTCTGCTTACCCAACTTGCCACCTCAATCGGCGCGCGAGTGATTGCTACTGTATCGACCGAGGAGAAGGAAGAAATCGCTCGAGAAGCTGGAGCCCAGGAGGTGATCCTCTATGGCCAGCAGGAATTTGACAAAGAAGTTCGGCGACTGACTGATGGTCAAGGCGTGGATGTCGTCTATGATGGCGTTGGCAAATCTATCTTCGAGCAGTCGCTGAAAAGCCTAAAGCGCCTGGGAATGCTTGCGCTTTACGGAGCTGCCAGCGGACCGGTTCCCCCGTTCGATCTTGCGAGGCTGTCTACCTTGGGTTCACTGTTCGTCACCCGGCCGGTGTCGCTCGACTACGTTGCGACAAGTGAGCAGTATCTGAAACGCGTCACAGCTCTGTTCGATATGCAGCAGCGGGGCAAGTTAAAAGTCCGGATCGATCGTGTCTTTCCTTTGGGCGAAGCCGCGCAGGCTCACATTCGCCTCGAAAGCCGTGAAGCAATCGGTAAGGTGCTTTTATCGACCAGTGTGAGCGCATAAAGCGCTCGCACTCACACATTGCATAGGTCGAAGGCTTGCTTGAGTGACAATTCCGGCGAAATGGTCGGAACGTACTCGTGAGCGACAAATCCCGTGAAGCCGGTGTCGAGCGTTGCGCGCATCACCGCGGGATAATTCACTTCCTGGGAAGCATCGATCTCGTGCCTGCCGGGGATGTCGCCGGTGTGATAGTGATGGAGCCAGTCTGAGTGCGTGCAGATCGTTTCAATCAAGTCGCCATCCATGATCTGCATGTGGTAGATGTCGAACAGCAGCTTCACTTCGGGACGAGCGACTTCTTCGCAGATGCAAACAGCCCACGTGATGTGATCGCACATATAACCGGGATGATCTCGCTTGCTGTTCTGCGGCTCAAGGCAAATTGTGAGCCCATAATCGGCGGCAATCGGCGCAAGCCGCTTGAGGCAGGTTATGCAATTCTTCGCGCCATCGTCATCGGAGAGGTCGGAGGCTCTCGGTCCGTATAACGCGATGACGTTTGTAACTCCGTGCTTCTCGGCAAGAGGAGCATTCTGGCGAAATGAAGCCTCAAATTGATCGTGATATCCGTCCTATTGATGCCTACGGCCTTGTTGTCTCCGAGGCCGACATGGTCCATGGTGCAACGGAGACCGTCACGTGCCGGCACGCTGAACTCCTCCGGCATCAGAACGTCGATTCGGGCGTAGCCGATCTCGGCGACCAGGTTGCAAAGCGTCTCCAGGGGCAATTGCTGGTAGGTCCAGCGAACAACCGATTGCTGGATTGTTCGCACGGCAGGGATACCGTGTTCATTGGGCATGAAGGCTCCGATAAAAGAAGCTCCGCGTCCAGTTCGGGCGCGGAGCTTTGGGGACAGCCACTACTTGGTTGGGGAAGGAGGAAGCAGCGGCTTCAGCTCTCGTTTGATTGGAACGGCTATGACGGTCGGTCCATCCGCTGAAAGAGCCTTCTTGAAGGCCGACTGGATCTCTTCTTTGGTTTCAGCCTTGACGGCTGCGCATCCGTAGCCCTTTGCGAGTGACACGATGTCAAGAAATGGCAGGTCAAGAGCCGGCACATTCGGGGTGTTTTCCACCACCGCGAATTCCTTCAGAATCGCGTACTCTCCGTTGCATGGAACGATATAGACGATCTTCAACTTGTGCTGCGCCGCAGAGGCGAGGCTTTGCACCGAATACTGCAATGAACCGTCGCCGATCAGCGTGATGACGGGCCTTCCGGTTCCCAGCTTCTTCTGAGCCAGCGCGACGCCGACCGAGGAAGGTGCATTGTGGCCAAGACCGCCGCTGGCATAGGTGAAGTAAGAACCAGGTTCATGCGCCGGCCACCAGTTTCTGAACTCCATAAAGTTTGAAGGACTCTCTTCAACCACGATCGCGCCTTCAGGACGGACTTCACTAACTGCGGCATACAGTTCGTTTGAGGTCAATGGGGAGTTGGGAGGGTTCGGCAGCGAGTGGTTCGTAGTACGCTTCGGCGGAGTTGGTCGCGTTTTACCGCTTTCAACCAATTCGACCAGGGCTTCGAGGGCGAGTTTGGCATCCGAGAGCAAGCTGTCGCCAACCAGCGCGCTTCCGGCGTCGGTGGGGTCGCCTGTAATCTGCAGGAGCGTTGCTCCCTTGGGAACGACCGGCCCGGGAATGTACGGATAGTAACGAAACACCGGCGCGCCGATGACGATGATCAGGTCGTGTCCATCGAGGATCTGACTGATGGGTCCCATCGCACTAGGCAACTGCAACTGGTAGAGCGGATGCGTATCCGGGAACGACATTCTCTCGGATGCTGGTGCGCGATAGACGGCGGCGTTCAGTTTTTCGGCGAACGCCACGCCCGCATCCCAGCCGCCGGCCTTCTCAATTTCCGCACCATAGATGAGTGCGGGGTTCTTTGCTGCGGAGATTCGCTGGGCAAATTCCTTGATCCGGTCGGGATCGGGTCCAATTCGCGTGCTCACGCTGCGAACGTCGGCCGTACCTAAAGAAGGCTTGTCCCAGTCGTCCAGGGGGATGGAAACGAACACTGGACCTGCGGGAGGTTGCAGCGCCAGCGCGTATGCACGCATGATCGCCCGCGGAACATCCTGCGCCCGTTTCGGCTCGTAGGCCCATTTCACATAAGGGCGAGGCAGCATGGTTTCGTCTCTGTTTGTCAGTAACGGATCGCAAATGATCATCTCCCTGGTCTGTTGCCCGGCGGTGATGATGAGAGGTGTCTTGTTCTGGAAGGCGGTCATGATGTTGCCCATGCCGTTTCCGGTTCCCGCATTGGTGTGAAGGTTTACGAGGGCGGGGTGACCTGTAGCCTGGGCAAACCCATCCGCCATCGCGACGGCCGTGGCCTCTTGAAGGCCGAGAATGTAGTCGAAATCCGCGGGAAAGTTCTTCAAAAAGGGCTGTTCGGTCGAGCCTGGATTGCCAAAAATGGTTGTCAGTCCCAACGCTCTCAAAAGATCGTACGTTGCGGACCACACTGTTTGCTCGGTTTCTGTCGCCATGATGTTTTTCCTCTCTGAAGCTGCCGCGGAATACCGCGTACGGCTGTGCCGCAAGTACGTTAAGCTTCTCCTTGATCAGAAGGGAATGTGCACGGCTTGTGTAGTGGTTGCGCGGTTAGCTCACCGTGAGCATTGCGGCCATCCTCTTCGACTCGCAAAGCAACAGGCAGCATCGTCCTGCGCAAGCTGAGACGGGGTGTACGGGCCCCGAAAAGGGACAGAGAGGTGCGCACTCTTCAGCGATGGAAGATTGCGTTTACCACGGCTGCATGGACGGGGTCATTTCTGACGGAATCAAAACGCGGATCAACTGCCAACCACGGCAATTCCGGTTCTTTCCGCTCAAACGATTCTTTTACGAACTGAATTGCTCTTGTGACTCGCCAAATTTCACTCCGGACACCAATTGGGCTGCGTTTAACCGTTAAGATTTGTAATCGGAGCCGATAAGGCTGCTCAAGAGCAGAGTTCGTGAGGGTGACATGGTTAATCGCGAGGCGAAAAAGCTCAATCAGTCATGTCACGCAGGCCAGCGAACGCACCTCTACACTGAGCCTTCGATGAATTTGGAAATGAGCGACAGTGGAGTCTCAGGCAGCAATGTTGTATCGATGATGCAGACCGCCGAGCCTCGGCGCGGAAACGATCTTTGCATCCGGTGCTGTGCCCTTACTAGCTTGTCGCTGAGCCGGCGTCTCCTTGCTCAACCCGAGATGCGTCCGATCCTCGTAGTAATAGCGGATGTATTCGTTCATCAGGCGTTTCAGATGGCGTTCGTTGAGAACGATGACATGGTCGAGGAGGTCTCTGCGGCAATTCCCAACAAACCGCTCAGCCACGCCGTTTTGCCAGGGGCTTTGAAAGCTGGTTTGCTTGGGCTCGATGCCGAAGCTCTTAACCGTCTCCACTTGAATCCTTCGCGATGCCAGCGCACAATCGTATCCGGCTCGACGATGAGAAGGGAGCCTCTCCATCCAGACCATAACCGCCGCAGGACCAACCAAAACAATTTGTCGCTTGTTGCGAGCCGTGGTTGAGGATGCTTTTGTCTCAAGGCAATAAGTTGCTGTCTCAGAGCCAGATTCTCGAGAAGCAGCTCTCTCCGAGATTACAGGAAGCGCGTAAACCAGAGGAAGAATAGTCTCAGCATGCGCGGCACTTCTCAAACAAGTATCATTCGCTCAGCAGAAGGGGCCACGTGGATATTCTGGGCGGCTGGCGCAACGCATACCGCGAATGCTTAAAATGCCAGAGGGTGCCTCCAATCGCATTCGCTGACGAACGGTGTAATGAAGCATTCTCTTGCATCGAAGATCGACGAGTCTCATCTGCAGCGTCTCGCGGGTGAACGCTTCTACGAGCGCGGATACAAGTATTTGTGGATGGCGCCGTGGTACGGCTCGTTTGCCGAGGAGATTCGGTTTCGGCCACGGTGCAGGGCACGCACGATTATCGAGTGAAGCTTTGGGTTGAGGACAGAGCAATCCAGTACGATTGCGACTGTCCGATTGGAGTCGATGGAGAATTCTGTAAGCACTGCGTTGCTGCAGGTTTGGCGTGGTTTGCAGAAAGATCGGCCAACGAAGCCGATTCGCAAATCCCGCAGTGCGATGTGGATCTCAATGCCTATCTCATGGCGCAAAGCAAGAAGAAATTGATCAGCATGCTGCTGGAGCGCGCCAGGGAGGATGAATTGTATGAGCAGCGACTACAAATGTTGGCTGCACAAGGCGAATCGAAAGCAGCGGCGATTGAATCGTTCCGGAAAGCCCTGACAGGAAGAATCAAGCGCAGGCGCTTTGTCGAATATTCCGAAATGCGCAGCTATGTCCGGGAAATTGAGTCAGCGGCGGATTCTGTTGAGGGGCTCCTCAAGGACGGACACGCGGGCGAAGTCAGAGAACTGGCCGAGCGTGCTCTCAGGCTGGTCGAGAAAGCATTGAACAATGTGGACGACTCCGACGGATATATGCGGAACGTGATCGACAGGTTTCAGGAACTGCACTACACCGCGTGCAAGGCGATCAAGCCCGATCCCATTGCTCTTGCGAAGTTTCTTCTTGAATGGGAGGTCAGTGGAGATTGGGAGGTATTTTACGGTGCAGCTGAGACATATGCCGATATATTAGGAAACTCCGGCCTGGCGGCCTATCGCAGATTCGCTGAGGCGGAGTGGGAAAAGGTAAAACCGTTGAACGCGCGCGAGGAGCGTGCCGAACGGTTTGGCCGCAGATTTCGCGTCCAACAACTCATGGAGAGATATGCCAAGGCATCGGGGGATATCGAAGCCTTGGTGGCAGTTAAGAAAAAGAGTTTGACCGGTGCGGTGGATTATCTGAGCATTGCCCGCATTTACGAGGACGCTGGAAGCAGAGATGCCGCTATCGAGTGGGCCGAACGCGGAGCGAAGGCATTTCCAGAGCATGATCGCGGCCTCAAGGACTTTCTCATCGCGGAATACTATGACAAAGGACGTTACGCGGAATCGCTTGCTCGTTCGTGGGAGAAATTTTCTGCCATGCCCATCTTGAAAGCACATCAGCAGCTTAAGAAGAGCGCCGCTGCTCTTTCAGAATGGGAGGCCACTCGAGAAAAAGCGTTGTGCCATGTGCGGGAAACGCTGGCTAACCGAGCGAAGAACAAGAAGTCGTATATCGCATGGCCGTATCATTCCGATCATTCCCCGCTAGTTGAAATACTGCTCTGGGAGAAGAAGCCGGAGGAGGCATGGACCGAAGCGGCGTGCGGCGGATGCACGAAGGCGCTATGGTTGGTACTCGCGGAAGAAAGGGGCAAAGCTCATCCATCGGATGCCGCCGATGTGTATCTCCGAATCATCGAACGGACGATTCAGGAAACCAACAATGCAGCTTATTCCGAAGCAGTCGAGATGTTGAACGAGGTGAAGACATTGAAAGAGCGTCTCGGCCATGGGGCGGAATTCACCAGGGTGCTGGAAGCAATTCGCGTGCGGTACAAGGCTAAACGTAAACTTATGCGTCTCCTGAACTCCGAGGTTGGTAATCGAGCCATGCTGTGCTGCTTCAAAGGGGGTCGTGGCGAAGGCGTCATCGAAACCCATGCAGTCTGGGAGAGACAACATGACTGAACGTGATTACGTAGAAGGCAGTGACAACGTCTTTGCTGATCTGGGATTTACGGATGCTGACGAGATGCTTGCCAAAGCCGGGCTCACGATCAAGGTTGCCGACATTCTTCGCCGTCGCCGATTGACACAGTTGCAGGCGGCCGCACTGCTAGGCGTGGATCAGCCGAGGGTTTCAGTCCTTATCCGTGGCCGGCTTTCTGGATTTTCTATTGACCGGTTGCTAAGGTCCTTGCTGCGACTAGGCACCGACGTGTCGATCACTATTAAACCTCACTCGCGGCCACGCTCCAAATCATGCACAAGGACTGCAATGCACCCCGGAAAAGTTCCGGCTCGAGGAATTCTTACGGTATACGAAATCGTAGCTGACAGTGCCTCCAAGAGCGCCAGGAAGCAACGCACCGCATGATAGTGGAGTGGCCGCCTCAAAGAGGAAAATTTGCTGGGTTGTCTTTCCACGGATTGAAGACGGCGGCTCCACTGTGCATCACATGAGTGATGTTGCGGGTTGCGAGATAGAGCTCATGTTCCACCGCTGTTGCCGCGAGCATCGTATCGATGACCGAAGGCGAATGGCCTGTCAGGCGCTTTACCTCGCCGCTGATCGCTCCCCAGCGGACTACGATCTGATTGGACAACGAAAGCACTCGGCCGGAGAATCGTTTTTCGAGCGCGGCGACCCCGCGTTTGATCGGCGCGCGGCGTTTATCGCCAGGAGGCAGATGTTCGATTCCCTTGTTATATTCGCCGACGGTCAAAATGCTGAGAAACAACAGGTGCTCTCGCTGAGACTTGATCCACTTCTCAACGTTGGCGTCTGGCCGCGCGCCGCTGATTTCTGCAATTACGTTCGTATCGAGCAGCCAGCCGTTCACAGAACGATGTCCCTTCCAGGATCGTTCTCCCTCTCTATGTTCACGCCCGATAATCCGAGATCCTGCAGAAATTGGATCAATGGCAATTGTCTCTTATCTTTCGGCAACATCCGTTTATACTGTTCGGGAGCGAGGATAATAGCCGCCTCTTTTCCGCGAATTGTTACTAACTGCGGTCCAGAAGCCCAAGCGCGGCGTACCACTTCACTGAAACGTGCTTTGGCGTCTTCGAGCTTCCAGTGATCGAGTTGCGCAACAGCAAGGGAAGATTTTTCGGATTGTTTTTTGCGTCGGCGCAAAGTGGACGACATTGATTTGGGCTCCCGGAATGATCTGACTATCTGACCAGATCATACACGAGTGCGACATCGACTGTAGTCGAAATTGTAGCGGTCAATGCACCCAGAAACTGCCACAAACAACAGCCTTCAAAAGTTGATCCGCAACTGTTTCAATCCAAAATAGTTAAGGACCGTCGATTTCAGTAGATTTCAATAAATGCCTGAATCCAGTTCGGGACCTGGGGGTCGGAGGTTCAAATTCTCTCTCCCCGACCATTCTTATATTTAAATCAATCACTTGCCTCGTCTCTCCGGGCGGCGGGAGAGAGGTCTTGCATTCCCCAGATGCACCATCCGCCCGCTCGCGCTTTTTGTTACAGACGAGCCTGCCTCAAGAGCATCTTCTCGACGAATAGAAGATGCAGCTCATTCAATGCGCAATGCTCGCACGGGGTCAATGGAGGCCGCGCGCCGCGCCGGAATGATGCCGGCAATGGCCGCTGCCAGCATCAGCACGCCAATGGCGATGGCCATCACCGGCACATTGACGCTGGTGGTCTCGTAAAGCTGTGACTTGACGAAACGCACGCAGAAAATCGCGACCGGGACGCCGATGGCGAGGCCGGCGACGGCTTGAAGCATAGCTCCGCGCATGACCGCTCCGATGACGCGGCTGCGTGCCGCTCCCAGGGCCATGCGGATGCCGATCTCCGGTGTGCGGCGGACCACTGTATACGCCGTGACGCCATAAAGACCAATGGCGGAGAGCAGAAGTGCCAGCAGTCCGAACAGGGAAGTGAGACGTGCGATCAACCGCTCCTCAATGAACCTGTCGTCAATCTGCTGCTGGAAGGTCTGGAACTTCACGATCGTAAGGTTGGGATTGATGCTCGCAAGCGTGTCGCCGACGATCTTTTCAAAACCGGGAATAGGGCGGCTGGTCTGGATGACCAGCGCGCCGGCGTACAAGGACTGGTCTTTCTCAAGAGGACTGTCGGGATCATTCGAGATTCCTGCGCGTTGCGTGAGCGGCAGGAAATACATGGCGTGGTTCTTCCAGTAGACGCTGGTGTAGGTGGTGTCCTCCACCACGCCGACAATTTCATGTGCCCCATCCTGGGCGACCTTGGATGGACCCGAAAAACCAAAGCGATGGCCGATGGGGTTGCGGTTGCCGAAAAACTGCTTCACGAATTCCTGATTGACGACGGCAACTGGCGGCGCACTCAGTGTGTCCTGTTGCGTGAAGCCACGGCCCATCACGACGTGCGTGCCGACGGCATCGAAGTACTCCGCGGTGCCTTTCACCCAGGATGCGCCTTTGTTCAGATCCGGCTCGCCCTGCACCTTTACGCCAGATCCCCAATTGTTCTCCTCCATGGGTGTATAGGTGGCGAGGCCAACCTTCAGAACTCCGGGAATGCCGTGGAAGTGATCGACAATACTCTGGTAGAGGAGCTCGACCTCCGTATTCTTGTAGCCAGCCGCCTGCGGATTGATGTGCGCGATGTAACGATTCGTCGCATCGAGCCTCATGTCCACATTCTGGGCCTTGGTGAGGCTCTGCGCAAACAGGCCTGCGGCAACCAGCAGCACGAGCGAAAGCGCGGCCTGCAACACCACTAGCGCACGCTGCAGGAAGGATGCGCCGTGGGCGGTTGTACGTGCGTTGGAGCGCAGGGCGTCGGCGGGCTGCGTGCGCGCCGCCATCAGCGCAGGTGCCAGGCCAAAGAGGATCCCGGTAACGAGAGAAAGCGCAATGGCAAAGCCGATGACCAGCGGCGAAGGCAAAGCAGTGACGGGCATGTTCTGCTGATGGGGAAAGGCGAGCGCGAGCAGCGCATGCGCTCCCAAATAGGAAACGGCGAGGCCGAGCAGGCCGCCCATGCCCGAGAGAAGGACGCTTTCCGTAAGAAGCTGGCCCACGATACGGCTGCGCTGTGCACCGAGAGCAGAACGGATGGAAAGCTCTGCGCGGCGGCTCATGCCGCGAACGAGCAGAAGATTGGCAATATTGGCGCAGGCGACGAGGAGAACCAGAGCGGCGATCCATTGCAGAAGCTTAAGGTGATCCTTGTAGTCATCCTGCATGTTCTGGATGCCTCCGCCGCCGGGAGTGAGCACGACATGGGTGCGGGGGAGAGCCTTTTGAGCACGCTGATCGGTAAAGGTCTTTAGAGGCGCAAATTGCTGCTTGAGGAGCGTGCTGGCCTTGGCCTGTAGAGCCGGCAGAGAAGTTCCCGGCTTAATGCGGCCGATAATGTACGCCCACTGCGTGTCGGGATCGTTGAAGTACGGCGCGCCGATGACTGCATCCATTGAATTCATCGGAAGAAAGTACTTCGGTGGATTAGTGCCGATGCGGTCTCCGTAGAATCCTTTGGGGGCGACACCGATAATCGTGGCCGGCTTGGTATTGATGTAGAAAGCACTGCCCACAACAGCCGGATCGCCGGCATAATCCTGCTGCCATGCGTCGTAGCTCATCACAGCGGTTAGTGGCGCGCCCTTCTGGTCGTCGGCATCCATAAAGAGCCGGCCCGCCGCCGGCGAAAGACCGAAGACGCGGAAGTAGTTACCGGAGACGAAGGTTCCCATGACCGACTTCGCTATCGTCTGCGGACCGGAACGGCGGACGGTGATGGGCCGCCACGCATAGCCGGACTCCATAGCGGCCAGTTCCTCGAACTCTGGCAGATTCTTCTTGAACATGTAATAGGTGTCAGTAGCAAAGAGCGAGTAATCTCCGTGGTCGTTCCAGCCGCCATTGACACAGCACTGGTCTTGGTCGCCGATGCGGATGAGGGTCTTGGGATCTGTTACCGGAAGGTTATGCAGCAGGATGGCATTGATCAACGTGAAGATGGCCGAGTTGGCGCCGATTCCGAGCGCAAGCGTCAGCAGCACGGTAACGGTGAACCCCGGCGTCTTGCGCAATTGCCGGAATGCAAAGCTCAGATCCTGCAGCAGAACTCTCATTGCCACCTCCAGACACGTTGACTTGCAAGTGTCGAAAGCATGTCACATGCCACAGGATTGCCGAACCAGCCCTTTCAAATCAAGCTATTAGCAACATCAAGACCGTGTACGTGCGTTCACAACTGAGAACGGGTGTTCAAAGTCGAACGTCGATCAGAATCGCGTAGGGTAACAGTGCTCGACTCAACTTCGGGCGAAGGCCCCGAAAAAGCGGCGCCTATGTTCATTTTCGGACAATCGTGAGACGCAAATGAACATCTAGCGTTCCTTTCAGCCGATCTCGAAGATTCTAAGCTCAGCTTTTCCATCGGAGTGCAATTGGAGATACACGTGCTGCCTGAGACGGCAAAGTCACAGCGGCAATATTGGGCCTGCGAACCAGATCTCCCGAATTGGAATTGCGAAAAAGCGAGGGGGCCGGCATGAGCTTTTTACAGGACTTCAAGTACGGGCTACGCGCGCTCAGCAAAAGTCCCGGTTTTGCCATCCTGGTCATCGTCACACTCGCCCTGGGAATCGGCGCGAACACAACCATCTTCAGCTGGATCAATGCAACTCTGCTGAACCCGGTTCCCGGACTCACCAAGGCGGACGAAGTCGTATCACTGACGCTGAGCAAGCCCGGTGAAAGTCCCTTCCCGTTCACGTATCCCGACGTGGAAGCCATGCGCGAAGGACGGCAGAGTTTCACAGGCATCGCCGCGTGCAACTTCGTTCCCATCAGTCTGACCGGTAAAGGAAAACCTCAGCGCCTTTTCGCAATGGTGGCATCCGCGAACTATTTTGACGTTCTCGGTGTGAGGCCATTTCTGGGACGCGGCTTTCTTCCCGCTGAAGACGAGAAGCCGGGCGGCGCGCCCGTGGCGGTGATCAGTTATCGCTTTTGGCAAACGCACTTTGCCGCGGATCCTAAGATTATTGGCCGGACAATCGAGCTCAACCAGCGCCCGTATTCCATTGTGGGGGTCACACCGGCCGCGTTTCAGGGTAGCCAGACGGGCGTACGAACGGACCTATGGGTTCCCATCGCGATGCAAGCGCAGTTTGATCCTATGGGCGACCTGCTGCATGACCACCATTACTTCTGGTTGCTTGTCTTTGGGCGATTGAAGCCAGGCGTTTCTCTACCGCAGGCGCAGGAGGAGATGACGCGGCGGTTGAAACGGGAGATAGACAAGTATCCCGACGAGCACAAGGGACACTCGTCCGTGACCGTGTACCCGCTGTGGCGGAATCCCTTCGGCTTGAACTTTTTCATGGCGACCTTATTGCCGGTGCTGATGTGCATCGCCGGTCTCGTTCTGCTGCTCGCATGCGCAAATGTCGCGAATCTTATGCTGGTTCGTTCGGTAGGCCGGCGACACGAGATCGCGGTTCGCATTTCACTGGGCGCTCGCCGGTGGCGGCTTGTGCGTCAACTGCTGGTAGAGAGCCTCGTGCTGTCTTTGGGAGGAGGCGCTCTCGCGCTGGTATTCACCCAGTGGACGAAGGGCGCGTTAATGGAGTTCCTTCCCGTGACGCCGGATATCCCGCTATCTCTCAGCGTCGAAACAGACAAGACGGTACTTCTCACCACGCTTTGCATTTCCGTGCTGACCGGCGTGATTTTCGGGATTTTGCCCGCGGTCCAGTCGTCGGGTGTCGCTCCGGCCGAGGTGGTGAAGGAAGAGGCCGGGAGCTTGGCGGGTGGGCTAGGGAAGGCTCGTCTGGCGAGCGCGTTGGTCGTGGCGCAACTTTCGCTTTCCTTGGTGCTATTGATCTGCGCCGGGCTGCTGATTCGCAGCTTTAAGAGCGCGCAGGGAATTGATCCGGGATTCAATCCACATAACGTGCTGATTGCCTCCTATGATTTGTTCCCTGCTGGATACACAGAATCGACAGGCACGGAGTTTCATCGCCAGCTTCTTGCCAAACTGGGAACCTTGCCGGGTATCCAGTCTGTCGCAATTTCGAACCGGGTGCCGCTCACATTTACGGGCGGCTCAACCGCGGTGAAGCCCGAAGGATATGTCTCTTCACCGAACGAGTCGATGGAGACTCAGGTTGCCATCGTCACGCCCAACTATCTTCACACCATGCAAATTCCCCTGGTGAAAGGACGCGACTTTGGGACCCAGGATACGAAAGGATCACAGCCCGTTGTGATCGTGAGCGAGGCATTCGCAAATCGCTATTGGCCGGGACAGCAGGTCGTGGGCAAGCAGCTCAATTCTGACCTGACTCACCAGTGGTTCACAGTGATCGGTGTCGCGCGCGATTGCAAAGAGGTCGGCCTCAACGAGAGCCCCTTGCCGTTTCTGTATCTGCCGGTGTCCCAGATCTACCGAACCCAAATGATCATCAATGCACGCACGGCAAGCGATCCCTTGGCTCTGGCCAAAACAGTCGAGAACGCGGTGCACAACCTCAATCCCGACGTTCTGGTATTCGACGAGACCACGGTCGAGTCACGAGACCAGTTCGCCAGCTTCGGACAGCGTGTCGCCGGAACGTTCGTTGGGGCATTCGGCCTTCTCGCTCTTACTCTGGCGGCCATCGGAATCTATGGCGTGATCGCCTTCACCACGCGTCAGCGGACGCATGAAATCGGCATCCGCTTTGCCCTGGGCGCTACCGGCCAAGATGTACTGCGTATGGTGCTGGGACGGGGAGTAAGATTGACGCTCACCGGCGTGTGCTTGGGCCTCGCAATTTCCTTCCTTCTGACACGCTTCTTGAAGAGTTTGCTTCTGGGTGTCACCAGCACGGATGCGCTGACGTTCTCTGCCGTGACTCTTCTGCTTTGTGCCGTGGCCCTGTTCGCCTGTTTTATTCCCGCGCGCTGGGCAGCGCGCGTCGAGCCGGTGGTGGCGTTACGGCACAAGTGACGCTGTCAGGCTCCTTCTGAAGGAGACTGACAACATGGCTGATGCAAACTCACCGAGGCTCGCTTCCAGCAGCAGGAGCATCGGAAACGCGCATTGGTCTGTTGGCGATAGTCGGGCGTATACAGTCTCCCTCATGGCGCACGAAATCGGAATTCGCATGGCGCTGGGCGCGCAGCCCGGAAATGTGCTGGCGATGGTTCTGCGTAAATGCCTCAGAATCGTGGGCATCGGAATCGCGACAGGGCTCGTAGTTGCGCTGCTGCTGGTTCCTGCGCTGCGATCTCAGCTTTGGGGCGTATCTGCCATCGAAGGCCTCACCTTCGCGCTCGTGGTCGCGCTGCTTGCCGGCGCCGGCGCACTGGCGGCCTACCTGCCGGCGCGCGCTGCGGTGCGGATTGATCCCAACACCGCATTGCGCGCAGAGTGACTGCAAGTATTCTGTTGCACCCATCCTCTGGTCTGACCATTCTCCTTCCGGCCGTTGCCCGCGCTTGCCGATCAGTGCCTTGGCTGTGCTACGCTTTCACCATCTGTGGCCAATTTCGAAAAAGCTCCGGCGGAAGTCCAGGAAATCCTCTCCAAGCCGATCCAGCAGCTTGGCCTTAAGCTGGAAGGCTCTCCCCTTGAGCGCTTCGTCCAGCAACTCTACAAAGAACTGGATGGCAAAGGACTCAGCAAATTCCGCCCCAAGTGCTATCTCACCGATGAGTGGGGTTGCCCGAACATGGAGCCCGTCATCGGCATCCCGTTCTACCTGGCCGATCCAAAACTGCAGCGCCTGGAATCGGAGATGAACGACATAGAAGACGCGCGGCAGGTCATGATGTACATGCGTCATGAGGCGGGCCACGCTTTTAATTATGCCTACGCGCTCTATCGAACGCAGGAATGGCGGAGTCTTTTCGGACCGTTCCGCCGGCCGTACCGCGACAACTACAAGCCGGTTCCGTTCTCGCGCCAGTTCGTGCGGCACATGGAGGGCTGGTACGCACAAAAGCATCCCGATGAAGATTTCGCTGAAACCTTTGCGGTATGGCTGACGCCTCGCTCCAACTGGCGCAAGCGCTACAAGGGCTGGGGAGCAATGCAAAAGCTGCTCTATATGGATCGCATCGGCCACAAGCTCGGCGATACCGATCCTGTGGTTGACCACGGTGATACCGACATTACCGTGGACGAAATGGCCGTGACAGTGGGCGAGTTTTATCAGCACGCGCTGGACCAGCAGTTCATACCCGGCGAACTTCCTCTCGATACCGATCTGTGCGACATCTTCAACATATCGAAGCGGCGGAGGAACAATGTTCGTCCGGCAGTCGATCTCCTGCGCGAGAACCGCAAGGTCCTCGTCGACAAGGTGAATTACTGGACGGGTGTTCAACGTCCGCTGGTGAAGAGGCTGGTGGAAGCGATCGAAGCAAAAGTCGGCGAGCTCGGCCTGCGCGCGGACATACAATGTGAAAGAGAATACTTAACAGAGGTAAGTGTGTACGCGACCGCGCTGGCGATGAACTACATTACGCGAGGCAAATTCATTCTGCCTTGAGGGTGTTCTATGTGCGCCATCGGCGGCAGGCGTGAGCCATACTTGTAGAAGCAAAGAGGGATTATGGCAAACCTCAAAATAACGATCTTGCACGATGTTTGGGACGAGGGCCCACCCGAGCCGGAGCCGGAGCCAGTCAAAGCGCCGCGCGCCAGGAATGGCAAGCGTCCGAAGAAGAAAAAAGATCCCCAGTTCGATCGCGAAGAAATTTTCGACGCGCTGACCAAACTTGGACACCAGCCTTCCTATCATGTTCTTGACGGCAAGAACCAATCGCTGCTCGCGCTGGCAAAGTGCGGCGCTGACCTCATCTTCAATCTCACCGAGTCGTACGCGGGAGATGACACGATGGACAAGAACATCGCCGCCTACCTCGAACTACTGCACATTCCGTACACCGGCGGTGATCCCCAAGCTCTTTATCTTGCCCAGGACAAGTCGATCGCAAAAAAGATCTTCGACTTTCATAAGATCAAAACCCCGGACTTCGCTACTTCCTATAAAGGACGCACCGAACACTCGCACGACATCAAGTTTCCGCTGATCGTCAAGCCCGTTTCCGAAGATGGATCGATCGGCATTGATAGTGGCTCAGTCGTTGAGAGCGTGAAGGAACTGATGGAGCGCATCGACTACATCCACGAGGAGTTCGACAGTCCGGCGCTCATCGAGGAGTACATCGAAGGTCGCGAAATCTACGCTTCCATTCTCGGCAACGACAGCCCCGAAGTGCTTCCGCTGATTGAACTCGATCTCTCCAAGCTCCCCAAGGGAACGCCGCGTATCGCCGGCCAGGATGTGAAATTCGATCACGAGACCGAGGCCTACAAGGTGACAAAATCCGCGCCGGCTATAGACCTCGATGAAGAGACGACGAAGACACTTCAGGACACGGCACTCGCTGCGTATCGCGCCCTCAAGCTGCGTGATTACAGCCGCATCGATATGCGACTGAATGAGAAAGGCGAGGTGTACGTTATCGAAGCGAATCCCAACCCATGGCTTGCCAGCGCCGCAGAATTCACCATGGCGGCCAAGAAGGCCGGCTATTCCTATACCGAGATGATCGATAAAATTGTGGAACTGGCCCGCGCTCGTTCTCTGTAACTCGGGTCATTTCGGAGCCCAGAAAGGTTCGCCGCTTCTGACCAGCTGCACGTGAACCTCTGGCACAATCGATCTGATCCAATTGGCCATTTCCAGCATCCCCTGCTCTTCAGAGACGTTGTGTCCGAGCATAATCCAACCCTTCGGAATGCCTAGCGTCATCGCATCGAGCACATAAGCGGGACTGTCCAGAAAGCCATCGGCCTCCTGCTGCTCTCCACTTACCACCACGTCCACATCAGGACCGTTGATACTCGGCGTCGCATAACCAACGCCGAGTTGCAGCCTGCTCACCTTTGCATTTGGATCGCCCACCACGCGCAACGCCCTATCATCGAGCTGTCTTTGGCAGTGCACCGCCAAGTCGGCTAGTGTCGTCTCGGGGAGATTGAAATGGTGCGACTGCGGCGCTGTCTCCCACTTGCTGTCGAGGCCCAGGGCTCGCGCCAAACCTACATAAATGAAGTCCGGTTTGCGCGCATGCATGTGGTCGTGCATACGGAAGATGATGATGTTGTGTTGGCGCATGAAATCGACCTTCAGCTTGTAAGCCGGATCACCGCTTACGATGCTCTGGTCGTCGCGATCGTTCCAGTACGTGTCCTCGTGCGGAACGATCATGTTGCAGCCGGCTTCCACCGCGCGTTGAATTGCGCCGTATGAGCAGAACATGGTGGTCGCGATCCCTGTCACAACCGTATCGGGACCGCCGAACTTGAAGGTGTCTCGATAAGTCTGATCCCGCCATGGAAATCCCAGGTTGGTTTTGATGCGTGAGACCACTTCACCGGCAGTTAAGGTGCTCATTGAGTTGGCCTCCAGTAAGGGTCGCCCGCGGATATCCACGACGACGAAACCTCGGGAACGATCGTCTTCATCCAATCCGAGCACGCGCGCATTCCCGGCTCCTCCGATACGATCCGCCCCACGAGGATGAGTGCCTTCTTTTCGCCCAGCGCCACTGAGTCGCGAACATATTCCACTGACTCCCACTCCCGGACTTCGCCAGCGATGAGGGCATCGACCCGAGGAAGCATCGCAATCGAGGCCTGAATGGGTGTCGATCCCGGAAGAATCCCGATCGTTCGAATGCGCAGCGCTGGGTCGCCGACGATCCGTAGACCGCCGCGCGAATTCAGAGACTTCTTCACGTGGACGACAAGAGCATCGAGCGAGGCCTCCGGAATCGTCATCGTCTTTAGATCGCCTTCACCGGCGACCTTCGACCAGCCGAGCGAGTCCGCAAGCCCCTGGGCCAAAGGATTTGGCGTCCTCAGGCTCCAGTGATCCGAAAGCCGGAAAATGATCATCCCATGCTCTTTGATAAAGTCGTCCTTGCCTGTAAACACCGGATCGGGAGGTGGTGGCACGGATGGTTCAGCGGGCGCGCTGGATGCCCGCGCCCCGAAAGGGCGTCTCACCGGTGGCGTCGGCGTGTCTGCCCTCGAAAAAAATGTCGGTTCGCTGGTGATGATGAGATTAGCGCCCGTCTTCACCGCGCGCCCAAGCACGTCCAGCGACGCAAGAGCCGTGGTCACAATGCCCGTCACACCAGACGAGGGATCGCCCGCTTTGAAACCATCCACCGTTTCCGGCTTCCACTCGACGCCGATATTCTTCTTGATGCGCTCGACCACCTCCAGCGCGGTGACCCTGCCGCCGATCCACCTAGCCCTTGCCACCAGTGGGGTGGCCGCTACGCCTGTCGCTGTCAGCGCGATAAATTTACGCCGTGCAATCTTCTGCATGCCTTCCTGCTTTCATCGAACCGAACGGAATTGCCGGCAATGCGGACTAAGACAAGTTCTCATCCGCGAGGGGTCGCCCGTCAATGCTTCTTGAATTCCTTGTCCGCGAATTCAATGAAATACGGCCAGTTTGGCGCGGGCGTGTGGCCATACTGATGCTGGCGGAATGCAACATCGCCCGAATCAATCAGTGTTCCCATCGGCGGCAATGTGGCGATTCCCAGGCCCTTTGCGCCGAGCAGATCCCAAACCGGGCTCGCAGCCACCGCAGCCATGAACATGCCTTGCGTGTCCTGCCAGGCATCACCCGGCGCATATTGCGGATCGGTGATTAAAGCTCCGCCCCCGATGAAGACCGGACGCGGTGCAATCAACGCGAGAAACTCATGGCTATCCACCGGCAATTCATTTGCGGAATGGCCGACAGCCGCATATTTCATGAAATTTCCCGCGTACCAATCAAATTCACTCGGTGAAACGGCATTAGCGATCGGTTCTCCATAATTCCGTCGATAGAGATCCGCGCCGCCCGTGCCCGACGAAGAGATATATCCGATTGCAAAGCGCGGATCGTCAACCTCCGCTACCAGCGCCGCCTTCCCTCCACGCGAATGTCCCATCACTCCAACCTTGGTGCCGTCTACATCAGGGTCGGTCTGCAGATAATCAAGAATTCGGCTGTCGGTCCACGCCCATGCGCGCAAAACGCCCCAATCATCAAGCTTGCGCGGTTGCCCCTTATTCACCAGGCCGATGATGCCCTCTGTCATCCCTGCTGCATTGTCGGGCTGCACTTCAGCCAGGTTTCGGCCAACGAAACCCCAGCCATGCTGCAGCAGCAGTTGTGCAGAGTCGGGCGCATCCGGCGGCATCGAAATCATGTGCACAGGCTGACCGGCCGCCGGAATCGGCCGCCGAAAGGGTCGAAGCGTTCCACCGCCGATGATGACCGGTACCTTCCTGCCCCTCGTGCTCGCTGGGGTAACAACGTCCGCGTGAATCTCAACCGTGATCGCCGGGTAAGAGGAGTTATCCACGTGCCCCGTAATGTGTTTCACGAGCGCGGGCACTCCCTGGACTGTCGTCTCCTCTTCGGAGTCTACCTTCCACGTCACGGCGGGAATATGCGCGGGGTATCTGCCGTAAACGTACTCGTCGAACATCGCTTCGATCTCTTTACGGCGGCGCTGCCATTGTTCTGGAGTCTTCACCTTGGTTCCAGCATTCATCGTCAGAACATCGGGAAGCTTGGGATACGGGTTCGCCTTGGATTCGTCGTAATTCGCATTCCCCGGTTTGCCGATATCGTACGCCGTTACGGATGGCTGCATCGAATCGATCCTCAGCAGCTTGAGCTCTCGATTGCGCTCCGCTGTTGATGCGGCAAGAATCGCAGCTCGGTCACTCGCAGAAGGTGCGGTCGGCGACGACGCGGGAGGTTGCGTTTGAGCGAGCGCAAGGTTGTTCAAAGTCAAAACTGTTGCAGCGGCAAGAAACACCATGACGATTCGAGATGTGATTCCGGTCGGCATAAAGTCCTTTTCTGCGTGAGAGGGTGAGCGATGTTCGCGTTGCGGATGAAATCGGATGTCCATGCAGCCATCTGTCCTCCGGCAATTCTCGCGAATCTCCAATCCCGCCGAACTACCTCTTTCGGAGAATTCGCAGGGCCGTTCAATGGACGCAGATTGCATCGAAGGGAGATATTTACTGCGACCCGCACACAATATCACTTGCATGGTCATTGCGCAATACCCAACGGAAGTTGCATCAATTGACAGTTGTAATCAAAAGGGTCTTCGATGAGTGAGCCCAGGCACATAGCCTTATACTTAAGGTGGCCACGCGGGCGTGGCGGAATCGGCAGACGCATCGGACTTAAACGCAATTTGAGTGCTCGCCGGGAAACCGGCGATGCAGAACTGCTCAAATTCGGGGAACCCTGTGAAATGGCGATCCCGAGCCAAGCCCCGACGGAGAACTCCGGAGGGGAAGGTGTAGAGACTAGACG
>Ga0335073_10001052_pt1 | contig 36497 bp, 30 predicted proteins | sample Lox_Sample_22_FD_207093 | JGI IMG/M metagenome (GOLD analysis project Ga0335073, IMG submission 207093) | Soil microbial communities from Loxahatchee National Wildlife Refuge, Florida, United States - Lox_Sample_2.2 | ecosystem: Environmental > Terrestrial > Soil > Wetlands | place: USA... | reverse complement strand
AATTCGGGCCCTCGACGATGGCGTCGACCGGGCACGCCTCTTGGCAGAAGCCGCAATAGATGCATTTGGTCATGTCGATGTCGTAGCGCGTGGTGCGGCGGCTGCCGTCCTCGCGCGGCTCGGCCTCGATGGTGATGGCGAGCGCCGGGCAGATCGCCTCGCACAGCTTGCAGGCGATGCAGCGCTCCTCGCCGTTGGGATAGCGCCGAAGCGCGTGCTCGCCTCGGAAGCGCGGGCTGAGCGGCCCCTTCTCGAACGGATAGTTCACGGTGACCGGCTCCTTGAACATGTATTTCAAGGTGAGCCACATCCCCTGGGCCAGCTCCGCGAGGAGGAACGAGCGCGCGCCGCGATCGAGCAATGCCATGAATTCAAGCCTTTCTGACGGCCATCAGCCCGGGATCCAGCCCGTTGCCTCGAGCACGCCGGCGGTCAACACCAACCAGCCGAGCGACAGCGGCAGGAACACTTTCCAGCCGAGCCGCATGAGCTGATCGTAACGAAAGCGCGGGAAGGTCGCCCGCACCCACAAGAAGCAGAAGAGGACGAACGAGATCTTGAGCACGAACCAGACGAGCGACCAGAGATGCGCCAGAATCCCCGTGAACGGCTGGATGTTGAAAGGCGCGAGCCACCCGCCCAGGAACAGGATCGTGGTCGACGCGCTCATCAGGATCATGTTGGCGTATTCGCCGAGGAAGAACAGGGCGAACGTCATCGCCGAATATTCGACGAAATATCCCGCGACGAGCTCCGACTCGCCCTCGACCAGGTCGAACGGCGACCGGTTGGTCTCGGCCAGGCCGGAGATGAAGAACACGACGAACATCGGCAGGAGCGGGATGGCGAACCAGATGTGGCGCTGCTTCTCGACGATGTCGGAAAGGTTCAGCGAGCCGACGCACAGCAGCACGCTCACCATCACGAAGCCGATCGAGACCTCGTAAGAAACCATCTGCGCCGCCGACCGCAGCGCGCCCAGGAAGGCGTATTTGGAGTTGGACGCCCAGCCCGCCATGATGACGCCATAGACGCCCAAGGAGCTGATGGCGAAGAGATAGAGGATGCCGACATTGATGTTGGCAATCACGACGCCGACATCGAAGGGGATGACCGCCCAGGCGATGAGGCTCAAGACGAAGGTGAGGATCGGCGCGGCGACGAAGAGGATGCGGTTCGCGCCGGTGGGGATCACCGTCTCTTTGTGCAGGAGCTTGAGTGCGTCGGCGAAGGGCTGGAGCAGCCCGAACCAGCCGACCACGTTCGGCCCCATGCGCAGCTGCGCCGCCGCCAGCACCTTGCGCTCGGCATAAGTGAGGTAGGCGACCGCGATCAGCAGCGGCACGATGACGACCAGCGTCTCGACCACCATGATGATGGCCGGCAGGCCGTATGCGGTAAGGAAATCAGCCATGCGTGCCCGTCTTGGCTTCGCCTTTGCGGGCGCCCAACGCGGTTGCGCACGCCGCCATGGTGGGCGAGGCGCGGCTGATCGGGTCGGTGCGATAGAAATCGTCGATCGGATAGCGGAACGGCGCCGGATCGAGCGCGCCTTCGCGTCCGAACGCACCCCATGGCGCGCGCGCGAGCGGCGCGCCGGCGGCGAACACCGGATTGACCTCCGCCATGCGGCGCCGCACATCGGCGAGGGTCGCAACCGGCAGGGTGTGGCCCAGCGCCTCGCTCAAGGCGCGCAGGATCTTCCAGTCCTCGCGCGCGTCGCCGGGCGGGAACACGGCGCGCTCGGTGTGCTGAACCCGCCCTTCGGTGTTGACGTAGGTCGCGTCCTTCTCGGTATAGGCGGCACCCGGCAGCACCACGTCGGCGCGGCGCGCGCCGGCATCGCCGTGATGGCCCTGATAGATCACGAACGCCTTGCCCAGCCGGCTCGTGTCGATGTCGTCGGCGCCGAGGAGATAGAGGGCGCCGATCTCGCCGCTTTGGGCGCCCGCGAGAATGCCCGCGAGATCGCGCCCGCCGGCGCCCGGCACGAAGCCCAAATCGAGGCCGCCGACCCGGGCCGCCGCGGTGTGGAGCACGTTGAAGCCGTTCCAGTCGTCGCGCACCAGCCCGCCTTCTTCGGCGATCGCGCGGGCAAGGGCCAGCACGGCCGCCCCGTCGGGCCGGGCGAGCGCGCCCTGGCCGAGGATCAGCATCGGCTGCTTGGCGGATTTGAGGACAGATGATAACCGCTGGCGGTCGCGCGCGAGGTCGGCCGGGCCGGACCCGATCTGGGTCGTGGGGAAGGTGAGGTCGAGCGGCGGCCCGACGATCTCCAGCTTGAAGGGGCCGCCATGGAGCCAGCGTTTGCGCAACCGGGCGTTGAGTACGGCCGCCTCAATTCTAGGATTGGCGCCGATCAACAGGCAGAAATCGGCCCGGTCGATGCCCGAAATCGTGCTGTTGAAGAGATATCCGGCCCGGCATCCCGGGTGGAGCGCGGCGCCGTCCTGACGGCAATCGAGATGAGGCGAGCCGAGCCCCGTCATCAGGTCCTTCAAGAGGCACATCGCCTCGACATCGGCGAGGTCGCCGGCGATGGCCGCGATCCGGTTCCCTTCGAGCCCCTTCACCCCGGCGGCGATGGCGGCAAAGGCGTCCTGCCAGGATGCTTCCTCGAGCTTCCCGTTCCGGCGCACATAGGGCCGGTCGAGCCGCCGCTTGTGGAGCCCGTCCATCGCGTAGCGGGTCTTGTCCGAGATCCACTCCTCGTTCACGTCCTCGTTGAGCCGGGGCAGGATGCGCAGCACCTGTCCGCCGCGCGCATCGATCCGGATGTTGGAGCCGAGCGCGTCCAGCACATCGACCGATTCGGTCTTGGTCAGCTCCCACGGCCGCGCGATGAAGGCATAGGGCTTCGACGTGAGCGCGCCCACCGGGCACAGGTCGATGATGTTGGCGGACAGCTCGGACGTGAGCGCGTGCTCGATATAGGTGCCGATCTCCATGTCTTCGCCGCGCCCGGTCGCGCCCAGCTCGTCCACCCCGGCCACGTCGGCGAGGAAGCGGATGCAGCGTGTGCAGTGGATGCACCGGTTCATGCTGGTCTTGACGAGGGGACCGAAATCCTTGTCCTTCACCGCGCGCTTGTTCTCGTGATAGCGGCCGCGGTCGAAGCCATAGGCCATGGCCTGATCCTGCAAATCGCATTCGCCGCCCTGATCGCAGATCGGGCAATCGAGCGGATGGTTGATCAGCAGGAACTCCATCACGCCGTGGCGCGCCTTCTTGGCCTTCTCGCTGTCGGTGTGGATCACCATGCCTTCGCCCGCCGGCATGGCGCAGGAGGCGATCGGCTTTGGCGCCTTTTCCTGCTCGACGAGACACATGCGGCAGTTGCCGGCGATCATCAGCCGCTCGTGGTAGCAGAAATGCGCGACCTCCACGCCTGCCGCCTGACAGGCCTGGAAGACGGTCGCGCCGGCCGGCACCTCGACCGGGATACCGTTGACGGTGAGCTTGGGCATGGCGCTACTCCGCTGCTTTCGGCGGCGCCTGGGCCGCGATGCGCGCCTCCATCACCGGCCGGAAATGCCGGATGATGCCCTGGATCGGCCAGGCCGCCGCGTCGCCCAAGGCGCAGATCGTGTGGCCTTCGACCTGATACGTGACCTCGAGCAGGGAATCGATCTCGGCGGGCGTGGCGTCGCCCGTCACCATGCGCTCCATCGTCCGCCACATCCAGCCGCAGCCCTCGCGGCAGGGCGTGCATTGGCCGCAGCTCTCGTGCTTGTAGAATTTCGAAAGCCGCGCGATCGCCTTGATGATGTCGGTCGATTTGTCCATCACGATGACCGCCGCCGTGCCGAGGCCGCTTTTCACCTTCTGCAGCGAGTCGAAATCCATGATCTGCTCGTCGCAGATGGATTTCGGGATCACCGGCACCGACGCGCCGCCCGGAATGATGCCGAGCAGATTGTCCCAGCCGCCCCGCACGCCACCGGCATGACGCTCGATCAGCTCGCGCAGCGGGATGCCCATCGCCTCTTCGACATTGCACGGGCGCTCGACATGGCCCGAGATGCAGAACAGCTTGGTGCCTTCGTTCTTGGGGTTGCCGATGCCGGCGAACCAGGCGGCACCGCGGCGCAGAATGGTTGGCGCGACCGCGATCGATTCGACGTTGTTGACCGTCGACGGGCAGCCATAGAGCCCGACCGCGGCGGGGAAGGGCGGCTTGAGCCGCGGCTGCCCCTTCTGCCCCTCGAGGCTTTGCAGCAGCGCCGTCTCTTCGCCGCAGATATAGGCGCCGGCGCCGCGATGCAGATAGAGCTCGAAATCGAAGCCCGAGCCGCATGCGTTGGGACCGATCAGCCCTGCCTCATAGGCCTCGTCGATGGCGACTTGAAGGTTTTTCGCCTCGTTCACGAACTCGCCGCGGATATAGATGTAACAGGCGTGGGCGCCCATCCCGACGCTTGCCAGCAAACAGCCTTCGACCAGCTTGTGCGGGTCGAACCGCATGATGTCGCGGTCCTTGCAGGTGCCGGGCTCGCTCTCGTCGGCATTGACGACGAGATAGCAGGGCCGGTCGCTGGTCTTCGGCATGAACGACCATTTGAGGCCGGTCGGAAAGCCCGCGCCGCCGCGGCCGCGAAGTCCCGAAGCCTTGACCTCGTTCACGATCCAATCGCGGCCCTTGAGGATCAGCTCCTTGGTTCCGTCCCAATCCCCGCGCTTCCGCGCGCCGGCCAGATGCCAGTCATACTGGCCATAGAGGTTGGTGAAGATGCGGTCCTTGTCGTCAAGCATGGTGTGCTCTTTGAAAAGCGTCTCTGACGGTCATGCCCGGGCTGGTCCCGGGCATCCACGGCAAGCGACGAGCGGTCGAACAACGTGGATGGCCGGGACAAGCCCGGCCATGACGGAATATGAAATCTCCCGCCGCCATCACCGCGCGTCCTTTTCGTAGGGGAGGGTGGTGAGCGTGGTGGCGCCGCCTTCGGGCATCGAGCCTTGGCGGCGCTTCACCGAGCCGATGGGCGGCTTCTCGCCGCGCTGGAGCGCGCGGATCAGGGCTTCGGTCGATTGCGCGTCGAGATCCTCGTAGAAATCGTCATTGACCTGGATCACCGGGGCGTTGACGCAGGCGCCAAGGCATTCGACCTCGCGCGTGCTGAAAAGCCCGTCGCCGGTGGTCTCGCCGATATCGATGCCGAGCACCTTGCGGCATGTCGCGACGACGGCGTCGGAGCCCCGGAGCCAGCACGGCGTGGTGGTGCAGATCTGGAAGAAGTGCTTTCCCACCGGCCGCAGGTTGAACATGGTGTAGAAGGTCGCGATCTCGTAGACGCGGATCGGCGACAGATGCAAAAGCCCTGCTACGTAATCCATCGCCGCGCGCGGCAGCCAGTTGTCGTGCTGGCGCTGCGCCAGGTCGAGAAGCGGCAGCACCGCGCTTTGCTCGCGGCCGGCGGGATATTTGGCGATGTGCTTCCTCGCGAGCGCGAGATTTTCGGGCGTGAACGCGAAGCTTGCGGGCTGCGCGACGGGTGTCTGTTCGTCGTGAGTGCTCATCGGTCGATGCTGCCGAAAACGATGTCCATGGAGCCGATGATCGCCACCACGTCCGCCAGCATGTGCCCGCGCGCCATGAAATCGAGCGCTTGCAGGAACGGGAAATCGGGCGAGCGGATCTTGCAGCGATAGGGTTTGTTCGTGCCGTCGGAGACGAGATAGACCGCGAACTCGCCCTTGGACGCCTCGACGGCGGTATAGGTCTCGCCGGCCGGCACGTGATAGCCCTCGGTATAGAGCTTGAAGTGATGGATGAGCGCTTCCATCGAATGCTTCATCTCGGCGCGCGGCGGCGGCATTACTTTGCGGTCGTTCACGTGGGCCGGCCCTCCCGGCATCTTGTCGAGCGCCTGGTTCACGATGCGAAGCGATTGCCGCATCTCCTCCATGCGGACGAGATAACGGTCCCAGCAATCGCCGTTCTTGCCCACCGGTATGTCGAAATCCATGTCCTCGTAGGCATCGTAGGGTTGCGCCTTGCGAAGGTCCCAGGCGATCCCCGACCCGCGCAGCATCGGGCCGGAAAAGCCCCAATCCTGCGCCTGCGCCGCGCTGACGACGCCGATATTGACGGTGCGCTGCTTGAAGATGCGGTTTTCGGTCAGCAGCTCTTCGAGGTCGTCGATGCGCTTGGGGAATTGCTCGGCGAAGGCGTGAATGTCGTCGGCGAGCCCCGCCGGCATGTCCTGATGGACGCCGCCGGGACGGAAATAGGCCGAATGAAGCCGGGCGCCGGAAACGCGCTCGTAGAATTCCATCAGCTTCTCGCGCTCCTCGAAGCCCCAAAGGAGCGGCGTGATCGCGCCCACGTCGAGCGCGAAGGTGGTGAGGTTCAGGATGTGGTTCAGGATGCGCGTGATCTCGGCGAACAGCACCCGGATATATTTGGCGCGCGGCGGCACCTCGATCCCCAGGAGCTTTTCCGTCGCCAGCGCGAACGCGTGCTCCTGGCACATCGGCGACACATAATCGAGCCGGTCGAAATACGGCACCGCCTGGAGATAGGTCTTGTACTCGATGAGCTTCTCGGTGCCGCGATGCAGCAGGCCTATATGCGGATCGGCGCGCTCGATCGTCTCGCCGTCCATCTCGAGGACGAGGCGCAGGACGCCGTGGGCCGCCGGATGCTGCGGCCCGAAATTCATGGTGAAGCCCTTGATCTGGGCCTGCGGATCGGCGCTCACGATGCGCCTCCTTTCGCCTTCTCGTCGCCCGGCAGCACGTGGCTCATGCCTTCCCACGGCGACAGGAAATCGAAGCTGCGGAATTCCTGCTTGAGCTTCACCGGCTCGTAGACGACGCGCTTCTGCTCCTCGTCGTAGCGCAGCTCGACATAGCCCGTGAGCGGGAAGTCCTTGCGCATCGGATGGCCTTCGAAGCCATAGTCGGTGAGGATGCGGCGCAGGTCGGGATGGTCCGAGAAATAGATGCCGTAAAGGTCCCAGGCCTCGCGCTCGAACCAGCCGGCGGCGCTATAGAGGCCGGTCGCCGACGCCACCGGCTTCTCCTCGTCGGTCTTCACCTTGAGGCGGATGCGCCGGTTGAAGCGCAGGCTCAGGAGGTTATAGACCACGTCGAAGCGCTCGGGCCGGTCGGGATGGTCGACGCCGCAAATATCGACGAGAATGCCGAAGCGGCATTGCGCGTCATCGCGCAGGAACGCCAGCACGCGCGCGATCGAGGCGCGCTTCACCTCTGCCACGAGCTCGCCGTGGACGATGGTGGTCGCCTCTATATCCCCCGGAAACGAAGCGGCGAGATGGTCCCCCAGCTCCTTCAGGGTCTCAGCCATGTCCCCCTCAACGCGCGAAAATGCGCTGGCGATGAATCTTCTTTTGAAGTTGCAGAATGCCGTACAGCAGTGCCTCGGCGGTCGGCGGGCAGCCGGGCACATAGACATCGACCGGCACGATCCGGTCGCACCCCCTCACCACGGAATAGGAATAATGATAATAGCCGCCGCCATTGGCGCACGAGCCCATCGAGACGACCCAGCGCGGCTCGGCCATCTGGTCATAGACCTTGCGCAAAGCGGGCGCCATCTTGTTGCAGAGCGTGCCGGCGACGATCATCACGTCCGATTGGCGCGGCGACGCGCGGAACACGATGCCGAACCGGTCGAGATCATAGCGGCTCGCGGCGGTGTGCATCATCTCGACGGCGCAGCAGGCGAGCCCGAACGTCATCGGCCAGAGCGAGCCCGTGCGCGCCCAGTTGAGAAGGGAATCGACCTTGGTCAGGAGAAAGCCCTTGTCCTGGACCTCCTCGCCAAGGCGGGCGAGAAGCGCCTCGCGCGACGCGGCCGGCGCGTCTATTCCCATTCGAGCGCCCCTTTCTGCCATTCATAGATGAACCCGACCGTGAGCACGGCCAGGAACACGATCATCGACCAGAAGCCGAACATCCCGATCTTGCCGAGCGCCACCGCCCACGGAAACAGGAACGCCACTTCGAGGTCGAAGATGATGAACAGGATCGCGACCAGGTAATAGCGCACGTCAAAGCGCGAGCGCGCATCGGCGAACGGCTCGAAGCCGCATTCATAGGCGGACAGTTTTTCGGAATTCGGGCGTTGCCGGCCGATGACGAACGAAGCGGCCACGATCACCACCGCCAGCGCCACCGCGATCACGATGAAGACCAGGATCGGAAGATAGGCACTGAGCAGGCTGTCCATCGCGGAACCCCTGAGAGAGCCGGAGGTGGCGGGAGTGACGGGACTCGAACCCGCGGCCTCCGGCGTGACAGGCCGGCGCTCTAACCAACTGAGCTACACCCCCGCAGCGTTCACGCGGCTCGGCCTGAGTCCTAGCGCGCGCCGACCGATGATGTCAACCAACGCCAGCCCGTTACGTCATTGTAATGCAACACGTTAGGACCCCACGCGTATAGAACGAAAAGCGCGCGCCTTGTCGGCCCCGCTCGACTCGGGCGGTGGAGGTCTGCGTGCACTGCGTTTGACAGCCGCCATGGCAGCCGATAGGGGCGAGCATGGCGCAAACGAACCGCACCTGGATCTTCATTGCGGCGCTCGCCTCGGCCTTCATGACCGCGGTCGAGGCGACGATCGTCGCCACCGCGATGCCGACGATCGTGGGCGCGCTTGGCGGGTTCGAGCTGCTGAGCTGGGTCTTCACCGCCTACCTGCTGGCGCAGACGGTCACGATTCCGATCTATGGCCGTCTTGCGGACCTCTATGGACGAAAGCCGATCCTGCTCGTCGGCATCGCCATTTTCGTGCTCGGCTCGGTCCTGTGCGGGTTCGCGTGGGGCATGCCGTCGCTGATCGCGTGCCGCGCGCTCCAGGGTCTTGGCGCAGGCGCCGTCATGCCGGTGAGCCGCACCCTTATCGGCGATGTCTATCGCGGCGCCGAGCGCGCCCGGATGCAGGGCTATGTCTCCAGCGTGTTCGTAAGCTCCGCCGTGCTCGGCCCGATGCTGGGGGCGTTTCTCGCCGCCCACACGATCTGGTCGATGGTGTTCTGGATCAATGTGCCGGTGGGACTTGCCGCCGCCGTCTTGCTGCTGTGGAAGCTCGACGAAGTGGTCGAGCGGCGGCCGCACCGCATCGATTACACCGGCTCGGCGCTGCTTGCGGCGGGATCGGGCTTGCTGATGTTCGTGCTTGCCGAGGCGACACGCCTCAGCCTTGGCATGGGCTCGGCCCTTACCGCCGCGGCGACAATGCTGCTCGCGCTGTTCGCTTTCTGGGAAGGACAGGTGCGCGAGCCGATCTGGCCGCCGGCGCTCTTGCGCGACCGCATCGTCGCGAGCGGCAACATCGTGAGCCTCGCCTTGGGTGCGATGACGATGGGCTTCGCGGCGTTCCTGCCCGCCTATATTCAAGGCGTGATGGGCAGGACGGCCTTGGTCGCCGGCGCGATCGTCACCGCGATGTCGGCGACGGCGCCGGTCGGCGCGGTGCTCGGCGGCCGCATCATGCTGCGGTCGAGCTTTCGTGCCGCGGCCACGGCGGGGGCGGTGATTTCGATCGCGGGGAGCCTGTTGCTGCTGCGGGTCGCTCCGGACGGCGGCTTGCTGCTGCTTCTCATCGGTGGCCCGCTGCTCGGTTTCGGCATGGGCATGAACAACAACACCTATATGGTGGCGATCCAGTCGATCGGCGGCTGGAACGTGCGGGGCGCCGGCACCGCCACGATCATCTTCACCCGCATCCTGGGCCAGGCCATGGGGGCGGCGCTCTTTGGCGGCATCGTCAACGCCTTGCTTGCGCATGAGGCGGGCGGCGCCGACATGGCCACCCGCATGCTGGACCCCGGCCTGAGGCACGCCCTGCCGGCGGCCGAGTTTCAGGCGCTGATCGGCGCATTCGACCAGGCCGTGCACATCATCTTTCTGACGATTCTGGGCTTCGCGCTTCTGGTCCTCGTGATCGGGTTCCTGTTGCCGGACGGCGTCGGCTTGCGCCAGGAAGCGGGCGCCGACGACTGATCAAAGCTTGAGCTTGCGCTCGGCGTGAACGGCGAGCGTTTCGAGCGAGGCGGCGGCATCGCCCTCAAAGGATGAGCCGTGCATCACGGCAAGCCGGCGCGGCTTCAACCCGGCGAGGCGGCGCATCATCATCGGCGTGGCCGGCGTCAGGCTCATCGACTGCGTGCGTTCCTCGGCCTCGATGGCGCGCGCCGCGAGATCGTCGCGCACCACGGCCGGGCCGTCCCCGCCATGCGCGAACAGGTCGCTGCAGAACAACGTCCCGGTCGTCTCCTCTAAGACAAGTCCCGCGTCCCAGCCATGGGGCAGATGCGGTGTGTCGAGATGGCGCACCCGTTTGCCGCCAAGGTCCAGCACCTCGTCATTCTTCAGCGGCCGCATCCGGTCCGTGATATCGCCGATCCAGATGCGGCAGCCGACCGCGCCATGGGCGGCGACGGCGCCGGGCGCGGCCGCGAGCCAGTCTTCGAGCGCGCCGCATTCGTCGGCCTCGACATGGCTGAAGCTCACCCAGCGGATCTTGTCGAGAGGGACCACGCGCCGCGCGGCATCCGCGATCTCGGGAAACATCTTGCGATGGCCGCAATGGAAGATCATCGGCTCGTCGGCCCTCAGCAGAAACTGATTGAAGCTGAAGCCGTGCGGCGGATTGACCGCAGTGACGAGCGTCGAGATGCGGAAGATGCCGTCGGCGATCTCGTCGAGCCTGGTGGTCATCCGCCGCTGCCGTCTTCCAGCCGCTTCACTTCCGCGAGCGTCATTCAATCCTCCTCATGCTTCGTCGGCGCGTGCTCTTTTCGGAACGCCATCATCGGACGGTTTCGCGCGCGGCGAAAGAGCGGGCGCCGTCGAGCAAAAGGCCATATCTCAGGGATGTCGTGAATCCGCGAAGACGGACCAAACTCGCATCGTCGCAATTTCAGGATTTGGTGGTGGGCGATGAAGGGATCGAACCTCCGACACCCTCGGTGTAAACGAGGTGCTCTACCGCTGAGCTAATCGCCCCTCAGACGTTGATCGCCGCCTTGAGACCCTTGCCCGCACGGAACTTGGGTTGCTTCGACGCCGGGATCTGCATCGGCTCGCCGGTGCGCGGGTTGCGGCCTTCGGAGGCCGCGCGGGTCGAGACCGCGAACGTGCCGAAATTCACGACGCGCACTTCCTCGCCCGATTTGAGCGCGGCCGTGATCGCGTCGAATACGGCATCGACGGTCTTTTCCGCGTCGGCCTTCGTCAGACCGGCGGCAAGGGCCACCGCGTCCACCAGCTCGTTCTTGTTCACCCCGGCGGCTCCCCGTCAGTGCGTGACGATGCCCGGACGATCGTCCGACACGGGCGGCGGGATCACGGTGCGCTCGCTTTCCTCCGACCATTCGATCGGCACGAGGTCGCGCACCAGCGCATGGTGCAAGAGCTCGTCGAGCGAATTGACCGGCACGAGATTGAGGCCGCGTTTCACGTTGTCCGGAATCTCGGCGAGGTCCTTCTCGTTCTCTTTCGGGAAGAGCACGGTCTTCAAGCCTCCGCGCAGCGCCGCGAGCAACTTTTCCTTCAAGCCGCCGATCGGCAGCACACGGCCCCGCAGCGTGATCTCGCCGGTCATGGCGACATCGCGGCGCACCGGAATGCCGGTCAGGACCGACACGATCGAGGTCACCATGCCGACGCCGGCCGACGGGCCGTCCTTGGGTGTGGCACCTTCCGGCACGTGGACATGGATGTCCTTCTTGTCGAAGATCGTGGGCACGATCCCGAACACGGTCGAGCGCGACTTGACGTAGCTTTCGGCGGCCTGCACCGATTCGCGCATCACGTCGCCAAGCTTGCCGGTTGCGGTCACCTTGCCCTTGCCGGGCACGGTGACGGCCTCGATCGACAGAAGCTCGCCGCCGACCTCGGTCCAGGCGAGGCCGGTGGTGACGCCGACGAGATCGGTCTCTTCCACCTCGCCATAGCGGAACCGCCGCACGCCCGCATATTTCTCGAGGTTGCGCCGGGTGATGGTCACCTTCTTCAGGTGGCGCATCGCGATGTCCTTGATCGCCTTGCGCGTGAGGTTGGCGATCTCGCGCTCGAGATTGCGCACGCCCGCCTCGCGCGTGTAATAGCGGCAGATATCGCGCAGCGCATCATCGGTGACCGACCATTCGGTCTTGCGCACGCCATGCGCCTTCATCTGCTTGGGGATCAGATGGCGCTTGGCGATCTCGATCTTCTCGTCCTCGGTATAGCCGGGGAGGCGGATCGTCTCCATGCGGTCCAACAGCGGCTGCGGCATGCGCAGCGTGTTGGCCGTGGTGACGAACATCACGTCGGACAGGTCGTAATCGACCTCGAGGTAGTGGTCCTGGAAGGTCGAGTTCTGCTCGGGGTCGAGCACCTCGAGCAAAGCCGAGCTGGGGTCGCCGCGCCAGTCCTGGCCGAGCTTGTCGACCTCGTCCAGCAGGAACAGGGGATTGGACGCCTTGGCCTTCTTCATGCCCTGGATCACCTTGCCGGGCATGGAGCCGATATAGGTCCGCCGGTGGCCGCGGAACTCGGCCTCGTCACGCACGCCGCCCAGCGACATGCGCACGAAGTTGCGGCCGGTGGCGCGTGCGATCGACTTCCCGAGCGAGGTCTTGCCGACGCCCGGCGGGCCCACGAGGCAGAGGATCGGTCCCTTCACCTTGCGCATGCGCTGCTGCACCGCGAGATACTCGAGGATGCGCTCCTTCACCTTCTCGAGCCCGTAATGGTCGTCATTCAGCACCTTCTGCGCGCCCTTGATGTCGCGCTTCACCTTGCTGCGGACATTCCACGGGATCGACAGCATCCAGTCGAGATAGTTGCGCACGACCGTGGCCTCGGCCGACATCGGGCTCATGGTGCGGAGCTTCCTGAGCTCGGCCTGGGCCTTGTCGCGGGCTTCTTTCGACAGCTTGGTCTTGGCGATGCGGTCTTCAAGCTCCGCGAGCTCGTCCTTGCCGTCCTCGCCTTCGCCCAATTCCTTCTGGATCGCCTTCAATTGCTCGTTGAGATAGTACTCGCGCTGCGTCTTCTCCATCTGACGCTTCACACGCGACCGTATGCGCTTTTCGACCTGAAGGACGCCGATCTCGCTTTCCATGTAGCCGAACACCTTCTCGAGGCGCTCGGAAACGGTCTCGGTCTCGAGAAGCTCCTGCTTCTCGGGAATCTTCAACGCCAAGTGCGAAGCGAGGGTGTCGGCGAGCTTCGACGGCTCGTCGATCTGATTGATCGAGACCAGTACCTCGGGCGGGATCTTCTTGTTGAGCTTGATATATTGTTCGAACTGGGTCACCGCCGTGCGGGCCAGCGCCTCGAGCTCCTGGCGCTCGCCCACTTTGTCCGGGACCGTCTCGGCATAAGCCTGGAAGAACGATTCGTTGTCGGTGAAGCGCAGGGTGCGGGCGCGTTGGCCGCCCTCGACCAGCACTTTGACCGTACCATCCGGCAGCTTCAGAAGCTGAAGCACCGTGCCGACCGTGCCGACGGTATAGATGTCGCCGGGGCCGGGATCGTCCTGCGCGGCGTTCTTCTGGGTCACCAGCAGGATCTGCTTATCGTCCTTCATCACATCTTCAAGAGCGCGCACCGACTTCTCGCGCCCGACGAACAAGGGCACGATCATGTGCGGGAATACCACGATGTCGCGGAGCGGCAGGACCGGGTACAGCGTGCCGCGGGAAGGTTCGAGCATGGCGCCCCTTTCGTGAACAGCCGGAGAACGGGTCCGGCTGCCTTGGTCAACCTTCAATAAGTGGAAATGTATCGGTTTGCGTCAAGGGGAAGCTCGCCCGACGGCAACCTTCCCTTAACGGTCCGATGGCGACAAAAGGACGCGGGTTCCGAAGCGCCCGGTCTCAGGCTCCGGCGCCGCCCTCGCCGCGGCGTTCCATGTAGTCGCCGCGCCGCTCGGAGTAGATATAGAGTGGCGTCGCGCGCCCTTCGACTACCTCTTTCGAGATGACCATGCCGGTCACGCCGTCGAGTCCCGGCAGCTCGAACATCGGTTCGAGCAGGATCGATTCCATGATCGAGCGCAGGCCGCGCGCACCCGTCTTGCGGGCAATCGCCTTGTGCGAGATGGCCGATAGCGCCTCGTCCTGGAATTCGAGCTTCACGTCCTCCATCTCGAACAGGCGCTGATACTGTTTCACGAGCGCGTTCTTGGGCTTCAGCAGGATGTCGACAAGGGCGCCCTCGTCCAGGTCCTCGAGCGTCGCCACCACGGGCAGACGGCCGACGAATTCAGGGATCAGCCCGAATTTGAGCAAATCCTCGGGCTCGAGATCCTTGAGGATCTCGCCGGTCTTGCGCTCCTCGGGGCCACGCACCTCGGCGCCGAAGCCGATCGTCGTGCCCTGGCGGCGCTGCGCGATCAGCTTCTCGAGGCCGGCGAAAGCGCCGCCGCAGATGAACAGGATGTTGGTGGTGTCGACCTGGAGGAATTCCTGCTGCGGATGCTTGCGCCCGCCTTGGGGCGGGACCGACGCGACCGTGCCCTCCATGATCTTGAGGAGCGCCTGCTGCACGCCTTCGCCCGACACGTCGCGCGTGATGGACGGATTGTCCGACTTGCGCGAAATCTTGTCGACCTCGTCGATATAGACGATGCCGCGTTGGGCGCGCTCGACATTGTAGTCCGCGGCCTGCAACAGTTTCAGGATGATGTTCTCGACATCCTCGCCGACATAGCCCGCCTCGGTGAGGGTCGTGGCGTCCGCCATGGTGAAGGGCACGTCGATGATGCGCGCCAAGGTCTGAGCCAAAAGGGTCTTGCCCGAGCCCGTGGGCCCCACCAGCAGGATGTTGGACTTGGCAAGCTCGACGTCATTGTTCTTGGCGCCGTGCGCCAGCCGCTTGTAGTGGTTGTGGACCGCGACCGACAGGACGCGCTTGGCGTGATCCTGGCCGATCACATAATCGTCGAGCACCTTGCAGATGTCGCGCGGCGTGGGCACGCCGTCGCGGGATTTGACGAGCGTCGTCTTGTGCTCTTCACGGATGATGTCCATGCAGAGCTCGACACACTCGTCGCAGATGAAGACCGTAGGACCCGCGATAAGCTTTCTGACCTCGTGCTGGCTTTTGCCGCAGAAGGAGCAGTAAAGGGTGTTCTTTGAATCGCCGCCGCTGGACTTCGTCATCGCTCTCCGTCACCCAACCGAGTGACCCCCGGGCTTGGCCCACACGGGTTCAGCCCGCACAGGCAATTCCAATTGGACAATATCTACCGTCCGGCACTCAATAACCAGTTAAATGTGGGGGTTAACCGGCCGGAACAAAAGGGGTCAGGACGCCTTGGCCCGGGCTTCCTCCTCGCGGGCGGGCCGGCTTACCATGACATCGTCGATGATGCCGAACTCCTTGGCCTCGCCGGGGGAAAGGAACTTGTCACGCTCGACCGCGCTTTGAATCGTGTCGAGCGACTGGCCCGTGTGCTTGACGTAGATTTCGTTGAGCCGCGCACGAAGCTGCAGGATCTCGCGCGCCTGAATCTCGATGTCGGTCGCTTGGCCCTGGGCGCCGCCCGAGGGTTGATGGATCATGATGCGGGAATTGGGGAGCGATTTGCGCTTGCCCTTGGCACCCGCCGCCAGCAGCAGCGAGGCCATGGAGGCGGCCTGGCCGATGCAGACCGTGGCGATGTCCGACCGGATGTATTGCATCGTGTCGTAGATCGCGAGGCCCGAGGTCACGACCCCGCCCGGCGAGTTGATATAGAACGCGATGTCCTTGGACGGGTTCACCGACTCGAGGAACAGGAGCTGTGCACAGACGAGACTCGAGACCGCGTCGTTGATGGGGCCGACGAGGAATATGATCCGCTCCGCCAGAAGCCGCGAATAGATGTCATAGGCCCGCTCGCCGCGGTTGGTCTGCTCGACCACCATCGGCACCAGGTTGTTCATCTGAAACTCGTAGGGGTCCATGCGCTCCTGCCTTTCCCGAGAACTCGACCCGCCGGCGGGACACCGGCGATCGAGGGCGTTCTTCATCCTTGCGATGCCTCGCCCGTCTCTGATTTGGGCTGTCCGTCGTCCTCTTCCAAGGCCTCGACAGCGGCGGCGAGGTCCTTGGGCGCCACGATCCGGTCGCTCACCTGGGCGAGTTCGACGATATGGTCGACCACCTTGTCCTCATAGAGCGGCGCCTTCAACCCGTCGAGGAGCGAAGGGTTGGCGCGATAATACTCGACGACCTGCCGCTCTTGCCCGGGGAAGCGGCGCGCCTGTTCCAGAAGCGCGCGGTTCACCTCTTCCTGCGACACTGTGATGTTGTTCATCCGGCCCACTTCCGCAAGCAGCAGGCCAAGCCGCACGCGGCGCTCGGCGATCGAGCGATAGTCGGCCTTCATCTTCTCGTCGTCCTCGGGCGTCTCGGGCTCGGGCGTGGCAGCGGAGGGATCGGACGCCGCGGACGCGGCCGCCTCCTTCACGCGCTGACGCTCCGCTTCGACTTGTTTCCAGATGCCGTCGAATTCGATTTCCACCATGCCCTCAGGGACCGGGAAATGGTGCTGTTCGGCCAGCTTGTCCAGGAGGTCGCGCTTCAGCTTCTGGCGGGCGAGGCGCCCATAGTCGCGCTCGATCTGCTCGCGCACGGTCTTGCGCAGCTCGTCGAGCGTGTCGAACCCCATGGCGGCGGCAAGCGATTCGTCGATCGGCTGCGGCTGGAGCGCCCGCACCGCCTTTACGGTGACCGCGAACTGCACCGGCTTGCCGGCGAGATCGGCGCTGCCGTAATCGGCCGGGAAGGTCAGGTCGAGGGTGCGCTGCTCGCCTGCGGAAGCGCCGAGCAGCGCGTCTTCGAAGCCGGGGATGAAGCTGTTGCTGCCAAGCTCCAGGGCATAGTCGGTCGCTTGCGCGCCCGGAACGGGCGCTCCTTCCGACGTGCCGGCGAAGTCGAGCATCACCACGTCGCCTTTTTCGGCGGGACGCTCGACCGGTTCCTGCTTGCGTTGGCGCTGGGCCAGACGTTCGATCGCCTGGTCGACCTCTTCGTCGGGCACTTCGGGCTTCAGCCGCTCGACCGCGAGCTCGGCGAAATTCATCGGCTGGATATCGGGCAGCACTTCGACCGCCAGCTTGTATTCGAGATCGGCGCCTTCGTTGAAGGCGACGATCTCGACCTTGGGCTGAAGCGCCGGGCGCAAATTGCGCTCGCGCATCGCGGTCGACGAGCTGTCGTCCACCGTCTGCTGCAGCACTTCGCCTCGCACCGTGTTGCCGAAGCGCTGCCGCAGCAGCTTGAGGGGGACCTTGCCCGGGCGGAAGCCTGGAAGGCGAACCGAGCGGCTCAGCTCCTCGAGCTTCGACTGCACCTTGCTCTCGATATCGCCGGCCTCGATCATCACGGTGAATTCGTGCTTGAGGCCTGTGGCGCTGGTTTCGGTGACTTGCATCGGGTGAACGGGTCCTCGGCGGGTCCTGGACGGTTGAGGGCGGGTTGGTGCGGGCGGAGGGATTTGAACCCCCACGACTTGCGTCGCTGGAACCTAAATCCAGTGCGTCTACCAATTCCGCCACGCCCGCTACGGCGCGGCGACGCTCTGCCCCGCCCGCCGGCGATGAGACGTTCTTAGCATGATGGAACGGCGAGGGAAACCGGCGCGATCGCGCCGTTATGACTTACCGCCAGCGATGGTAATAACGTCCGCCGCAGCACCCCCAGCCGAACCCGACGCCGTAGGCCACGACGGGATAGGGGTAGTAAGGATAATAGGGATAAGGATAGGCGGCGTAGGGATAGGGATAGCCGCCATAGCCGCCAGAGGCATAGGGGCCGGGTCCCGTGCCCGTCACGCTGTCGCCGTGGGACGCCATGCACTGCGTGTAGCTGATGTCGTAGCGCTGCTGCATGCTGCCGCCGCTGATCGCGGACGCTTGCGCGCCGCCGATGGCGCCGCCGACGAAGCCCGACCCGGCACCGATCGCGGCACCGGCCGCGGGATTGCCCACCGCCGCGCCGATCGCCGCGCCGGCGGCCGCGCCCAGCACGGTCCCGAGCGCCACGCTGTTGGCGGCGCTTTGGTTGGCTGCCTCTTGCGGCGAGGTGTTGCCGATCTGCTGAGAGGCATATTGCCGGCACGATACGTCATCCTGCTGGAACGCCGTCATCCCCTTGCCTTGGGGCGGGAGCGCCATGACGGAAGGGCCGGCGGGCGGGGTCACGGTGCAGGCGCCAAGTGCCACGGCAGCGGCGACCACAACAGGCGATGGAATACGAACCATAGGCATGCCTCCTCACCCCCTTTTCATAATATGGCGCGCACCATCCCGACATCCCCCTCCAAGGAGGCGGTTCCCCCACCGGCAATACCGGCGAGAGTTGCGGTGTTCTTCTCGAGGAGCGGCGTCCCATGAGCGCAAAGACCATTGGCCTTCTGACCAGCGGCGGCGACTGCGCGGGCCTCAATGCCGTGATCCGCGCGGTGGTGACCCGCGCGGTCGAAGGCCATGGCTGGCGCGTGCTCGGCATCCGCCAAGGCACCATGGGGTTGCTGCGCCGACCGCTTGAATATGCCGAGCTGAGCTTGCCGGTCACCGGCGTCGACATACTGCGCCTGGGCGGCACCATTCTCGGCACCACCAACAAAGGCGATCCGTTCGCCTTTCCGATGCCGGACGGAACCGTCCTCGACCGCTCGGACGAAGTGATCGAGGGTGTGCGGCAGCTTGGCATCGAGGCGCTCATCGGCGTCGGCGGCGATGGCAGCTTCGCGATCCTGCGGCGCCTCGCGCAGCAAGGCGGGATCAATCTCGTCGGCATCCCCAAGACCATCGACAACGATGTCGGCGCGACCGAATTCTCGGTCGGATACCATACCGCCGTGACGGTCGCGACCGAGGCGCTCGACCTTTTGCAGCCGACCGCCGCGAGCCACGATCGCGTGATGATCCTCGAGGTGATGGGCCGCGACGCCGGCCACATCGCGCTTGCGGCCGGGATCGCCGGTGGCGCCGACGTGATCCTCATCCCCGAGATCCCCTATCGCGTCGCGTCGGTGGCGGCGCAGATCGACCGCATCCGCCGCGGCGGGCGGAATTTCGCGCTCGTCGTCGTGGCGGAGGCCGTCCCCGATCTCACCGGCCAAAGCTTGCGGCAGCAACGATCGGGCGGCGCCATGACCTATGGCGGCATCGGCACGATCCTGAGCGCCGCGATTGCGGAGCGGACCGGCGCCGAGACCCGCGTCACGGTATTGGGACATCTTCAGCGCGGCGGGCCGCCGACCTGGAGCGACCGGCTCATCGCGTCGGCCTTCGGCGTCCATGCCGTCGACCTCATCGCCGCCGGGCATTTCGACCGCATGGTGGCGTGGCAGAACCGACAGGTGATCGACGTGCCGCTCGCCGACGTGATCGACCGTCCGGCGCGGGTCGATCCCGACGGCGCGCTAGTCCGCACCGCGCGCGGCCTCGGCATCAGCTTCGGGGATTTGTAAGTGCTGCGCCGGCCATAACGCGTCGTCGGCCGGTGTCTCGTCCCGGACCGGCACGCCTGCGAGCTTCGCCACGTCGAGCGCGGCCTGTCGGAGCGAGGTCGCGACGAAATCCGCATCCGTCTCGCGCAGCGCGTTGCGCTCTTGCGCCTCTTCGGTGTTCAAGGTCCAGAAGCCGACCCCGACGGGCACCTCGGGGATCCTGCGGCGGATGCGCCGCACCAGGTAGCGCGCGTTGGCAACGCCGCCGGGGTCGATATAGGAAAGGCAAACGGCGCGGACGTCCGTGACGTCGAGACGGAAGATGCTGGTCGCCATGACCGCGCTGCTCGGCACGACGCGCGCCGCTATGCCGACATTCTCGAGGAGTTGCGCCAACAAGGCCGCCGCCGCTTCGTCCAGCGATCCCTGTCCGGCGACGCACAGGGCCACCCGGTTCGGCTGCACCTCGGCCGTGACGTGGTCCGACAGGTCGTCGACGACGTCGAGCACCGCCTCCTTGATCTGCACGCGGCGCTCGTGCTCGAGCACGCCGCGATTCACGTCGAGCTGCGCCAGCGCCAGTCCCGCGATCACCACTTCGTCGTAATAGGCGGCGAGGGGCTTCTCCTTGAGAACCAGCTCCGCCTGGCGCGCCGCCTCGTCCGGATCGTTGGCGAGCATGCGCTGATAGAAATTCTCTTCGAGCGTCAGCGCCGGCTGGTCGCCCAGGATGATGTCGAGAAATTCGAGGCGCTCGACATGCCGCCCCACGACGACGAGGCACAATGTCAGCGGCGTCGACAACAGCAGCCCCACGGGCCCCCAAAGCCAGGTCCAGAACGCGGCGGCCATGACCACCGCAACCGGGGAAAGCCCGGTGCTTCGGCCGTAGAGAAGCGGTTCGACGATCTGCCCGATCGCCCCCTCGACCACGAGGAAAAGGACCACCGTCCACAGCAGCATTGACCAGCCGGGATCGACCGCGACGGCGAGCGCCGCCGGAAAGACCGCCGCGATGAACGGGCCGATATAGGGCACGAACCGCAGCAGCATCGCGATCATGCCCCACAGCACCGCGTTCGGGACGCCGATGATCCCGAGCCCGGCGCCGATCAGCACGCCGAAGCTCGCATTGATGGCGGTCTGGGCGAGGAGATAGCGGCTGACGCGGTGGGCGGCATCATCGAGCCCCCGCGTCGTGCGATGCAGGTCGCGCGCGCCCACAAGCCGGATGAATCGGTCGCGCAAATCCTCCCGCTGCAACAGGAAGAAAATGACGAAGACGATGACGATGCCGGCGGTCGCCAGAGGCTGGAGCAGCGGACCGACGATCGTCTCGATGATCTCGAGCGTCGTTGCCGACGGCTGATGTATCTCCACCGGGATCGGCGCCCGTTGCTGGCCCCCTGGGGGGTTGGCGGGAGCCGACTTCGAGGTCTTGCCCAGATCGGTCGCGTTGGAGATCTCGCTGCCGAGATTGTCCATCAGCTCCGAAGCCCGGTTGACGATCGAGCTTCCGGCCGTGGCAGCGCGGAGCGAGCCGACCTTTTCCGCGATGTTGTATTGATAAAGCTGGACGTTTTCGGCCAACACCCCGACCTGGCTGCCGACGACCATGCCGATGCCCGAGATCACGAGGGCGGCCAGCAGCACGGCGGCAACGACCGACGGAATCCGACCCAGCCGGAACCGCCGCAGCACCACCACCACCGGGCCGAGCGCGAAGCTCAGCAGGATCGCGATCGCGAGCGGCACAAAAATGTCCCGCCCGAAATAGAGGGCCGCGACGATCGCGATCCCCGCGCCCAGCGTGTTGAACTCGACAAGCGGCCTGCTGCCGACGGCGCGCTCGCGCGGGAGCGGGTTCTTGGGGACACCGTTGGCCATGAAAACCGTATCGGATAAGGAATGGGCGCGTCGCCCCTCGGGGCGGCGTGCCATAGTAACGGGATCGGCGAGCCTAACGTTGCAGCGGGGTTTCGCCAATCGCTTGTCGGCGATACTGTCCTATCCATGCGCGCGGATGAGTTGGCATTGTTGACCCCTGCCGAGATGGGCGAGGCCGACAAGGCCGCGATCGCTTCGGGGGTCGCCGGCAGCGTGCTGATGGAGGCCGCGGGCCGCGCGGTCGCCGAGGCCGTGTTGCGGCGCTGGCCGGGCGCCCCCGTCGCGGTGCTGTGCGGGCCCGGCAATAATGGCGGCGATGGGTTCGTGGCGGCGCGCCATCTTGCGACGGCCGGCGCGCCGGTGCGGCTTGGCCTTTTGGGCGCGCGCGAAAAACTCGGCGGCGACGCGGCCCATGCCGCCGCGCAATGGACGGGCGCGGTCGAGCCGCTGACGCCGGCGCTGCTTGAAGGCGCCGCCGTGGCGATCGACGCGGTATTTGGCGCCGGTCTTGCGCGGCCGGTCGACGGCGCGGCCGCCGCAAGTCTCGCCGCCCTTGCCGCGAGCGGCGTTCCATCGGTCGCGGTCGACGTGCCGAGCGGGCTCGACGGCGCCACCGGCGAGGTGCGCGGCGTGGCGGCGAAGGCCGCGGTCACTGTGACGTTCTTCCGCAAGAAGCCCGGGCATCTCCTGCTGCCGGGGCGGGCCTTGTGCGGCACGCTGGTGGTGGCCGATATCGGCATCCCGGACAGCGTGCTGGAGCGCATCGCGCCGCGGGCCCATGAGAACGGGCCGGCCTTGTGGCTTGGCGCGTTTCCCTGGCCGGGGCCCGACAGCCACAAATACCGGCGCGGCGAGGCGGTGGTCCGCGGCGGCGCCGAGATGACCGGCGCGGGACGGCTTGCCGGGCGGGCGGCGGCGCGGATCGGGGCCGGGCTGGTCAGCCTGGCGGTCCCGGAAACGGCGTGGCCGGTCTATGCCGGATCGCTCCAGGGCATCATCGTCCGGCCGGTCGCGGACGCGGCCGGGCTTGCCGCGCTCCTGGCCGATCCGCGACGCACGGCGACCTTGGTCGGGCCGGGGGCCGGGGTCGGCCCTGCCACTCGGGACGAGGCGCTGGCGGCACTCGCCACGGGGCGCGCGGTAACCCTCGATGCCGATGCGCTGACCAGTTTTTCCGATCGGCCGGGGGCGCTGTTCTCGGCGGGTGCAGGGCCCACCGTGCTGACCCCGCATGAGGGCGAGTTCCGGCGCCTTTTTGGCGACCTTCCGGGTGACAAGCTGTCCCGCGCCCGCGCCGCCGCAGCCCGAAGCCGCGCCGTCATGCTGCTGAAAGGCGCCGACACGGTGGTCGCCGCGCCGGATGGGCGGGCGGTCATCAATGCCAACGCGCCGCCCTGGCTCGCCACGGGCGGAAGCGGCGACGTGCTGGCCGGGATGATTACCGGCCTCATGGCCCAGGGGCTCGGCGCCTTCGACGCGGCTTCGTGCGCCGCCTGGCTCCATGGCGAGGCGGGGCGCCAGGCCGGGCCGGGCCTCGTCGCCGAGGACCTGATCGAGGCGCTGCCGCGCGTGCTGCGACGCCTCGCCGCTGCCGCAACCCTGATCTGATACGGTTGCCACGCGAAAGCGTCACCTGGGCCGTTTATAGTCAGCTCATTTTCAGGTTCTATGATTCCCCCATGAGCGACCGTTCCTCGGCAGGCTTCCTCGACGGCGTCATCGACCGCATCGGCAATCTGCGCCTTACCTGGCGCAACATCGCGGCATCGGCGCGCGTCGCGCTCGCGGGCGCGCCGCGTCCGGACCTCTCGACCGAGGACATGGACCATGTGCGCGATCAGCTCCGCGACTGCCTCGAAGGCAAAGGCGGCGAGGTTTCGGCGCGCGCGCGAGCCGCGGCCTTGGGTCGGACCTACCTCGCCCTCAACGAGATCGGACGCGAGCGTTTTCTGCGCGTGCTCGCGACCGAGTTCGACATCGACCGCAGCGCGCTCCACGCGACGCTCGAGCGGTTGCGCCGCGCCAAGACCGAGGACGAGACGCGCAAGATGGAGCGCGAGCTGCACGACGCGCTGGAGGCGCCGCGGATCAAGCTCCTGACTCAGTTCAACGCGCTGCCCGAGGGCGTGAAGTTCCTCGTCGACATGCGGGCCGAGCTGATGCGGCTTGCGCGCGAGGACCCGGCGATCGCGTCGCTCGAGCTCGACCTCAAGAATCTGCTCGCGAGCTGGTTCGACATCGGCTTCCTCGAGGTGAAGCGCATCACCTGGGATTCCCCTGCGTCGCTCCTCGAGAAGCTCACCGGCTACGAGGCGGTGCACGCGGTCCGAAGCTGGAAAGACCTGAAGAACCGGCTCGACATCGACCGGCGATGCTTTGCCTATTTCCATCCGCGCATGCCGGACGAGCCGCTGATCTTCGTCGAGGTCGCGTTGACCCAGGGCATCGCCGACAATGTCCAACTCCTGCTCGACGAGACGGCGCCCATCGGCGATCCCGCCGAGGCCGACACCGCGATCTTCTATTCGATCTCGAACTGCCAGCGCGGCTTGAGCGGCATCAGCTTCGGCGATTTCCTCATCAAGCGCGTGGTCGATCAGCTTGCGGCCGAATTGCCGCATCTCAAGGCCTACGCGACCCTGTCGCCGATCCCGGGCTTCCGGCCGTGGCTCGACCGTCGTCTCGCCGCGGAAGGCGAGGCCATCCTTACCGCCGCCGAGCGCAAGGCGCTCGAGGCGCTTCCCGCCGATGGCGAGCGCAACCTCAAGACCATCCTTGCCCGCAACGGCTGGCATCGCGACGATGCGGTGATGCAGGCGGTGCGCGCGCCGCTGCAACGGCTTGCGGCGCGCTATCTTCTGACCGAGAAGACGCCCAGCGGCCGCGCGCATGACGCGGTGGCGCATTTCCATCTCAGCAACGGCGCGCGGATCGAGCGGCTCAACTGGCGCGCCGACACGTCGGGCAAGGGGATGCAGCAATCCTGGGGGATGATGGTGAACTATCTCTATCGCCTCGGCGATATCGAGACGAACCACGAAGCCTATACCGGCGAAGGCAAAGTCACCGCCTCCTCGTCGATGCAGCGCGTCGCGAAGGGCTAGCGGCGGCGCGGGTCACCCGAACACCTTTTTCAAGAGCTCCGTGCTTCGAGCGGCCGGATTGGTGCGGATCGCCGCTTCTTCGACCGCCATGTAATGGAAGAGCCCGTCGAGCGCCTTGCCGACAGTGAAGTCGGTCAGGTTGAATTTCGCGACTTCCTGGCCGCCGAAAGGGATCGTCTGCGCCTTCGCCTGCACCGAAGAGAAGGCTTGAACCGCGCCGACGCTCGAAAGAGTGCCCTGCACGACCGGACGAAAGGCCTGGGTGAGCGACGCCGACGAGGTGCGCCGGAAATATTGCGTTGCCGCATCGTTCGGGCCGGCAAGGATCGCATGCGCGTCGTTGATCGTCATCTTCGATGCGGCATCGATGAAGATGTCGAGCGCCTTGGGTGCCGCCTGCTCCGCGGCCCGGTTCATCTTGAGCTGCAGATCGGAGAGCGCGCCGCCGGCGCCCATCGCCTTGAGCGGCCCCTCGATCTTCTCGAGCGGCCCCGGCAGCGGGATGCGGATCGCCGGATCGCCGTTATAGCCGTCGACTTTGCCGACGCGGTCCACCACCCGTTGCGAGGCCACTTTGAGCGCGTCCTTCAAGCCCGAGCCGATCTCGCCCGAGCTGAGCCCCGCGCCCGCATTGCCGCCGCTTTGGCCGCCGCCGCTCGGCACTTTGCCGAGGAGCCCTTCGCCCTGCTGAAGCAGCGAGCCCTGAGCCAGAGCGGCGAACGGCGCACCGGCCGCAAGGAAGCCCAACACCGACCGTCGCGACGGCGTGCGGATCATCGATTTCTTGCTCCTTCAACAAATCCGCGGTTGCGCCACATATTCGCCCTATTGTCGACACCGCGGCGGGAATTTCGCGAATTCAGGGTACGATGTTAGAGCGTCATGGGACGCGACGGAACCCCACCGCGGTTCCGGCGTTTCACCCCGTCATCGTCCTTTCGATACGGAGGAGGAGGCCGACATGCGTCCCTCGATTTCATCGCTCTGCGTTGCGCTGCCGTTGATCCTGGCCGCCGGCGGGGCTCTTGCCCAGACCGAGATCATCGCGCCGAGCGCGCCGCCGCCGATGCGCGTGGAGACGGTCCCACCGCCGCCCGTCGCCAGCACCATGTCCTGGCAACCGGGCTATTGGAGCTGGACCGGCAGCAACTGGGCGTGGGTCGCCGGCCATTATGTCGAGCGTCCCTCCGCGCAGGCGGTATGGGAGCCCGGCCATTGGGTCGAGCAGTCGAATGGCTGGCTGTGGGTTGCCGGCCAGTGGCGGGTCGCTCAGCAGTAGCGCGTCCGCGTAATTACGGCGTCAGGCCGGCGAAGCCTTTGCCTTCGCCGGCCAGGCGCTCGAGCAGTGGGGCAGGGGCGATGCTCGCATCGCCAAATCGCCGCGACTGCTCGGCAAGCCGCGCCGCGACGGTCTTGAGACCCATGCTGTCGGCATGGAACATCGGACCGCCGCGGTGGACCGGCCAGCCATAGCCATAGACCCAGATCACGTCGATGTCGCCGGGGCGCAGCGCAATGCCCTCGGCGAGGATGTGGGCGCCTTCATTCGCCATCGGCAAGATCACGCGGTCGAGGATTTCCTCGGCGGCTATCTTGTGCCGCGCGATGCCGCGCTTTGCCGATTCCGCCAGCACGATGCGCTCAACCTCGGGATCGGGAAGCGGCGCGCGGCTGCCGGGCTCGTAATGGTAATAGCCGTTGCCGGTCTTCTGCCCATAGCGGCCGGCTTCGCATAGCGCGTCGGCGATCGGCGCCGATTGTCCCCGCGCTTTGCGCGCGCGCCAGCCCACATCGAGCCCGGCCAGATCCGAGGCCGCGAACGGCCCCATTGGAAAGCCGAACTCGACGAGCGCGCCATCGACCTCGTGCGGAAGCGCGCCTTCGAGCACGAGCCGCTCGATCGCGCGCGAGCGCTGCGACAGCATGCGGTTGCCGACAAAGCCGTAGCACACGCCCACCGGCACCGGCACCTTGCGCAGCTTGCGCGCGAGCGCCATCGCCGTCGCAAGGACGGGCTTCGCCGTGGCCTTGCCGCGCACGACCTCGACGAGCCGCATGACATTGGCCGGGCTGAAGAAATGCATGCCGAGGACACGCTCGGGCGAGCGCGTCGCGGCGGCGATCGCGTCGACGTCCTGATAGGATGTGTTGGTGGCGAGGATCGCGTCCGCGCGCGCGATGCGCTCGAGCCGGCCGAACACGTCCTGCTTAAGCGGCAGATCCTCGAACACGGCCTCGATGACGATGTCGGCGTCCGCCACCGCGTCAAAAGCGGTCGAGCCGGTGATCCGCCCCATGCGCTCCTCGACCGAGAAGCCGCCGCGCGCGGCGCTCGCCTCGTAATTGCGCCGCACCGTGGCGAGGCCGCGGTCGAGCGCGTCCGACGTGCTGTCGATCACCGTCACCGGTATTCCGGCATTGGCGAAGCACATGGCGATGCCGCCGCCCATCGTGCCGGCGCCGATGACGGCCGCGCGCGCGATCGGTTGTGTTGCCACATCCCCGGGGAGGTCTGGGATCTTGCCGGCTTCGCGCTCGGCGAAGAAGAAATAGCGCTGCGCCTTGGCCTGGTCGCTGTTGACGAGTTCGGCGAAGAAAGCGCCCTCGCGGGCCAAGCCTTCGTCGAACGGCAAGGTCGCGGCGGCTTCGACCGCCTCGACGCAGCGTTGCGGCGCGATGACGCCGCGGCGCCGGCGCGCGAGATTGGTGCGCTCGGTCGCGAATGCTTCCTTTGGCGCGGCCGGTATCGGCAGATCGCGCACCCGCCGGAGCGGCGCGCGCTCGGCGACAAGACGGTTCGCCATGGCGATCGCGGCGGTGCGCAGGTCGCCCGAGGCGATCTCGTCGACGAGGCCTCGCTCGAGCGCTTCCGTGGCGCCGATCGGATCGCCGCCGACGATCATCGCAAGCGCCTTTTCGACGCCCACGAGCCGCGGCAGGCGCTGTGTGCCGCCGGCGCCCGGGAGCAGGCCAAGCTTCACCTCGGGCTGGCCAAGCTGCGTTCCGGGCGCGGCGATGCGGTAGTGGCAGCCCATCGCCAGCTCCAGCCCGCCGCCCAGCGCATGGCCGTGCAGCGCGGCGATGACCGGCTTGCTCCCGGCCTCGACCGTGGCGATGAGGGCCGGGGTCAGGGGCTCGGCGCGCGGCTTGCCGAACTCGGTGATGTCGGCGCCGGCGATGAAGGTGCGTCCGCCGCCGATCAGCACGATCGCACTCACGGCGGGATCGGCGAGCTCGCGGTCGAGCGCCGCCTTGATGGCGCTGCGCAACGCATGGCCCAGCGCATTCACCGGCGGATTGTCGAGCACCAGAACGGCGACGGCGCCCGCTTGCTCGCGCCGCACCAGGGTTTCAGGGCTGGCCATCGATGCACCTCTTCGGGTCGCGGTCCCGAAGGGTCACGGCGCCGCGCCTGCCTGTCAAGGCAGGCGAGGGGGCGCTCGCCCTATCTTAGGTGTCGTCGTCGCGGTGGAGATCGTGGACGACGACACCGTCGGCCGATTGCGGCTGGTTCAGCCATTCCGGATGGCGGAGCGTGCGCTTCGTGTCGTTGTAGCCCGCCGTCCAATGCTCGCGCATCGAGGTGCCGGAGAACTCGTAGTCCTTGGCGTGGCTCTCGTAGTTCCGCTGCTGATAGATGAGATGGACGATGTTGACGGCGGCCGTCCCGCTCATCTCGCGCAAAAAGCGCTCCTCGTCTTCGCTGCGGTGCGCGGGCGGCACTTTCGCCAGCGCCGCGGCAAGCCGGCGGCGCAGACGGTGCAGCTTGCGGAACTGATCCGTGTTCTGACGGGTGCGGCTTGAATACATGATGTCCTTGTGCCGGCCCATCACGTCGCGCATGTCGCGCGGCAGCGAGCCGCGGGCGCTGAAGAGATCGACCTGGAACACGAGCGAGCTCAGATTGTCGTCGAGCTCAAGGAGATACTGGAGCGGCGTGTTCGAGACGATGCCGCCGTCCCAGTAATATTCGCCGTCGATCTTCACCGCTGGGAGCGCCGGCGGGAGCGCGCCGCTCGCCATGACGTGGCGCACGTCGATCGGTTCCTTGGCGTTGTCGAAATAGATGAAGTTGCCGCTGCGGACATTGACGGCGCCGACGGTGAGCCGCGTCTTCTGGCTGTTGAGGATGTCGAAGTCGATCACGCTTTGGAGCGTGGCGGCGAGCTGCTTTGAATCATAGTAGCTGGTCGCGCCCTCCGATCCCGTCGGGCTGAACCACGGCGTCAGCGGGCGCGGCTCGAAGAAGCCGGGCTGGCCGGTGGCGAGCGTCATCAGGGCGCTCGTGTGGTTGCGCAGCACCCGGAAGAAATCGCCGTCGGGCGTATAGGCCCAGATCTTGCGGCCGGAAACGGTCTCCCAGAACTGGCGCAGTTTCGCGAGCCGGTTCTCCGGGTGGTTGCCGGCGATGATCGATGAATTGATGGCGCCGATCGAAACGCCGGAAAGCCAGTTCGGCTCGCATCCCGCCTCCGACAGCGCGTGGTAAACGCCCGCCTGATAGGCGCCGAGCGCGCCGCCGCCCTGGAGCACCAGCGCGATGCGCTGATACCGCCGCGCGAGCGAGGCGATCTGCTTTGGGGAATGGACGAGTTCCGGCAACAACGTGTCCATGACGATGCTCCTGGCGCGCACGGGTCTCGCCACGCATTGTTCCAGGAGGTCGTTAAGGCCTGATTATGGCATGCGCGAGAATGCCGCCGAAAACCGGCGGCGTTCTCCAAAAGCGTCGTTACCGAAGATTAATTTGCGCGGGAAAACTGCGCTTATTCTGCCGCTTCCATCGCCTTTTCGAGCGCAGCGTCGGCCGCGTCGTCGATGCGCTCGCACCACACGAAGCGCATCGATTTCCGGACCTCTTCGGGGATGTCCTCGAGATCGCGCCGGTTGCGCGCCGGCAGCAGCACCGTCGTGATGCCGGCCCGCGCCGCGGCGGTGACCTTCTCCTTGATGCCGCCGACCGGCAGGACGAGGCCGCGCAAGCTGATCTCGCCGGTCATGGCAGTGTCGGACCGCGTCGGCCGCCCGGTCATCAGCGAGATGAGCGCCATCGTCATCGCCACGCCCGCGCTCGGTCCGTCCTTGGGTATGGCGCCCGCCGGTACGTGGATATGGATGTCGCTTTTGCCGAACAGCGTGTCGTCGATGCCGAGCGAGCGTGCGCGCGACTTGACGAGCGACAGAGCCGCCTGCGCGCTTTCCTTCATCACGTCGCCCAACTGGCCCGTGAGGATCAGGTGGCCCGACCCCGGAACGCGCGTCGCTTCGATGAACAGGATGTCGCCGCCGACCGGCGTCCAGGCGAGCCCGGTCGCGACGCCCGGCACGCTCGTGCGCATCGCCACCTCGTTCTCGAAGCGCGGGGCGCCCAGGATCGCGGGAAGCTCGTCGGGGCCGATCGTGACCTCCGCGGTGCTGCCTTCGGCAACGCGCATCGCGCCGGTCCGGAACACCGAGCCGATGGTGCGCTCGAGGTTGCGCACGCCCGCTTCGCGCGTGTAGTCGCGGATGATGCGGGCAAGCGCCGCGTCCGTGATCGCGCACTGAGTCTCGCCCAACCCGTTGGCCGCGCGCTGGCGCGGGACGAGATAGCGCTTGGCGATCTCGAGCTTTTCCTGCTCGGTGTAGCCGGTGAGCTCGATCACCTCCATGCGGTCGCGCAACGGGCCCGGGACCGTGTCGAGCATGTTGGCGGTGCAGATGAACATCACCGCCGAGAGGTCGAACGGCACGCCGAGATAGTTGTCGCGGAAGGTCGAGTTCTGCTCGGGGTCCAGCACCTCGAGGAGCGCCGAAGCGGGATCGCCCTGGAAGCTCGCATTCACCTTGTCGACCTCGTCGAGCATCATCACGCAGTCGCGCGCACCCGCCTTGCGCAGCGCCTGGACGATGTTGCCCGGCAGCGCGCCGATATAGGTGCGGCGATGGCCGCGAATCTCGGCCTCGTCATGGACGCCGCCGAGGCTCACGCGCACGAACTTGCGGCCCGTGGCCTTGGCGATCGACTGGCCGAGCGAGGTCTTGCCGACGCCCGGAGGGCCGACGAAGCACAGGATCGGGCTGCGCCCGCCGGGCTTCAGCTTCTGCACCGCGAGATATTCGAGGATGCGCCGCTTGATCTTGACGAGGCCGAAATGGTCCTCATCGAGGATGCGCCGCGCCGCGTCGAGATCGATCCCGCCCTCGGTCTTGATGGACCAAGGCAGCTCGACGAGCCAGTCGAGATAAGTGCGCATCATCGAGTACTCGGCGGCCCCTTCGGGCAACCGCTCGAGCCGCGCCAATTCGCGCTTGGCCTGCGTCTCCACCTCTTCCGGCATCTTGGCGTCGGCGATGCGCTTTGCGAGCTCCGCGGTCTCGGCGCCGCGGCCTTCCTCGCCCTCGCCCAGCTCCTTCTGGATGGTCTTCAGCTGCTCGCGAAGCAGGAATTCGCGCTGCCGGCCCTCGACCTTCTCCTTGGTCTCGTCGCTGATCTTGCGGGTCAGGCGAAGCACCTCGAGCCGATAGTTCATGAGCTCGATGACGCGCCGCAGCCGGGTGCCGACATCGATGGTCTCGAGCACCTCTTGCTTTTCGGCGAGCGTGATATCCGTCACCGACGCCACCAGGTCGGCAAGCGCGCCGGCCGACGGCGCCTGGCGGATGGCGGCCAGGAGCTCCTGTGGCGCTTGCGGCAGAAGCTCGACCGCTTCTTCCGCCTGGCGGCGCAGATGGACGGTGCGTGCCTCGATCTCGGGCGTGCGCACCTCGCTGTCGCCGATCTCGTCGATCATCGCGACGAGGAACGGATAGCCGTCGATGAACCGCTGCACCCGGAACCGGTTGCGGCCCTGACAGACGAGATGATGCGTGCCGTCGGGCCCGGTCAGATAGCGCAGCACGTTGGCGACGGTGCCGACCGTGTAGAGATCGGCCGGGCCCGGATCGTCGGTTTCCTGCTCCTTCTGCAGGAGAAAGGCCACCGGCTCGCCGCGCCGTACCGCCTCCTGGGCGGCAGCGATCGACTTCGGCCGTCCCACCGTCACCGGCAGGACAAGGCCCGGGAACATCACCATGCCGCGGACCGGGACGACGATGCGCGCCCCTTGCGGCAGCTCGACAGTCGAATGAGACGTAGAGGGTTCGGCGTTTGCCATGTTGTTACCCCCGCTTTCTGAGTACGATCGTGAGACAGCCGTCGCGCACGTCGTGCCGGACCAGGTCATAGCGTCCGCCCGGCAAGGCGATACGGCGCTCGAACCGCCCCTGAGGAATCTCCAGCCTGTGGATCGTGGCCGCCCGTTGTGCGGCGGGCGGCCGGCGGTCGCCCGAGATCACCAGGACACCCCCATCAACGCCGATCTCGACCGCGGGTGCCGCGACCCCTGGCAAGGCCGCCAGGATCCACAGCTCGCCTTCGGTCTCGAAGACATCGATGGGCGGCTCCCAATTGGACTGGGCCGCAGGCCGGAAGAATTCGCGCTGCAGGCGCTCCGCGCGCGCCAGCGCTTCACAGGCTTCGGCCCACATCCAGACTTGCAGGTTCGTCGGCATCGGTGTCCCTCGGGTTCAAGGGTATCCCCCCAGATGGGTACGAAACGTGACCATTCAAGCGAACGGTATATGCGACTTTAACATGGGTTGGCGCCGCGGCATGCTGCCGAGATGGTCCGCGACCCGTCCGGGCGCGACTCGCCGGGCAGGCTTTCGCGAGGAAGGCCGGTGCTCTAACAATACGGACCATGGCGCGAGGGGCTATGAGGGCGACGCGCAGGGTGACGGTCCTGGGCTCGACCGGCTCGGTCGGCTGCAACACGGTCGAGCTGATCGAGGCCGATCCGGCAGCCTATGAGGTCGAGGCGCTGGTGGCGCTGCGCAATGCCGAGCGGCTGGCAGACCAGGCGCGGCGCGTCGGCGCACGGCTCGCCGTCGTGGCGGATGACAGCCAATATCCCGCCTTGAAGGCGGCGCTCGCCGGCAGCGGCATCGAGGCTGGCGCTGGGGCCGCGGCGGTGGTGGAGGCGGCCGAGCGCCCGGCAGACTGGGTGATGGCGGCGATCGTGGGGGCGGCCGGCCTCGCGCCGACGCTTGCCGCGGTGCGCCGGGGCGCGCTCGTCGCGTTCGCCAACAAGGAGGTGATGGTCTGTGCGGGTACGCTGGTGACGGCAGAGGCGCGGCGGTGCGGCGCGCGGCTCTTGCCGGTCGACAGCGAGCACAACGCCATCTTCCAGGTCTTCGCCGCCGACCAGAAAGCGGCGATCGAGCGCATCATGCTGACCGCAAGCGGCGGCCCGTTTCTGCGGCGCTCGCTCGCGGAGATGGCGGCCGCCACGCCCGAACAAGCGGTCGCCCACCCCAACTGGCGCATGGGCGCCAAGATCTCGGTCGATTCCGCGACCATGATGAACAAGGGGCTCGAGGTGATCGAGGCGCACCACCTGTTCGAGCTGGCGAGCGACCGGCTCGACATCGTGGTTCATCCCCAGTCGGTGGTGCACGGGCTCGTCTACTACAGCGACGGCTCGGTGCTGGCCCAGCTCGGCTCGCCGGACATGCGCACGCCCATCGCCAACGCGCTCGGCTGGCCCGAGCGGATCGGCGCGCCGAGCCCGCGCCTCGATCTCGCCAAGCTGTCCCAGCTCACCTTCGAGGCGCCCGACCCGGCACGCTTCCCGGCGCTCCGCATCGCGCGCGCGGCGCTTGAGGCCGGAGGGGGCGCGCCCACCATCCTCAACGCCGCGAACGAGGTGGCCGTGGCGGCATTCCTCGACCGGCGGATCGGCTTCCTCGACATCGCCACCACTGTCGAGCGCACGCTCGAGGCGCTTCCCGATGCGCCGATCGCGGCGCTCGACGATGTCTATGCGGTCGACACCGAGGCGCGCGCCGTGGCGCGCAGGCTCATCGGCAACGCGGCGCCCGCGCACGCTCCATGACGGGCAGAGAGAAGCGGGTGCTGGTCACCGGCGCGACCGGGTTTGTCGGCTCGGCGGTGGCGCGCGCGCTTCTGGCCGAGGACCGTCAGGTCGCGGTGCTCCTGCGGCCCAACAGCGACCGGCGCAATGTCGCGGGCCTTCCCGTCGAAGAGCGGATCGGCAGCCTCGAGGACGAGGCTTCGCTGCGGGCCGCAATTGCCGGATGCGGCGCCCTCTATCATGTCGCGGCCGATTACCGCCTGTGGGTGCGCGATCCCGAAGCGATGTACGAGGCCAATGTCGCCGGCACCGAGCGGCTGATGGCGGCGGCGCAAGGCGAAGGCGTCGAGCGCATCGTCTATACCAGCAGCGTCGCGACGCTCGGCCTTGGCGAGGAGCCCGCCGACGAAGCGACACCCAGCACGCTTGCGGACATGATCGGTCCCTATAAGCGGTCGAAGTTCCTTGCCGAGGAGGCGGTCCGCCGGATGGTGCGCGAGCGCAGGCTGCCGGCGGTGATCGTCAACCCCTCGACGCCGATCGGCCCGCGCGACGTGAAGCCGACGCCGACCGGCCGCATGATCATCGAGGCGGCGTCGGGCCGCATGCCGGCCTATGTCGATACCGGCCTCAATCTCGTTCACGTCGACGATGTTGCGGCAGGCCACCTCATGGCCGAGCGCAAGGGCAGGCCGGGCGAGCGCTATGTGCTGGGCGGCGAGAACATGACGCTTGCCGCGATCCTCGAGGCGATCGCGCGGATGGTGGGCCGCAAGGCGCCGGCGGTACGGCTTCCGGTGGCGGCGGTGTGGCCCGTGGCGCTCGTCGCCGAGGCGGTCGGACGCAGCACCGGCCGCGAGCCTTTCGTGACGCGTGACGGGCTGCGCATGGCGCGCCATAGGATGTTCTTTTCCTCCGCCAAGGCGGAGCGCGAGCTGGGCTATCGCTGGCGCCCGGCAGAAGCGGGACTTGCCGACGCGATCCAGTGGTTTCGCGCCGAGGGCATGTGTCCGTGACGGGAGTGGTGTTGGCGATCGCTGCGCTGTCGCTCGCGGTGTGGCTCTATCTGCTGCTGGGCCGGGGCATGTTCTGGCTCCCGCGCGAATTGCCGCCGGCGCCCGACCCGGGGCGCTGGCCGAGCGTCGCCGCATTGGTGCCGGCACGCAACGAGGCCGACTGTGTCGCGGCGGCGATCGCCTCGCTCGTCGCGCAGGATTATCCCGGCAGTTTCCGAATCGTCCTCGTCGACGATCACAGCACCGACGGGACCGCCGCGGTCGCGCGCGCGGCGGCCAAGGGACGCGAGGACCGGCTGCGGATCGTCAACGCCCGCCCGCTGCCCGTCGGCTGGAGCGGAAAGCTCTGGGCGCTCGCCGAAGGGGTGCGCTCACTCGAGGGGGACGAGGCGGCGCCCGATCTCTACCTTTTCACCGACGCCGACATCGAGCATGACCCAAAGAGCCTCGCCGAACTCGTGCGGTCGCTCGAGGCGGATGGGCGCGATCTTGTCTCGCTGATGGTGCTGCTGCGCTGCCGGAGCTTTGCCGAGCGCTGGCTCATCCCGGCCTTCGTCTTTTTCTTCGCAATGCTCTATCCCTTCGCCTGGGCGAACGATCCGCGGCGCCGAACCGCCGCCGCCGCGGGCGGATGCATCCTGATGCGGCGCGACACCTATCGCCGCGTCGGCGGCTACGCGGCCATCAAGGGCGCGCTCATCGACGATTGCGCGCTTGCCCGCGCGGCGAAGCAGAAGGGCGGCCGCATCCGCCTCGCGTTGACCCGGCACACGCGCAGCCTCAGGGCCTATCCGCGTGTTGCCGACGTGCGCGCGATGGTGGCGCGCACCGCCTATACCCAGCTTCATCATTCGCCGCTCGAGCTCGTCCTGACGGTGCTTGGCCTCGCGCTCGTCTATCTGGCGCCGCCCGCGCTCGCTTTCATCGGGGGCGTTGCCGGGCTTATCGGTGGTTGTGCCTGGGCGCTGATGACGGTGGTCTATCTCCCCATGGTGCGCTTTTATCGGCTGTCGCCGTTGTGGGCCCCGTTCCTACCATGTGTCGCGGTGGTCTATCTTTGGGCGACGATCGAGTCCGCGTGGCGCCACTATCGCGGCCAAGGCGGGCTTTGGAAGGGACGCGTGTCGTGGCAGAGCCAGCGCTAGCAGGCGCGGTAGAGACGCCCTCGGGCAAAGGGCGGGGGGACGAGAACTTTCCCGTCGGTTCGTGGCTCATTCGCCGCGATCTGAGGCCGCATGTCCACGCGTTCTATCGCTTCGCGCGCGAGGCCGACGACGTTGCCGACAATCCGGCGCTCACAGCAGACGACAAGATCCGCCGGCTCGACCGCATGGGCGCCGTGCTCGACGGCGCGCCTGGCGCGGATGCGCCCGCCGCGACCGCGCTCCGCGCGAGCCTCGAAGAGACCGGCCTCACCGCCCAGCACAGCCACGACATCCTGCGCGCGTTCCGGCTCGACGCGACCAAGCTGCGCTATCGCGATTGGGACGATCTTTTGGATTATTGCCGCTATTCGGCGGCGCCGGTGGGACGTCAGGTCCTCGACCTGCACGGCGAACCGCGCGCGTCCTGGGAGCCGTCGGATGCTTTGTGCAGCGCGCTGCAGATCCTCAACCACCTGCAGGATTGCGGTGACGACTATCGTGCGCTCGACCGCGTCTATCTGCCTCAAGAAGAGCTCGCGCGCGGGGGCGCGCGGGTCGAGGAGCTGAGCGCGAGCCGATTGAGCCCGGCCCTTCGCTTTGTGCTCGATCGGCTGCTCGACGGGACCGATGGCCTTATCACGCGCGCTCGCGGGTTGCCGCTCGCGGTCAAGAGCCCTGGCTTGCGGCGCGAATGCGCGGTCATCGTCGGCCTTGCCGAGCGGCTCGCACGCCGCTTGCGCGCGGGCGATCCGCTCGCCATGCGGGTGAAGCTCAGGCGCGGTGACTTCGCCGCGGCCTTCCTCGTCGGATTTTTGCGGGGCCGTGCGTGAGCGCCGCCACCGGCGACGCCGAGGCCGCGCGCGCCCAAGCGCGCGAGACGGTAGTGGCGGCCGGCACGTCGTTTTATTGGGCGATGCGGATCCTGCCGCGGCAGCGACGCGAGGCGATGTTCGCGGTCTATGCCTTCTGCCGCGTGATCGACGACATCGCGGACAGCAATGATCCGCCGGAAGCAAAGCTCGCGGCGCTTTCCGCGTGGCGGACCGAGG
>Ga0335073_10001051_pt1 | contig 36523 bp, 30 predicted proteins | sample Lox_Sample_22_FD_207093 | JGI IMG/M metagenome (GOLD analysis project Ga0335073, IMG submission 207093) | Soil microbial communities from Loxahatchee National Wildlife Refuge, Florida, United States - Lox_Sample_2.2 | ecosystem: Environmental > Terrestrial > Soil > Wetlands | place: USA... | reverse complement strand
GCGCCGGCTCGAGGTGCTCGAGTGGGCCGAAGTAGCCTTGCCGCTTGTCGACGTGCGTGAGTCCCGTGAGCATCGCCTCCTCGGCGCGATGCTCGTCGTCGAGATCCAGCGTCGTGTCGATGCGCAGGCCGCCCGTGAGCACGCGCTCCTGCCCGTAGCGCGCCACCACGTCGCGGCGGACCTGCTCCGAGAAGAAGGGCGCGCGGTCGTGGAAGAGATCTTCCATGGGGTACACGCGGATGGGCTCGGCGTCGGCGGCGGCCCGCTCGGCCTCGGTGATCATGCCGACGTCGGCCATGCGGCGCAGCACGTAGCCCCGGCGCTTGCGCGCCGCCTGGGGGTGGCTGAACGGCGAGTACCGGCTGGGCGCCTGGGGTAGACCGGCGATGAGCGCCATCTCGGCGAGGCTCATCTGGCCCGGCTCCTTGTGGAAGTAGTTCTCGGCCGCGGCGCGGACGCCGTAGGCGTGGTGGCCGAGGTAGACGTGGTTCAGGTACAGATAGAGGATCTCTTCCTTGGTGAGGTTGGCCTCGAGACGCCGCGCCAGGATGAGCTCCTTGATCTTGCGGCTCAGCTTGCGGGCAGTGGCCTCCTTCTCGCCGATGGCGGTGATCAAGATGGACTTCGCCGTTTGCTGGGTGAGCGTCGAGGCGCCGCGGATGTGGTAGCCGATGGCGTCCTGGAAGGCCGCGCGCAGCGTGGCGAGCACGTCGAAGCCGTGGTGGTCGAAGAAGTTCTTGTCCTCCGACGCCACGAACGCCTGCACCAGCCGGCGCGGGATCTGGTCGTACGGCATCATCTTGCGCCGCTCGTCGAAGAATTCCGCGAGCAAGCGGCCGTCCTCGCTGCGAAGCTCCGAGAGAAGGGGCGGCCGGTAGTCCTTCGCCGAGGGGATGGAGGGGATGTGCTCGCTGTACTTCACGTACAGGCAGAAAGCGGCCACCGCGCCGAGGACCGTCATGCTGAGCGCGAACACGCAGGCCGACAGGAAAGCGCGCGCCAGAAAGCGCCGCGGCGGCGGCAGGCCCTCGAGCGAGAGGGTCTCCGAGACCTGCTCCGAAGCCGGGAGGGGCGGTGACGCCATCGAGGTCGCCAGTCTAGTGCAGCCTCACCGGGAGCGGCAAACCCTCCATGATTCCCCGCACCGGGGTTCCCGCCGCCTGCGTGGCGGGACTCCTTCGGGTCAGTCGAGCGACGGCGTGCACATCACCATCAGCATGGAGTCCTTGTAGGGCCCGGCGGGCAGCGGGAACCGCCCGCCCAGGGGCACTTTCATGTCCATGTCGAGGCCGGTCGAGCCCTCTACGAGCAACCGGACGTGCACCTTGACGTTGCCTGCCGCGGCGCTCAGTGGGGTGAGGATCAGACGTGCGCCGTTCGGCAGCACGATCGAAACCTGGGCGCCGAAGCTGGTGTGGATCACCCGGTGGTCGAGGGTCTTCTGGTCGACGCGGCGGGCAAGCAGCTTCGGGTTCTTGCGCTCCGCCTGGCTGATGCCGTGCTTGGCGTCCTTCATGCGCACGTCCTGCACGTCGATCTTGAGCGTGAGCGCCTCGGCGGTGAGCGGCGCGAGCGCGGCCGCGAGCAGGAACACGGCTCCCAGCGCGCGGGCGAACCTGCGTACGGACAGCTGCGGCATGGGCGGTCCTCACTGGCCCGGGGCTGGCTTCTCGTCCGAGTCTGGCACCACCCATACCACGGTTTGGCCCACATCGTTCTGGAAGACGATCGGGGCGGCGCCCGGGCTGGCGACGGAGATCCGGTGGATGTGCGCCTCGTTCTCGGTGGCGCCTGCGCGGACCACGTGGACCGACTGCCCGAGCAGCGGCAACAACACCGCGGCGGCCACGGCGCCGGCGGCGAGGAAGCCCAGCAGGATCTTGCCGGGCATTCCCAGCTGGAAGCGCTTGCGGGCGGGCGGCAACGCGGCCATGACCCGGGCCGAAAAGCCTGCGGGAAGCTCCTCGCCCACCGCCTCGGCACGCAGCCGGAGCAGACCGCCGAGAGCTTGCCGGTCGCGGAGCTGGGCGGTGCAGGCGGAGCAGGCCGCAAGGTGCGCCTCGAGCGCGGCGCGGTCGGTCTCGGGCAGCTCGCCGTCTCGGTAGGCGTCGAGCTGCGTCCGGCTGCGGCGGCACTCCACGGCTTCCATCGTCACCTACCTCCATTCATTGGACGTCCGTCACTCATCTTCATTCACCGCGGCGGCGGGGGCGTCCCCTTCGAGGTAAACCGCCAGTATTTCCTGCATCTTGGAGCGCGCATGGAACAGGCGGGACATGACCGTCCCCTTTGGAATCTCGAGAGATTCTGCGATCTCTTCGTAGGACAGCCCCTCGACCTCGCGCAACAAGAGGATGGCACGGTGCTTTTCCGGGATCTGCCCCAGCGCCTCCTCCATCTTTTCAGCGAGCTCCCGTCGCAGAGCCGAACGCTGTGGGTTCGTGCCCAGGCGGGTGCCCAGGACTCCCACGCCAGCCTGCATTTCCCCAGGGTCGTCCTGGGACGTTGGGTCGGCGTCGAGCGACTCGCCTGGATGACGGCGGCGCAGCAGGTCGATCGCCAGGTTGTTGGTGATCCGATAGAGCCACGTGTAAAAGCTGGCCTCCCCCTTGAAGCGATCGAGGCTCTGGTAGGCCTTGACGAAAGCGTCCTGGGCGATGTCGGCCGCATCCTCTTTGCTCTTCACCAGCGAAAACGCGAGGTTGTACACGCGGCGCTGGTAGCGCTCCACGAGCGCTCGGTACGCGTCCCGGTCGCCGGAACGCGCCCGCGACAACAGCGCCGAATCGTCGCTGCCCTGGGTCACGAAGGCGGGGAATCTAGCATGCAGCGCGCCCGCAAGGGCAAGGCGTGCCGGCGACTCAACCGCCGGGAACGCCAGGGGGGACAGCGGCGAAACGCCACCCGGCTCCCTCGCGCTCGAGGTAGACGGTCCGCTGCTCGCTCCGGCCCGTGACCTGGCAGTGGGCGGTCTTGCCGTCGCTGTTGCAGGCTATCTTGTCAGGCGCCTCGGGCAGCAATTCGCCGAGAACGCACATGAGCAGGAGTGAGCGCTCGTCGCGGTATTCGTCGCAGCTGTCCTCCTCGCCGCCACCCTCGAAGAGGGCTCGCTGGGGACAATGCCGCGAGAGCAGCCCTTCGACCCCCGCGGCGTCGTCGTACACCGCGGCATGCTCGAGCGAGCGGATGGCGTCCTCGGGGGTGCCCGCATGGCGGTGCACCCTCGGCTGCGGCTCGCGCCGCGCGAGCTCCTCCCAGAGGCTCTGCTGGCGCTCAGGGCTCGCGAGCTCCATGGCCGCATCGACCGATTCGTACCTGAGCAGGCGCAGCTCGCGGCGGGCGGCGAAGAGATCGCCCGACGCGAGGGCCGCCTGGGCGCGGCCGATCCTCTGCTCGCCCGAGCGGCGAAGCAGGAGCCCGTTCCACTGGACGGCGGGGCTGGCGGGGCCGCCGTCCGGCTTCAGCTCCACGGCCTTGGCGAAGGCGGTGTCGGCGTCGGGCGCGTGCCGCGCCGGGGCGGGGCCCGGGCAGGCCTGGCTCCAGACGCGCAGTATCTCGCCGAGCAGCTCGAAGGCGTCGGAGGTGGCCCGGGCGTCGAGCAGGGCGTCGGCCTGACCGAGCAGGCCCGCGAGCGCGTTGCAGGGTTCCTCGCGCATGGCGGCGACGAGGAGCTCCTGGCGGAGCTCGATCGGATCCGGCAGGCCGGCGTCGGGCGGCGCGGCGACGAACAGGAGCAGGAAGGCTGTCGCGGGCAACGGAATGGCGGACCTCTCGGCGAGACAGCTTTTCACGCGCGGCGGCGTCCGCGCAAGCGGCTCCTGGCCGCGAGACCGGCCTGGCAGTGCCGCCGACCTGGGTGCTACGCTGGCGGCGGCATGGTGGCGATGGCACGAACCGGGATCGGGTGGGTCTGCCTGCTGGTGACGGTGGCAGGCTGCGCCGGATCGAGCGGGAATGGCGGAGACGCGGGAGCGGACGCGTCGGTGCCACAGTGCACGAGCAACGCCGATTGCCCCGCGGGGTACCTGTGCGATCTTTCTTCCGGGAGCGGCCTTTGCCGGCTGCCGGGGGAGCTCGAGGCTTGTGTGCCGGACGCGGGCTGCGGATCCCCGGGCGAGGTCTGTGCCGCCGTTCCGTACCTGATTCACGCCTGCGTCCTGCCTTGCCAATCCAATGCGGACTGCCCCGACCCGATCACGAGCTGCCAGGGGGCCGCGGGCGGATCGCTGTGTTTGCCGACCTCCTGCGGGGACGCGGGCGTCTGGGGCCCGTGCCAGGTGCCCGGCGGCGGCGGTGGTGGCTTCTGCATCCTGGGTGGGGTGTTCGGCACGCTGTGCCTCGCCGGCGGGAGCGCGAGCGACGGCGGGTGCTCCCTCGCCCGCACCGCCTCCGGTTCTCCCGACCTGTGCAGCCCGGGCAGCGCCTGCACCGTCTCGGACGCCGGACAGGTCTGCCTGCCGGTGTGCGCCACGGGTGGCGACGGCGGGCCGGCGTGCACGGCATTGGACGCCTGCGTCAGCTTCAGCGGCGGGCCGGTCGCCGGCTTCGCGAGCTTCGGCTACTGCGCCCGCACCTGCGACCCGGGGGCGAGCGACTGCCCCAGCGGGATGGGGTGCATCAGCTACGTGGAAACGCCCGTCTGCTGGCCCTAGAAGCGGTTTCAAAGGCCCCACCCGTAGCGGCGCAGCAGGCGCCGGGATGTTAAGGTGGGGGCGAGCCTTTGCATGAGCGCCCCTGAACGGCCCGAGGCCATCTACGCGCCCCTCGACGGCCTCCTCGCGACCGGCGCGCGCCGCCTGCGCACCGCGCGGGTACGCACCGCGCTCGGCGCGGGGCTGCTCGTCTCGGCCGCCTGGGCGCTGGGGGCGGCCATCGCGGGTCATGGGCTGGGAGTGCCAGGATCGCCCTGGGTCCTCGTGGCACCGCCGGCGCTCGCCGGGCTGGCGGCATTCCTCTCGCGCAGGCCCAGCCGGGCTCGGGCGGCGGGGGCGCTCAAGATTCCCAGTGCCTCGCTGCGTTCGGCTATCCTCTCGGCCGTCGAGCTGCGCCCCCTCGCGGGAGCGTCGGAGAGTTCCCCCTCGCCGGCGTTGATCGCGGCGCATGCCGCGGAGACCTCCTCGCGCGTCGGCGGCGTGGACGTGGCCCGCGCGCTGCCGACGCGGTCCTCGAGCGGAATCCTGGCGGCGGGCGTCGCTTTCGTGCTTCTCGATCTGATCCTCGCCTCGGCCGGCCCACCCGGACTCGGCGCCGGCTTCCACGCCCTCGTGGGGGCTGCCGCGGCCGTGCCACGGGCCGCCGAGCGCGAGCCGATCACCGGTGACATCGAGCTCACGTATCTGTACCCCTCGCACACGCGCCTTGCGCCACGCACCGTCACGGGAACCGACGGCAGCATCGAAGCGCCGGTCGGGACGGAGGTGCGCCTCAAGACGCGCGCCGACCGCGACGTGGCGAGCGCGACGGCGGTGGTCAACGGCAAGGCCACCCCTCTCACCGTGCACGACCGTCGCGATCTCGCGGGATCGATCCTCTGCCGCACGGCAGGAAGCTACTTCTTCCGCTTTCTGGACGGGCGCGGGCGCGTGCTGGCCGAGGGCGCACCAATCCCGATCGCGCTGCAAGCCGATGCCCCTCCACAGGTTCTCATCGAGAAGCCAGGGACCCAGCTGGAGGTCGATCCTCACTCGCAGGTCGTCATCCGGTACCGCGCCGACGACGACTACGGCCTCTCCGAGATCGCCCTCCTGTACCGGCCCCCGGGGGCAGCCAAGGATCGCCGGACGGTGCTGCGGCAATCCCCCGAGGGACCGCGCCACGTCGAGGCCGAGGTCACCTTCGATCTCGCACCGCTGGAGCTCGCGCCGGGCGACACGGTGAGCTACACGATCGAGGCGCTGGACAATGACGCGGTGGCCGGGCCCAAGGCGGGCCGCGCGCGCACCCAGACTCTGAAGGTCTACTCGGCGGCCGAGCACCACGAGGAGGCGCTGCGGCAGGCGCGCGCCGTGTGGGAGAAGCTGATCTCGCTGCTCGCCGATCGCATCGACGAGCACGGCGCGCCGCTGGGCCGGCCCTCGAGTGGCGCGCCCTCGGAGGCCGATCGGCGGGCGCTCGCGCTGTGCGACGAGATGGAGGGCCTGGCGCGAAGGCTCCGCAAGGACACGCTGACGCCGCCGGAGCTACCGGCCGCCCTCGCCAACGTGGCACAGAACGAGCGCGCCCGCGCGAGCGCGACGCTCGACGCACGGGAGATGGACGGCGAGGGCTGGCGACCCAGCACGCGCCAGGGGTTGGCCGAGCGTCTCCCGGCGGCGCTGGCGGCCGAGGTCGAGGGGCTGGAGCACGACGTCCTCTACCTGGAGGCGCTCCTCGATCGACAGACGGCGGAGGACCTCGTGAACCTGGCCCACGAGCTCGCGGCCCGGCGGCGCCAGCTCGCCGAGCTGCTCGAGAAGTACCGCACCGCGCGCACTCCCGAGTTGAAAGCGGCCATCGACGCGCAGCTCGCCCGCCTGCGCGAGCGCATGCAGCAGCTCTTCGCGCGCATGGCGGAGCTGACCAAGAGCCTCTCCGATGAGCACCTGAACGCGCAGGCAATGGCGGCGATGGCCCAGAAGGACCAGGTGGGCTCCAGCCTCGAGAAGATCCAGGAGGACCTGGCCAGAGGAGATGTCGACGGCGCGCTCGCGGCGCTCGACCAGCTCGGCGGCACCCTCGACGGCTTCGAGGCGGACATGCGCCGTGCCTCGAACGAGGCCGAGGGTCAGTATCCGGGGTTGGGCCGCAAGGTGGCCGCGCTGCAACGGGATCTTCATGCGGTCGGCGAAGGTCAGCGCCGCGTCCAATCGGAGACACAGGCCCTGCGGCAACGCTACCGTCAGGCGCTGGCACAGCGCGCGCCGATCACGCCGCAAACGATCGCGCGCCTCCAGGCCAAGGTCGCGGCGGCGCGGGACGCGCTCGCGAAGATCCCCGAGAACGCGATGCCGCCCGCGGCGCTCTCGTTCGGGGGCACGGGCGCGGACCCGCTCGCGGCGGCGAAGGAGGACGTCGATCAGCTGGGACGAGCGCTCCAGGCCCGGGATCTGGACGAGGCGCTCCGAACTTCCGACAGGGCCACGGTGGGCGCGCAGGCGGTCGCGGAGGACCTGTCCCGCGAGGCGCGAATCACCCGCGACTACGTCGTCGCGCCCGAAGACACGCGTGAGACCGCGCAGCTGGATGCGGCGCGGGGTCACGCCGCGGCGGCCGTCCCGCCTCTCGAAGAAGTTCACGACGAGCTGTCGAAGCTGTTTCCCGCGGAGGACAGCGTGCTGTCGGCCGCGGACAAGCGGCGCCTCGGGGAGCTGGCGCAGGAGCAGTCGAGATTGCACAAGGAGTTGCACAAGGTGCAGGACGACCTCGACGATGTTCAGAAGACAGCGCCGATCTTCGGACCGTCGGCCGCGCAGAAGCTCGACCAGGCGAGCTCGGAGATGGCCCGCGCCCAGGACGCGCTCGGCGCTCACCAGCCTGGCCAAGCCGTGCGGCGCGAGCAGGGGGCGCTCCAGCAACTCGACGGCTTCGAGCAGGCGATGAAGAAGGGCGGCGGTAAAGGGGGAGGGGGAGGCCTCCCCATGCCCCTCGCGATGGGTGACGGACAGGACGACGGAGAGGAAGGGCCCGAAGGCGGTGGCTGGACGGAGCAGAAGGTCGCCATCCCGGGCGCCGACCAGTACCGCGTGCCGCCCGAGTTTCGGCGCGACATCCTCGACGCGATGAAGCAGAAGCCCCCGCCGCAGTACGAGGATCAAGTGAAGCAGTACTACCAGGAAATCGTCAAGTGAGCGCGGCCGCGCTGGCCGCGCTCGTGGTCCTCTCCGCCGCCTCCGGCCCGCTCTCGGCCGGCCACGCGTCGGACGAGGAGATGCTCCGCGCCGCCTTCGAAGAAGCGCAGGACAAGCTGGAGCAGTGGGACGTCCCGGCGGCGCGGAAGATCGCCGAGGACATGGTGGCGCGGGTGGGCAAGAACGAGGTCACCGATGAGCTGCTGGGTCGGGTGCGCTTCTTCGAGGGAGATTACGCGGGGGCGGTCGCGATCTTGCCGGACAAGACCAGCCTGTACGGCAAGCTCGCGGCGGCCAGCCTCGCCGAGCTCCGGGACTACGACCACCGCGAGAGCGAGCACTTCGCGTTCTGGTTCCCGAAGGGGCGGTACGAGCTGCTGGCGCCCTACGCGCTCGATACCCTCGAGAGGGCCTACCGCGCCATTGGAGACGACCTGCACGAGCATCCGCAGGAGCGGATTCGTGTGGAGATCCTGCGCGATCCTGCTGCGCTGTCACGCCTCAGTCCACTGACCGAGAAGGAGATCGAGACGAGCGGCACCATCGCGCTCTGCAAGTTCAACGAGCTGATGATCACGAGCCCCGACGCGATGGTCTACGGCTATTCCTGGCAGGACACGCTGGCACACGAGCTGACGCACTACCTGATCTCGCGGCGGAGCGAGAACACGGTGCCCATCTGGCTTCACGAGGGGATCGCCAAGTTCGAGGAGACGCACTGGCGCGGGCCGCCGGGGCGTGCTCTGTCTCCGGCCTCCGTGGCCCTTCTGGCGCGCCGCTTGCGCGAGAACAAGCTCATCACCTTCGAGCAGATGCACCCTTCGATGGCGCTCTTGCCGTCGCAGGAAGACGCGGCGCTCGCTTTCGCCGAGGTCGCCACCGCGGTGAAGTACCTGTACGAGCAGAAGGGCGGCGCGGAGGCCCTGAACGCGCTCCTCGACAAGCTGCGCAGCGGCGAGACCGACACCCAGGCGGTGGCAGAGGTCGCGGGCGAGCCGTTCACGAAATTCCAGAGCGACTGGAAGGCATACCTGCGGCGGCAACCCTTGCCGAAGAATGCTTCGCCGGCGCTGAGCCACGGCGTGGAGAAGCTGCGCTTCAAGGGAGAGAGGGAGGGCGCCGCGCAGGAAGCCGGGATGGACGTCCTGGGCGAGGAGATCCCGGACGAGGCCGCGCGGCGGTTCGCCCATCTCGGTGAGTTGTTGCGCACGCGGCGCCGCGCGGCAGCCGCCGCCTACGAGTTCGCCCGCGCGGAGGCGCGGGTCGGCGCCGGCTCACCCCAGCTCTCGAACAAGTACGCCATGACCCTCATGGAGATCGGCCAGGACGACAAGGCCGAGGGCTTGCTGCGCGCCTCGGTGGACCCCTTTCCCGAGGTCGCCGAGACGCACCTCCACCTCGGAGAGGTCTTGCTCGCGGAGAAGCGCTGGGGCGACGCGCGGACGGAGTTGCTCGCGGCCAACGCCATCGACCCGTTCGACCCAGAGATCCACCTCGGCCTCATGAAAGCCGATCACGCCCTCGGCGACGAAGCGGCCTACAAGGTAGAAGCCCGCGCCGTGGCGCTCGCCACCGGTCAGAGTGGCTGAGGCGAGACCACGAGCCCGTAGAAGTCGGTGCCGCTCGGGCCCGTGAGGTAGGTCGAGACCGCCAGGCCGTTGCTCGGATCGACGCGGTAGACGTTGTTCATCTCGAGCTGGTTTGCCGTCCCCACGGTGACGAGGAACGTCCCGTCGGGCATTGCCGCTGCCTGGTGCAGGGGCGTCGACGCGAGCGTCGCGTCTCCCGCCACGCAGCCGCCGTTGCAGGTCAAGGTGCAGGGGCCGCCGGAGCGCGCCTCCTTGCAGACGCCGCTGCTCGAGAAGAGCGCCACGAAGCCGTCGTTCGATCCGTCGTCGCCGGCGATCAGCAAGTCGCCGTTCGCGTCCCTCGCGCCGCCCTCGACCTGGCCCTGCGAGGTCGCCACCGTGCCGAGCCCGTCGCCGCCGCCCTGCGGGTTGCCGGTGAGGGCGTCGAGCCAGAGCAGTTGGTCATCGTAGGCTGCATAGATGGTGTTGCATGGCCCCGGGAAGCAGCCGTTGAGATTATCCTCGGCGGTCCAGAGCGCGTTCGTATACGCCGTGCCGTTCGCGCTGAAGGACCCGCCGCCGTCGTAGTAGAAGCCAGTCGCGGCGTAACCGCAGACGACCACCAGCGTGGGTCCCGCCGGCTGTGGCAACAAGGCCAGCCCGTTGCCGCCCGGGCCGTCGCCACTCGGCGCCGGCACCTGGATCTGACCTTCGTAGGTGCCCGTCTCGTCAAAGGCCACCAGGCCATCATCGTCGAGCTGGACCAGGATCTCCCCGGCGGCCGTCACTCCCACGGCCGCCGGGATGTCCGAAAGGTTGGCGGGGCCGATGAGCTCGCTGCCAGGCGGGGTGGTCAGGTCCCACACCTGGCCGTTGAAGCTGTCGACGGTGGCGAGCACGCGGGTCTGGGCTTGCAGCGTCTGGGGGCAGCCGCCGGATGTGCTGCCACCGGTGTTGCCGCTCGTGGTCCCACTCGTCGTCCCGGTGCCGCCGGACGTCCCGGCGGTGTGCCCGCCGCTCCCGCTGCCCGCAGTGCTCGATCCCGCCGAGGCCGTCGAGGAGCCGCCGGTGGTCGGAGTGCCGTTCTCGCAAATGCCGGTGGGGTCGCAGAATTGATTGCGGTAGCAGTCCAGATCGCTCACGCACTGCACCAGGTTCGGGCAGCCTGCGAGGAGCACGGTCGCGGCGGCGACCCAGAGCCTCACCACGCCACCCACGTGCCGATACCCAACGCCAGGGCGATCCCGAGCGCGACGCTCGCGCCGACGGCCCACGGCGTGATGGCGTTCTTCGTGATCGTGTAGTTGCCGTACAACTCGGAGGGATCGGTGACGGTGAGGTTGCGGCCATACAGGTAGTCCTGGCTGGCGGAGTTGGCCTGCGACCAGTACGAGAGGGACACGGCCCCGGCAACGCCCGCGCCGACCGCGCACGCGATCGACGTGCCGAGCAATGCGTACGCCGTGGTGCGCTTGTGCGGCGCCAGGCTCAAGTCGGTATCCGCCTGCGCCTCCTCGAGAAGGCGGGGTACCAGGTGCTTGATGGCCTCGAGCAGATCTTCCGTGCCCCCGCTCGTCTCCTCGCTCACGTGGGCCAACATCTGGTGGTGCCGCGTGTCGGTGAGCCGCACGTTGATGAGAAGGCGATCTCCCAGCACGCCGACGTTGCCCGCGACCAGCCACTGCGCTCCCATGGCACCCGCCACCTCCGCGAGGCACGCGTCCGCGTCCGTGTTGCACTCGAGCTCGCGCTGCTCCTTGGCGGCGTGGATCAGGGTTTCGAGGTCGCTCTGTCCGAAGATCTGAAGCCCGGGCCTGCGCGAGAGCTCGCTGACCAGGAAGTCCGTCAGGAGCTTGGTGCTCTCCGGCGGGACGCCGGCCTCGGGTTGCAACGCCAGCACCTGGACGCCGATGCGGCCCGTGGCGCCGGGCGGAGCGTTCGACGCGAGGCTCGATGCCAACAAAGCGATCGACAGTGAGGCGACGGGAAGCAACGCGGGTTCATCCTACAACAACCGAGCCGGCAGGCGAACAGCGTCCCGGAATGCCGGCGCACGCTGCGCGTGTTTCGGTTACAATCCGCCCCCATGCCCGCCGAGCCAGCCATCGCAGCGCCGGACGACGTCGCCTCCGTCCGCGCGCTCGCCACCGCCAAGGAAGCGTTGCTTCGCCAGATCGAGCGACGGGTCGTCGGCCAGCGCGAGGTGGTGGAGCACCTGCTCATCGGCTTGTTCGCGCGGGGGCACTGCCTGTTCGTGGGCGTACCGGGGCTGGCGAAGACCTTGCTGATCTCCACCCTGGCAGACGTGCTCGACCTGCGGTTCAACCGGATCCAGTTCACGCCGGATCTGATGCCCTCGGACATCACGGGTACCGATGTGCTCGAGGAGGACCGGACCACGGGCAAGCGCGCCTTCCGCTTCGTCCATGGGCCGCTCTTCGCGAACCTGATCCTCGCCGACGAGATCAACCGCACACCGCCGAAGACGCAGGCCGCGCTTCTTCAAGCGATGGCGGAGCAGCGCGTGACCGCGGGCGGACGCACGTACCCGCTCGAGCCACCCTTCCTGGTCTTCGCGACGCAGAACCCCATCGAGCAGGAAGGTACCTACCCGTTGCCCGAGGCGCAGCTCGATCGCTTCATGTTTTTCGTGGATGTGCCGTACCCGTCCGCGGAAGACGAGGTCGAGATCGTCCGCAGCACCACCAGCGCGGCGCCGCGTGACGTCCAGCCCGTGCTCACGCCCGCCGAGATTCGCAGGCTGCAGGATCTCGTCCTGCGCGTCCCGGCGGCCGACCACGTGGTGCGACACGCCGTCGACCTGGTGCGCCGCTCGCGGCCCAAGACGCCAGGCGCGCCCGACTACGTCGATCGCTACCTGGCCTGGGGCGCCGGGCCGCGAGCGTCGCAGTACCTGATCCTGGCGGCCAAAGCGCGGGCCATCCTCGCGGGCCGCTACGCCGCGGAGATCGACGACGTGCGGGCCGTGGCGCGGCCGGTGCTGCGCCACCGCCTCATCCCGAATTTCCACGCCGAGGCCGAGGGGATCGACAGCGCGCAGATCGTGGCCCGCCTGCTCGAGACCGTCCGCGCCTAGCGGTCGCCCGCGATGCCTTCCGTCCTCGATCCCGAGGCGCTCGCCCGGATCGCCAATCTCCATCTGAGAGCGCGCACCGTCGTCGAAGGGGTCCTCTCCGGCCTGCACAAGTCGCCGCACCGCGGCCAGTCGGTCGAGTTCGCCGAGCACAAGGAGTACTCGCCGGGCGACGACGTCAGGCACATCGACTGGAAGGCTCTCGGAAAGTTCGACAAGTACTACATCAAGCGGTTCGAGCATGAGACGAACCTGCGCGCGTACCTCGTGGTCGACGCTTCGGCATCGATGGGCTTCGCCTCCGGCCCGCTCTCCAAGCTTGCCTACGCTTCCACCGTAGCCGCCTCGCTGGCCGTCCTGCTCTCGCGGCAACAGGACGCGGTAGGGCTCTGCGTCGCACACGGGGAGCGGCTCGAATTCGTGCCACCCCGCAGCTCGCCGGCCCACGTGTCGGCGATCGCCGAGCTGCTGTCCGGGGAGAAGCCCGACGGCGGGACGGATCTCGGTTCGCTCGCACGCGCCCTCGCCGAGAAGGCGCCTCGCCGCGCGCTCCTGCTCGTCTTCTCGGACCTCTTCGAGAACGGCGGCGTCGGCTCGGAGGGCTTGCGGCAGCTCCTGCAGCTGCGTTCTCTGAAGGACGAGATCGCGGTCTTCCAGGTGCTCGACCCCGCCGAGCTGGACTTTCCCTTCGAGGATCCCACGCTCTTCCTATCGATGGAGGACGACCGTCGCCTGGAGACCCACCCGCTCCAGCTCCGCGATGGGTACCTCGAGGCATTCGGCCGGTTCCTCGAGGACACGCGCCGACTCTGCCGCGAGCGCGATGTGGACTACGAGCTCCTCCGCACCGATGAGCCGCTGGATCGTGGGATCGTCCGCTTCCTGGCGAGGCGCGAGGGCCAGACGGTCGCGCCGTGACGTTCCTTCACCCGCTGCTGGCCTGGGGAGCGCTCGCCGGGTTGCTGCCCGTCGCCATCCACCTGGTCGACCGACGGAGGGCCCGGCCGCAGCCCTTCGCCGCCATCGATTTCGTGCTGCGTGCACGGCGTTCGACGTCCCGGCGGCTCCGGCTGCGGAAGCTCCTCCTGCTCCTCTTGCGAATGTCCCTGCTCACGGCCATTCCGCTGGCGCTGGCCCGCCCGCGCTTCGCTTCGGCCACCGCCGCGGCGCCGGCCGCGCGCGGCCCGGCCGCGACCGCGCTCGTGCTCGACGCCTCCGGTTCGATGCGCTACCGCCTCCACGACAGGACGCTCTTCTCGCGGGCGCAGGCGATGGCGCGGGACGCCCTCGCCGACCTCTCGGCCGAGGAGCCCGTGACGGTGCTGGTTTGCGGCCCGCGGCACCAGCCGGCGGCGCCTCCCTCGTTCAACCATGCGGCCGCTCGGGCCGTCCTCGACGCCGCGGTTCCGTCCCGGGAGCCCGTGGACATGTCGGATTGCGTGGCCGACGCGGCCCGGGCACTCGGGGAGAGTCCGGTTGCCGGGAAACGCATCACGGTCTTCACCGACCTCACGGCCAGCGACTGGGATCTCGGCCGGCCCACGCCGGAGGTGCCCACGCCCGCCGGGCCCGTGAAGCCGGAGGTCCAGATCGAGGATGCCGCGGAGCAAGCGCTACCGAACCGCGCCCTGTCCGATCTCTCCATCGCCCCGGCCCCGGACGTCGGCCCGCACGCCTACCGCTTCTCCTTCACGGTCCACAACTTCGCCGAGACCCCCGCCGTCGACGTGTCGGTGGAGCTCGCCGCCGACGGCCGCACGCTGACGCGAGGCTTCAGTAGCCTCCCAGCCCACGGCAGCGAGCGGAAGACGCTCGCTGCCACCTTTCCGAGCGGCCAACGATCGAGCGGCTCGGTGCGGCTGGCTCCCGACGCGCTACCCGACGACGACGCGCTGCCTTTCGTGCTCGCCGTGCCACGCGAGATCGAAGTCCTGTTGGTCGACGGCGCCCCGTCGCCAATCCGCTACCAGGATGAAGCCTACTTCGTGCAGGAGGCGCTCGAGGCCGGCGCGAGCCCCGTGCACACGCGAACCGTCGATCCGGACGCCTTCGTTCCCGCGGATCTGGACGGCCGCGACGTCGTCTTCCTGCTGGGCGTGCGCGCGGTCTCTCCTGCGGCCGCCGGGGCTCTGGGTCGCTTCGTCGAGGGAGGCGGCGGCTTGTTCATCGCGCTGGGCGATCGCAGCGACGCCGACACCCTGGATTCCCGGCTGGGCAAACTATTGCCAATGCCGCTGCGCCTCGTGAAGACGGCCGCACCGCCGCCCCGTGAGGCCGCCGAGGCCAGGAGCGGCGAGGAGAATGCGCTGACGGGCAGCACGCCCGCCCACTTCGCGCAGATCGACCAGAGCTCGCCCATCTTCTCGCTCTTCGGCCCGGCGGTGTCGGCCAGTTTGCTCGACGTCCGCATCTACCGCTACTTCCTGGTCGACCCCCAGGGCAGCACCGCGCGTGTGCTGGCAAGCTACGACGACGGCGCGCCGGCGCTCGTCGAGGGCCGTTCCGGCAGCGGCCGCATTTTGCTCTTCACGTCGAGCGTCGCGCGAGAGTGGTCGGACTGGCCCATCCGCGCGAGCTTCGTACCGGCCCTCCAGCAGATCGCGAAAGTTCTCTCGGGGACAGCGGAACAGCGCGCCGACCCACCCACGGTGATCGGCCATCGCCGCGTGCTTGCCAGCGTCTCCGGCAAGCGGCCCGTATCGGTCGTCGCCCCCTCCGGTGTCGAGCTGCCTCTCGAGACGACCTCAGCCGAGGCGCCGGTGGCCGTCCCAACGGAGGTCGGGATCTACCGTGTTCAGGCACGCAGCCAGGGAGGGGCCGTCGCCGATGCCCCCGAGCTCGCCTTTCCCGTGGTCTTCGACTCCCGCGAGAGCGACCTCGGTAGGCTGGAACCTCAGGAGCTCGCGGCGCGGCTCGGCGCGTCGGTCTCTCGTCCGGGCAACGCCGCGGAGGGCGGCCGACGCACCCCCCTGTGGACGGGACTGCTCGCCGCCGCCACCGTCGCCTTCCTGCTGGAAGGGCTACTGCTGCGGCGGTAGCATCGTGCGGTGAATCTCGATCGCCTCGCAGCTTCTCTGGTCGTCATCGGCTTCGATGGCCACGAGGTTCCGGCCGAGGCCGCCGAGCTGCTCGACCGGGGCGTCTCGGGCGCCATCCTTTTCAAACGGAACATCGGCAGCCCTGCCGAGGTCGCGGCGCTGTGCGCCTCGCTCAAGCGGCGCGCGGCTCGACCCTTCCTGCTGTGCGTCGACCAGGAGGGCGGCCGCGTGGCGCGGCTGCGCGAGGGCTTCACCGCGCTTCCACCGATGCGGCGGCTCGGCCTGCTCGGCGATGAAACGCTGGCCGAGGGCGTGGGCCGGCTGCTCGGCGAGGAGTGCCGCGCGGTCGGCTTCGACATCGACTTCGCTCCGGTGGTGGACGTCGACAGCAACCCTCAGAACCCAGTGATCGGCGATCGGAGTTTCGGCCGCGACCCGGAGCTGTGCGGCCGCCTGGGCGCCGCCGTGGTGCGCGGCCTGCAGGCGGCCGGCGTCGCCGCGTGCGGCAAGCACTTCCCCGGCCACGGCGACACGCTGCAGGATTCCCACCTCACCCTCCCCCGGCTGCCACACCAGCTGGACCGGCTGAGGGCCGTCGAATTGCCGCCGTTTGCCGCGCTGGTTCGCGCGGACGTCGCCAGTGTGATGACCGCGCACGTGGTCTTCGAGGCGCTCCAGCCGGAGGTTCCGGCGACGTTCTCTGCCAAGGCGCTCGGGCTGCTGCGGGGGGAGATGGGTTTCGAGGGTGTGATCATCTCCGACGATCTCGAGATGGCCGCGATCGCCGAGCGCTGGCCCCTCGACGAGGCCGCCGCGCAGGCCGTCGCGGCCGGCTGCGACCTCTTGCTCGTCTGTCACCGCGCGGATCGGCAGGCGCACGCCATCGATGGCGTGCGGCGAGCCGCCGAGAAGAGCGCGGACGCGCGAGCGCGGCTCGTGGCGGCGGCGGCGCGCGTCACAGCCCTCCGAAATCGGTGGGCCGCGGCGCCCGCACCTTTCGACTCCGGGCGTCTGCGCCAGCCTTGGATGGTGGATCTGACGGAACGAATCGGCGGGGTGGTGGCGCCGGCCTCCGACCCCACGAGCGCGGCAGGTTAGGCTCGCTCCACGAAACGCAAGGCGAGCAGGGCCGCGAGCGTCGCCAGCACCGCGTTCTCGGGCCGCCTGGCGAAGGCCACCGCGTCCTTCACCGTCTTCGTGCCGTCGAGCGCCGCCAGCAGCTGCGCTTCCCACGGCTCGAGTGGCACCTCGCTCAGCTGGTACGGCAGGTCGCGCGACGCCCGCAGCGGTCCCTCGCCGACGAGACGCCTCAGGCGGTCCGGCTTGTACAGCTTCTTCACGCCCCGCAGGATGATCATCGCGGGGGGGAGGTCGAGCTTCAGTGCCTGGGCGGTGGCGCGGTCCTGGAAGGTGATGCGGTACTGGCCGTCCTCCCAGGCGAAGAGGCTGTAGATGATGGCCTTGACCTGTTGCCCGACGTAGTAGAGCTTCTCGGTCTCCTTCAGGAGCCCCATGTCGAGGAGCACGTCGCCGGTGCGCCGCTTCTCGGGCCGGGCCTTCGCCATTGCCTCGGCGAGCTGGGGATCCGTGATCTTGCCCACGCGCACCAGGAACTGTCCGAACCGATCCGAAGCGACGTTCGAGAGGGCAAAGACCGGCTGCCCGTGCTCGAAGTAGACGACCTTCCTGACCTTGCCTCGAGTCAGCGAGAGCTCACCGGTCTTCTGGGCCTGGTAGAAGGCCGTGAAGAGGGCAGGCAGGTTGTCGCCGAGCGTACCCGCGCTCGGGGTCTCGCTCGCTTTGACCCCTCTCGGGGCCGCATCCGCAGGTGGCGGGGGCGGGCGGCTCTTCGGGGACGGTGCCGGCGGCCGCGAGGGCGTCTTCCGGGGAGGGGGTGGGGCGGCGTGCGCGGGTGCCGCGGTCAGCTTGGCCCCCGACAGCGTGGCCGAGAGGCCCCCTATCTCCTTGATGTTGATCCGCCCGGTGAGCTCCATCGGATCCGATCCGTCGGCGCGTTCATCTACTTCCACGGTCACGTCGAAATCGTCGACCGCCGGCTCCTCGCCCGCGTCGACGTCGATGTCGATGGCCACTTCGGAGGGAGGGTTGGTCTTCCTCTTTTCCTTCTTGGCGGGCTTCACCACCTTGGCAATGGCTTCGAGAAGCAACGACGCCTCGAACGGCTTCTCGAAGTAGCCCAGCGCGTCGTACTTGAGCTTGGCATCGGTCGCGTGCCGCCCGCCTTTGAAGACGCCCGTGATGAAGACGACCGGGATGGACAACTCCTTCCGGCAGGCCGCCGCGACCTCGTACCCCATGACGTCGGGAAGCAGCACGTCGAGCACCGCCAGCGCCGGGCGCTCGAGGCGCGCCTTCTCGAGCGCGGGCTTGCCCCGTGAGAACGGCATGGGCGTGTAGCCCGCGTCCTCGAGCATCTTCGCGAGCAGCGCGAGCAGCTCGGTGTTGTCGTCTACGAGAAGGATCTTCGGGCCGGCCATGGCGCGAGCGGACAGCCTATCAGAAAGCGTCGCGAGGTGGGGCGCTCACGGACTGCGGTAGGTCCGCTCGATGAAGGCAAGCTGCGCGCGCTTGGCGGCTGGGTTGAGCTCCTTGCCGCTCACGCTTAGGAGTGCGAGCGCGAGGACCGCGGTCACCAGCGCCGTCGGCCGACCGGCGCCCGCGCCCGGCACGGCGAGGACCAGCCAGAGGGTGGTTCCCAAGAAGGCGGCGAAGTAGAGCGCCCACACCCAAGACCCGGCCCCGAAGAACGAAAGCACCGTGCGCGGCAGGTAGCCCGAGACGAGGAGGGGCAACGTCACCTCGAAGAAGGCGTTACCGAAGACGGCGTCCGGAATGTGGGGGTAGGTCACCGTCGCGAGACCTGTGACCAGGACCGATAGTACGCAGAGGCCAGCCGCCAGCCCCCCCCAGAGCGGGGAGCGGCGCCGCAGGAAGGCAACGGCCACGCCGGCCGGAAGTGCCGCAAAGGCCGCGAGCGGCGCGAGGTGCCGTGGGCCGACGGTCCAGCCCCAGGCGTCGTAGACGAACGACGCCGTGAAGAGGGCGTAGAGGACCGTCAAGGCGGCCAGGAGTACGGCCGCGGGCCGGCGCTTCGGCTCCTTGAAGAGTAGCCACATCCCGAGCGGCGCCATCACGAGGAAGGGCGAGAAGATCAGCATGCCGTGCTCGGGGTCGAAGAAGCTGCCACCGAGCGCGTTCCATGTGGGCCAGCCGACGCCCATGAAGCCGTGGCTGTGCCACGCCTGAAACTGCTGGTTGACGTTGTGTCGATAGCCCGTTTCGAACGGGCTACCGTACGCGGCCTGGTGGTAGGCGAGCAGCGCGAGTTGCGGAGGCAGGGAGGCGAGCCCGAAGGCAAGCGTGGCCTTGAGGCGCCGCCGCAACGCGAAGACCGCATAGAGCCCGAGGGGAAGCGCTGCGAGCGCCGCCGTGTACTCGACGAGCACCGCGCCACCCGCGCAGAGTCCGGCCCAGGCCGCGGGCACGAGTCGGTCCTCTTCGCGCGCGGTCTCGAGCAGCAGGAACGCACCCGCGAGGAGCACGGCGCACAGTTGGTGGCTGAAGAAGAGCAGGCCATAGGTGTAGGCGAGACTCCCGAGCGCATACGCGACGATGGTCGCGTCCGCGGCGATCCCTCCGCCGGTCCAAGCCCAGAGCCGGCGCCGCAACGCCCAGAGAAAGATCAGCGTGGGGATCGCGCAGCACAGGGCACGTAGCAGGTAGAGAAGCGCCGCGTTGGTGACCCGATCGGGGTCCCAACCGACGACCGCCTTGGCCGCGGCGTAAACGGCGGCCCCGAGTATGGAAATACCGGGCGCCTTGTTCGGATAGAGGCGTCCCTCGTACTGGGCGAGATCCCCGATGGGCCCGTACCGCCGGAGTTGCGCGTTGACCGCGAAGCTGTGGTCGTCGACCAGCGCGCGCACCTGGTAGAGGCGCGAGCCCTCATTGGGACTGCGCAGCGCCGGGAAGTAGGGGAAGGGGAGCAGGTAGAGCAGCGCCAGCAGAGGCAGCAGCCAGGGTCGGCGGTCCGGCGGCATGGGGACCGCACTCTGGCTGCGCCTCTGCGTCGCTGTCAAACGAAAGACGCGCTAGATGTCGAAATAGAGCGCGAACTCCAGCGGGCTGGGGCGCAGCCGTACCGGGTTCACTTCCTTGTCCATCTTGTAGTCGATCCAGGTCTCGATCACGTCCTGCGTGAACACGTCGCTCTTGAGCAAAAACTCGTGGTCGCGCTTGAGGCAGTCGAGCGCCTCGTCCAGCGAGCCCGGCATCTTGGGGATGTCCTTCAACTCCTCCGGCGAGAGGCCGTAGATGTCCTTGTCCAAGGGGTCGCCCGGGTCGATCTTCTTCTCGATCCCGTCGAGCCCAGCCATCAGCATCGCCGAGAAAGCGAGGTACGGGTTGCACGACGGGTCGGGGGAGCGGAACTCGAGCCGCTTCGCCTTCGGCGACGGGCTGTACATGGGGATGCGGATCGACGCCGAACGGTTGCGCGAGCTGTACGCGAGGTTCACCGGGGCCTCGAAGCCCGGCACCAACCGCTTGTAGCTGTTGGTGGTCGGGTTGCACAGCGCCGCCAGCGCACGCGCGTGCTTCAGAATCCCGCCGATGTAGTGCATCGCGGTGTCGCTCATACCCGCGTAGCCCTCCCCCGCGAAGAGCGGCTTGCCGCCCTTCCAGATCGACTGGTGCGTGTGCATCCCCGAGCCGTTGTCGCCATAGAGCGGCTTCGGCATGAACGTCACGGTCTTGCCGTGCTTCCGCGCCACGTTCTTGATGATGTACTTGAACCACATCAGCTTGTCGGCGCAGCTCGTGAGCGTATCGAAGCGGATGTCGATCTCGGCCTGGCCGGCCGTGGCGACCTCGTGGTGCTGCCGCTCGACCAGGATGCCCACCTGGGCCATGAGCTGGCACATCTCGGTGCGGATGTCCTGCTGGCTGTCGGTGGGAGCTACCGGAAAGTAGCCTTCCTTGTAGCGCGGCTTGTAGCCGAGGTTGCCGCCCTCCTCCTCGCGGCCGGTGTTCCACTGCCCCTCGGCGGAGTCGATCTTGTAGAAGGCGTGGTTCGGCGCGGCGTCGTAGCGAACCTCGTCGAAGATGAAGAACTCGGCCTCGGGGCCGAAGAATGCCTGGTCGCCGACGCCGGTCTGCTTCAGGTACTTCTCGGCCTTCTGTGCGATGTTGCGCGGGTCGCGGCTGTAGGCCTCCTTGGTGATCGGGTCGACGATGTTGCAGATGAGGGACATGGTCGGCGCCTGCATGAAGGGATCCATCACCGCCGACGCCGGGTCGGGCATCACCAGCATGTCGGAGGCGTGGATGGGCTGCCAGCCGCGAATCGAGCTACCGTCGAAGCCGTAGCCTTCTTCGAAGTTCTCCTCGTGCAACTCGGCGATGGGAATGGTGAAGTGCTGCCAGATGCCGACGAAGTCCATGAACTTCAGATCGACCATCTGGGCCTTGCGCTCCGAAGCCAGCCCCAGCGCATCCTTCGCTTTCATCGCCATGACGTTCTCCTCGCGTTGCTTCGGCCGCGCACCCCGCGCGGCGCTTGGTGAAATCTAGATCGCCCCTTCGCCGTGCTCTCCGGTGCGGATGCGGATCACCTCGTCCACCGGCAGCACGAATATCTTGCCGTCGCCGATGCGTCCCGTCTTGGCCGCTTTCTCGATGGCGTCGACCACGCGCGCGACCACGTCGTCGTGGACCACGACCTCGATCTTGATCTTGGGGAGGAAGTCGACGACGTACTCGGCGCCGCGGTAGAGCTCCGTGTGCCCCTTCTGCCTCCCGAAGCCCTTCACCTCCGAGGCCGTCAGCCCCTGGATGCCCACCTCGGACAGGGCCTCCTTCACCTCGTCGAGCTTGAAGGGCTTGATGATGGCCTCGACCTTCTTCATCCAGCACCCCGGAGGCTCATCGCGGGGCCTCGTGTAGCAGGCGCGCTTCCGGCTGGCAAGGGGGCGCGGAACTCCGCCCTTTACAGGCTGCGCCGCTGCCTGCTATCCGATTGGAAGGAGGTCGACTTTGCGCTCCCCACCCACGCTTGGCCTCGCGCTCGCAGCCTGCGCCGCGCTCGCTTGTTGCTCCAACCCCGGCAACGGTGGGACCGGTGGCCAGACCGGCGGTGCCACCACCGGCGGTGGGACGACGCGTGGAGGCACGACCCGCGGCGGCAGCGGCGGGGCGCTCGGACAGCTCGGCGCCGGCTGTGGCGCGGATTCGGACTGCGCGAGCGGCACGTGCCTGCAGCAAATCATCGGCGGCTACTGCTCCGCGCCTTGCGCCGAGAACAGCCCGTGCACCGTCGACGGCGGCACCTGCGTCGAGCCCTTGCCCGGCCAGTTCGCCTGTGGCCTCGCCTGCACGGTCGACGCCGATTGCGGGCGCAGCGGCTTCGGATGCGATCCGACTTGCAAGGTGTGCGTGCCCTCCCCCCTGGAGGGCCAGGTGAGCTGTGCGCCGAGCTACGCCGGCGGCGGCGGGCGGCTGCCTGACGGCGGCGTCTGCGGCACGCTACCGCCTGCCGGCAGCGCAAGCTGGAGCGCGAGCGTATCGCCAAGCGAGAGCGACGCCACTCTCGCCGAGGCCGAGGGTGCGGCCGTGGCGGGCGACGCGGGTACGGTGGTTCTCGCTTTCATGGTGACGCTCGACGGCGGGGGCCAGAACGAGATCGGCGTCGCCACGACGGTCGACGACGGCGCGCACTTCACCCTCGCCACGCCGCTGCAGACGCAGGATCCGCTCCTGTACGATCCTTCGCTGGCCACCGATTCGACCGGCCATTTCTATTGCGCCTTCGGGGGAGGCAACGGCACGACTCAGGGCCACGTGTACGTCGCCAGCTCTACCGACGGGCTCACCTGGTCCACTCCGACATCCATCGAGAGCCCCAAGGACATTCTGAGTGTCGCTGGCGAGAATGGCGGCGGCATCGACAAACCGTTCGTGGCAGTGAACCCGGTCTCGAACGAGCCGAACACTGTCTTCACCTCATTCAGCGGGGGCTACGGCGGGCCAGGGCCGTACCAAATCCGCATCGTCGGTGGAACGTCGGCGCAGACCTCCCAGGCCGATCTGCAGCTGGATATCGATGGCACGCGCGCCGCCGGGCGGGACCTCCCGAACCTGGCTTTCGACCTGAACGGCTTCGGCTATGCCGTCTGGGCCGAGACCACGGACGAAGAGCAGATGATCGACGACCAGGCGACCGGCACGGCGATCAACGGCAGCCTGAACAGTTCGATTTACTTCGCCTGGATCCCGCTCGACGCGGACGGCCTGCCCGATCCCCCGAGCGGAAACACCCGGGTTTCGGCGGCAACCGACGACGTCGTATTCGACGTTCCACGGGTGGCTGTCACGCCGGTGGGCGATTCCATCTTCGTGGCGTACGTGGTCGGGAACGACAGCGCGACCGATATCGCCCTCGCCGTGGGTGCGTCGGGGGGCGTCAGCTTCGCTGCACCCGTGATCGTGAACGACGATCCTGGTTGCGCGACGCACTTCCATCCTGCGCTCAGCTTCGACGGAGCGGGCAACCTCTGGGTCAGCTGGATCGACAACCGCGACGGCGACGGCCGCGTCTACTACGCGGTCTCGCAGGACCGCGGCAAGACGTTCAGCCCGAGCGCACCGCTGTCCGACGCGCCCTTCTATTTTACGACGCTCTACGACGTGCCTGCCTGGATCGGTGGCTACCAGAGTCTCGTCTACGGCAACGGCGAGCTGTATTCGGTGTGGAGCGGCGCCGTCAACGGCACGACCTCGCAAGACGCCGCGCACGTATATTTCCAGAAGACCTCCGCGCCCTGAACGAAGGGCGGCTGACGCGGCGACACCGGGCGCGGCTTCCGGCATGAACGCAGGGGGGCGCCTCTTCCACTGGCCCATTCGTGTGGCTCCTGCTTGTGGGGGCTGCGCGGCCGCTGCTACTGTTGCCTGGAGAGAGAGAACGTGCCTGCGTCCTCCGCCGCCGTCAGCTGTCCCTCCTGCCGGCACACCTTCACCGACGCCCTGAACTTCTGCCCGAAGTGCGGCGCGGACCTGCGCGGCGTGGGCGGCTACAGCGATACCTTCGAGGGCACGCTCAAGGGCAAGGTTATTGCGGAGCGATACGAGATCATCGACCGCCTAGGCGAGGGCGGGATGGGCTCGGTGTACAAGGTCCGGCACACGCGCATGGGCAAGGTGATGGCGCTGAAGGTCTTGCGCCAGGACCTCGGCAAGCAGCGCTCCGCGATCGAGCGCTTCCAGCAAGAGGCGCAGCTCATCGCGCGCCTCTCGAGCCAGAACACCATCTCGGTGTTCGACTTCGGCGAGGCCGACGACGGGTCGCTGTACTTGGCAATGGAATACCTGCCAGGCCAGGATCTCGCCCAGATCCTGCGCGCCGAGGGCGCCATGCCCGAAGCGCGCGCCGCGGAGATCGGCATACAGGTCTGCCGGTCGCTGGCGGAGGCACACGAGAACGGCATCGTGCACCGCGACATCAAGCCCGCCAACGTCATGCTGCTGCGCACGCGCGAGCGCCAAGATCTCGTGAAAGTGCTCGACTTCGGGATCGCCAAGCTCAAGGAGCGCGAGCGCGACGAGGCGATCACCGGTCTCGGCGATTTCGTCGGAACGCCCGAGTACCTGTCTCCCGAGCAGGCGCGCGGCGAGGCTCTCGGGCCTCCCACCGACATCTACTCGCTCGGCGCGATGCTGTACGAGTTGGTCTCGGGCGTCCCAGTCTTTCAGGGACCCACTCCGCTCTCGGTGGTGAGCCAGCACCTCACCGCGCCGCCGATGCCGCCGCACGAGCGCAACGAGAAGATCCGCGTCTCACCGGCCTTCGAGGCGGTGCTTCTCAAAGCGCTGGCCAAGAACCCGGCAGAGCGCTTCGCCTCGGCCGACGAAATGCGGCTCGCCCTCGAGCCGCTCGCTGGGCTGCGCCAGGTACCGGCCTTCGAAAGCGCACCGCGCGACACGGGCGACTTGCCCATCGCGAGCCGCGAGGACTGGTGCGAGTTCGAGGTGCGGCTCCGGCGCGGCGTGTGGCGGCGCAACGTTTCCGCGCTCGCAATCTTCCTCTTGCTCGTGGCGGGCGGCATCTGGTTCGTGCGTCGGCAGCTCGCGGTTCCGCCCTCGCCCGTGACCGAGGAGCAGGAGCCCAACGACCGGCCGAAGCAGGCGAACCTCATCGCTCCGGGCGCGCCGGTGCGCGGTCAGATCGGCCGGCGCTTCTCGGAGAACGAGAGTGACAAGGACTTCTACGTCTTCCATGTGCGTGGTCGCGACCAAGTACTGCGCGCCGAGGTGACCGGAGTCCCGGGCATGGCCCTGGTGCTCGACCTCTACCGCGCCGACGGAAAGCAGAAGACGCCGCTCGCGCGTGCCGATTACGCCGAGCCAGGGCAAGGCGTGACCATCCCCGACTGGCCGGTCGAGGGCGGCCAGTATTACCTCGAGGTCCGCGCCAAGGTGCCGCCGGGCCAGCCGCCGCCTGAGAACGTCAGCGACTTCTACTCGCTGACGGCCACTGTCACGAAGCGTCTGCCGGGCGAGGAACGGCCACCGAACTACACGCCGGAGACCGCCAGCCCCGCCGGGCTCGACGACCCCGCTTTGGGCTTCGCAGGCGATCTCGGCGAGGTCGATTGGTGGGCCGTCGACGCGCTGGCCGCCGGCCTCGCGGAAGGCGAGCCGCTCGGCGCCGTGCTGTCGCCCGTCCCCACTGCCGAGCTGCGTCTCGTCGTGGACCGGACCGCCAAGGCGAAGGGCGAGGCTCCACCCAACGTGGCGACGTGGATTCCCGAGCACCCCGGTGAGCTGAAGCGGTTCGTCGCGGTCCGAGTGGCCAAGGGGCTCGACGTGAACGACCCCTACGTGCTCGCCTTCTTCACGCCCCGGATCGGCCGCCCCGTTCTGCGGGCGATCCACCGACTGCACGCCCTCGGCCGGCGCCAGGAGGCGGAGGCGCTCGTGGCCGCGGTGCTCGAGCTCGCCCCGAACGCCGCGTGGGCGGCGCAGGCTCGCGCCGCGCTCGCCAAGCCGGACTAGAAACTATTGACTGGCGGGCAGCGAGGACGGAGACTGCCCGGTCCATGAGGGGAACGCTCGCACTCTGCTTCGCCCTGGGGATAGGCATGTGCGCGTCCAGCGCGCGTGCCGACGATCCCTGGGGCTCCACGTTCAGGAACCACCTCGCCATCGCGCTCGGCTTCGGCTACGGCACGGTGTCGGGCGGCAGCTACGACAATTACGTTCAGAAGTACAACGCCGCACAGGTCGCGGGCGGCTGGAACATACAGGGCGAGGCAGATCCTACCGCCGAGCTGCACGCTTCCCTCGCGCTCACCTACTATGCGCCGTACTACATCACGGTGCGCTCGGGTGCCGAGGTCGCTTACTTCCAGCCCACCGAGGACGGCACGCCGCCGGGCAGTAACTCGTCGCAGATCATCACCAATTATGGCGGTGCGGTGATGATCCCCATCCTCATCGGTCCTCACATCTCCTTCGCAGGCGACAAGCTCGTGGTCGAGTTGACCGTCGGCCCCACCTTCACCGCCTACACCTCGGCGGGCCTCAACGCCTCGTCCCTTTCGGACAACAAGCAGCTCAACGGCGACCTCGCCGTGGGCGTCGACAGCGAGCTTGGCCTCCGCTACATCGTGAGCAAGAGCTTCTCGGTAGGCTTCGAGCTTGGGTACCGCTCGCTCAAGAGCGCGCAGTTGCACGAGAACGACGCGAACACGCCCTACGTCAACTACACGGGCGGTCCGGTCCAGATCGACTTCAGCGGCTTCCGCGGGCTGATCGACCTGGCCATCCTGGCCATCTAGGATGCGCGCCACCGCGCTCATCTGCCTCGCGCTCGGCGCCTGCGGCGGGAGTGGAGGCGGCGACGCGGGGGCTCAGGGAACTCCCATCGCAGGCGAAGGCACGACTTGCAGCTACCCCGGCGGCAGTTGCCCGGGTTCGCTCACCTGTACGAATTGGACGGCCTACCAGTGTTCCTTTGGGGTCTGCCGTACGCCGTGCAGCGCAGGCTGCTCGAGCGGCGAGAGTTGTGGGACGGATTCGACCTGCCAGTGTACCCCTGCAGCCTCGGCCGGCGCTCCCGGGGATTCCTGCGCTAGCCAAGGCCTCGAGTGTCACCCGGACTTCCACGTCTGCCTGCAGCCAGCAACGGCGACGCAGTGCGCATCTCCTCTCCAGTATTCGCCAGCCTGGAAGCTCTGTAGTCCGATCGGCAGCTGCTGAGGCATCCCCGTGGTGGCGTGGTCGCGTTTCACGACCTGGTATCGCGAAACAAGACTCCCTCAGTGCCCATGATTGCTCCTGATTTCAATTGTTTGGCTTTGGCATCGCCGGTGCTCTGCCTTCCCTCGTCCGCGGCAATGAAGCCGCGGCGTTCAAGGAAGAGCACCCATGCACCGCATCCACGGCATCCTCGTCGTCCTCTGTTGTCTTTCCCTGTCCCTTTCCTGCGGCGGCACGAGCGCACCGTGTAGCCCCGCCTGTCTTGCCGGCTGGACATGCGTCGACGGCTCGTGCGTGACCGCTTCCGGAGCGAACTCGACCACCGGGTCATCGCTCGACGTCCTTCCGACCGGGAACAGCTCGAGCGGCGGGAACAGCGGCAGCTCCCCGCAGACACTGGGTGGAACGACCGGGGGCGGCACCACAGGAGCACACGCCGAGGCGAGCGGCGGCAGTACCGGCGCGCCGCCGGTCGGCGGCTCTACCGGCGCTTCTTGTACGCCGAATTGCGCCGGCAGGTGCGCCGGCGCCGACGACGGGTGCGGCAGCACCTGCCGCACGGGGAGCTGCCACGGCTGCTGCGATGGCAACAACGAGTGCCAGCCGGGGGACGTCCCGTCCGCGTGCGGCGGCAACGGTGAAGCCTGTGCGGCGTGCGCCTCGGGGCCCTGCCTCCCGGGTGACGCGGGGAGTTCGGCCTGCTGCGTGAAGACGCCGGCACCGACCTGTTCCACGGTGACCACCCCGGATGGCTGCGGCGGCAGCTATGCCGCGGTCTGCCAGGCTGGCGAGACCTGCTACGGCGGCATCTGCTGTACGCCCAGCTGCACAGACAAGTGCCCCTACGCCTCGGACGGCTGTGGTGGCGTGTGCCCGGTGCCAGCGACCGGCAACCCCGGCTGCACCTACGACGGCAAGCCAGGGTGTTGCGATTCGAACGGGGTCTGCCAGCCGGGTAGCGCGAGCAGCGCCTGCGGCAACGGCGGCGCGTGCCAGGAGTGCCTCGGGGGGCAGAGCTGCAACGTGAACCTCCAGACCACGGGCCTCTTCGCCTGCTGCGTGCCCGGCGAGGGCTGCCCCGAGAGCTGCGGCGACCCGAACCTTCTAGACAGCTGCGGGAACTTCTGCCCCGTCACCGGGTGCAGCCACGGCTGCTGCGACGCGGCCGGGGACTGCGAGACCGGCACGGCGGACGATGCCTGCGGCTCTGGAGGCGGCACCTGCACCGCCTGCAACGGCAACTCCTGCGTGGCCGGCATCTTCGGCATCCAGATCTGCGGCCAATGCCAGGACGGCCAGACCAGACAGATTGCCTGCGACGGCTCGTGCGGCACCCAGATCGACACCTGCGTCAATGGCGGCTGGCAGTCCGGAAGCTGCGTCCCAAACTGCGGCTCGGGTTGCTGCGACGCGAGCCAAACCTCGCCCCTGTGCGCCGGCACCACCACGGCCGCCTGCGGCAGCGGCAATGGCACCTGCGTCGACTGCAACACCCTCTTCAACGGGCACGACCAGGGCTACGGCCTGTGCCAGAGCGGCACCTGTTGCCTGAGCAAGGGGGCGCCCATCTACTCGGGCACCCCGGCAAGCGCTTGCTGCAGCGGATCGACGTCGAGCAACCCGTTCAGCACCTGGTGCAACTGAGCCTGCGGGCGAGGACCCTTCCCCGACGCGGTTTTCCAGGGAGGGGTCCTCGAATCTTTGCCGGTCCATGGCACGCATGGTAAGCAACTGGGCTTTCGGGAGGTCGGGTGTGGCTTCGATCCTTCGGCGGGGATTACTCGCCATTCTGCTGCTAGCCGGATCGCCGCGCGCGAGGGCGACATCGGTGGCGCTCTACCCGCTGCAGCCCCTCGGTGTGCCGGCGGAGACCGTTGCTTCGCTCGACGAGACCTTGCGCGCCGAGATCGGCGGGCTCCGTTTCCAGTTGCTGCCGCGCGGGCGCACCGTGGCCGCCATCCGTTCCGTACCGGGCAACCTGGGCATCGCTTGCAATGGCGGCGCTGCGTGCCTCGCCGACCTCGGCCGACTTCTCACAGTGGACAAGATCGTCTACGGGGTGGTGTCGGGGCTCGGCGACCGCTTTTCCTTCGACCTGAAACTCGTCGACGTAGCCAGCGACGGTGAGGAGCGGCGCGTCGCCGCCACGATCGACGGCAAGCGGGACGCGCTCCTGCCGGGCCTGCGGGAGGCCGCGGTGCACCTGCTTGCGCCGCAGCGCTGGACCGGCGCGCTCGAGCTCAGAGCAACCGTCGACGACGCCGTGGTCTCCGTCGATGGCAAGACCCTCGGCAAGACCCCGCTGCGGGGACCGATCGCCGGACTGGCACCCGGCCAGCACTCGCTGCGGCTTTCGCGCCCTGGTTACTCGGACTTCGAGAAGATCGTCACGGTGCGTTTCGACCAAACAACCGTGGTCGAAGTGGACGTCGGTCAGGCGGCGGTGCGCGGTGTGATGTATCGTAAAGGTGCGCCGCTCGCCCCCGTCGGCCGACGCGGTACGCCGGTGGTCGTCGTGACAGAGGAGGGCGAGGGCCGCGCAACCGACCCGCGCCGCGTCTGGGCGTGGGGCACCGTCTGGACCACGGTGGGCCTGGCAGCGGTGGGCCTCGGCGCAGGCATCGCCAGCCAACTCGAACGCAATGCCGCATCTGGCACGCTGCGTCCGGTGGCAACTGGCCAGGCAGGTACGTTGGCCCAGCAGATTTCCCTGGGCGAAGGCTTCGGCGCGGCCGCTGACGTCGCGTGGTCCCTTGCCGGCGCCGGTATCGTAACGGCAGGGATCCTCTTTGCTGTCTCTGCCTCGCATGCTCCCTCGAGCGTGACCGTTGCGCCGACGGCGGGTGGTCTCAGCATCTCTGGACGATGGTAACTGATGCGATCTCGACTTTTCGGGCTCTTCGCAGGGGCACTCGCCGCGTGCTCCGCCCATCCTGGCGACGGAGGCACCTCTTCCGGGGGGGGGGCAGGCGGGACGACCGGCGGGCAACTCACTGCCTGCCTCATCGGTGGCGAGACGATCATAGCGGATCCCCAGGACGCCGACGTGCTCTGCGAGGTCTGCGACCCTGTGAAAAACCCGACGGCGTGGACTGCCGGCGTACCTTGCGGCCCCAACGAGGTCTGTGCCGAGCAGACCTGTTCGTCGCCGGATTGCGAAATCGACGGGGCTCCATACCAGACGGGGGACCTGAATCCGGCCGATCCATGTCAGATCTGCAATCCACAGGGAGCAGGGGCGTCCCGATGGACGCCAATCACGGGTGCGGGGCCGGCGGACGGTGGTTGCGTGTGTGCCGCCGGGGTGTGCGTGAGCGCTTGTTTCATCGACGGTGGTTTGGTCGACGCTGGGACCTTCGAGCCTGCGGCGGCCTGCGCCACCTGTCAGCCCGCTGCGAGCACGGTCGGCTGGTCGCCCTTCACCGGTGCCCCCGATCCCGGGACATGCCCAGCCGGCGACGAGTGCCGGAGCGGCCTCTGCGTCTGCCCTCCCAGCTGTCGCGTCGACGGCGGTGAGGGCTGCTGTGATCCGGTCACGGACCTCTGCCGTGCGGTTGGTAGTGATGCCGCCTGCGCCGCGGGCGGCATCTGCCAGGCTTGCGCCAGCGGCGAGCACTGCGTCCCGACGACCGACGGGGGCTTCTTCTGCTGTTCGCCCGGGACCGGCTGCGGCTACTCGTGTGGTGATTCGAACCTCCTGGACGAATGCGGCCTACCCTGCCCCGTGAACTGCCCCGCAACCAGTTGCTGTGACGCCAACGGCGACTGTCAGCCCGGCACGACCGTTTCGGCATGCGGAGCGGGCGGCGCCGGTGCGGCGCTGTGTGATGACTGCGGGGCCTTTCCTTGCGTCGGCCAAGCTTGCGCCTGCAAGGTGGCGGTCGCGCCCTGCGATTCCCAGCAGTGCCTGAGTGGTACGATCACCACAACGACGTGCTTCGACGGAGGCACGTTCTCAAAGGATGCCTGCACGAGCCTCTGCTGCTCGAGCGGTACCTGTGAGACATGCGTCGCCGGCACCTGCCAGCCCTGAACTCAGCCAAGCCGAGCCCCCGGAGCGAGCGGGTGGCCCGCCACGAACTCCGCTCCCGTCATGCGGCGCCCTCCCTCCGGCTGCACCGCGCGCAGGAGGAGGGACCCCTCGCCGCTGGCGACCTCGATGCCGGCGGATCCGGCAGCAAGCACGGTGCCCGCTGGACCCGTTCCGCCTTGCACCGCCGTCGCCAGGATCTTCAGCGGCGCGCCCGTCGGCAGCGCGCAGACGGCACCAGGCCAGGGCTGAAAGGCCCTGATGCGGTCGTGCAGCTCCCGCGCCGGCCGCGTCCAGTCCACACGGCCGTCCTCTCGCGTGAGCCGAGGCGCCAGTGTCGCCTGCGCGTCGTCCTGCCGCGTCGCGCGGAGCTCCCCGCGCTCTAGACGCGGTAGTTCCGCACGCAGGAGCGCGGCCCCCAAGAGGGCGAGACGGTCTGTCAGCTGCACACCAGTGTCCTCCGGCAGGATGGGGCAGCGCCGCTGAGCGAGGATGGGCCCGGTGTCCAGGCCTTCCTCCATCTGCATGAGCGTCACGCCGGTCTCCCGTTCCCCCCGGGCGATGGCCCACTGGATCGGCGCAGCGCCGCGGTACCTGGGAAGCAGCGAGGCGTGCACGTTGACACAGCCGAGCCGAGGCAGCTCGAGGAAGGAGGGCGGGAGGATCTTGCCGTACGCCGCGACGACGACGACGTCCGGGGCAAGCGCGGCCAGACGCTCCAGCACCTCGGGCGGCCGGATCTTGGTCGGCTGAAACAAGTCCACGCCGTGCGCGCTCGCCCAGCCCGCCACAGGGGGGCGCTCGATGCGCCGTCCCCGCCCCTGTGGGCGATCGGGCTGCGCGACGACCAGCGCGAGATCGCACACATCCGCCGTCGCCTCCAGCGACGGGACGGCGAACGCCGGCGTGCCCATGAAGATCGCGCGCACGGGGGGACGCTACTGCACGGGGCCGCGGGCCAGCAAGGAAGGTCGGCGAGGTTCAGCGCGCCGCGTCGGTCCGGGGCTTCTGCCAAAATTGGATCCGCTCCGGTTCCCGGCTAAGATTGCTCTCCATGGCCACGCTCAATCCAGCGACACCCGCTGCGGCGCCTCATGGCGGGCGGCGGCACTACCTGATCGACCTGCAGTTCCAGCTCAAGTATACGGCGATGATCGTCGTCTTCGGCGGCGTCATCATGGGCCTCTTCGGCGGCGCCGTCTGGCACGAGGTGCGTACGAACAGCGAGCTCCTCGAGGGCCGCCAGATCGCCCAGACCCTTGGCGCGGCGGGAGGTCCGTCGCTCGGTGACTTCCACGAGGCTGTCGAGCTCACGGACCGCCGCATGCTCTGGGTGATCGTCGGCACCTCGCTCGTCGTCATGGCCGGCCTAGGGCTGTGCGGCGTCCTCCTGTCCCACCGCGTGGCGGGACCGATCCTCGTGCTCGGTCGGTACACCCGGGTTCTGGGGGAAGGTGGCTTTCCAAAGATCCGGCCGCTGCGCCGTGGGGACGAACTCCAGTCGCACTTCGACCTGTTCAAGGAGACGGTCGAAAAGATGAAGGCCCGCGCGCAGGAGGAGATCGACCAACTCGAGGCAGCGGCGGGCCAACTGGCCAAGGCCACTGGACCGGAAGCGACGAGCGCTCGGGAGACGTTGGCCGCGCTCTCTCGCCGCAAGCGGGATGCTCTCGAAGAACGCGCCGGCTAACGAAGCCTAGCTAGCGGCGGCTAGCGCGTCCCCGGCCATCTGCGCACCCAGTGCTCGGCCGATCACGGCGCGGGCTGCGTCGCGCAACGCCTCGACCGAGTCGTGGTCGCGCACCTGCAGCGGCGGCAGCACCCGCACGTCTGCGTCCATGCGCTGCCGTAGGACGAAGCCGTGTTTGGGCAGGGCCGCGCCGGTGCCGCTGACCGCAATGGGAATCACGGGGCAGCCCACCTCGAAGGCGAGGCGAAAGGCGCCGTCCTTGAAGGGTTGTAGCTGTCCTGTGCGGCTGCGGGTGCCCTCAGGGAACATGAGGATCGGCGTTCCTGTTCTGAGGAGCGCGCGGCAACGGTCCATCATTGCCTCAATCGACTCGCGTTCGCCGCGCACCAGCGGCACATACCCGTTGAGCGTCATGTTCCAGCCTATGAATGGGATGCGGAAGTTTTCCTTCTTCGACACCCACTTGTACGGTCGGTAGAGCGCGAAGAGAACGAGGATGTCGATCAGCGAAGCATGGTTCGCCACCAGCACAGCGGGCTCCCGCCACGGCAACGTGCCGCGCCCAACGACGCGGACGCGCCACAGTGGGCTGACGTAAAGGTATGTCGATGCCCAGAAACAGCTATAGAGGTGCAGGAGGAGGCGCCGGCGATCGAAAGGCGCCGTCAGAAGGAAAACGGCCACGGCGCCCGCGAAGAAGAACGGGCAGACCACCTTCAGCGCGGGCTCAGAGGTGAGCCAAGTCGGTCCCGGGTTCATGGGACGGGCGGGAGGAGGCAAGGGCACACTGCCGCCGATCTAGACTGGCCAGGCCGGCCGGTCAATGCGCCAGCCGCGTGCATGCGGCCACGCACATTCTCCTTGTCAGGAACTGGCACCTCCGGCAATTATCCAGCGCATGACAGGTGCGTGGTGGCGGGTGATACCGGCCGTTCTGGTCCCGGCCGTTTCGGTCGCGGCGGCAGCGGATGTTTACGCCGTCAACCCCGAGGCCGGAAACAATACGTTCAGTGCCGTCTTCGACGCTCCGCTCGGGGAGCGAATCAATGCGGTGAGCTCCGAGGTTGCGTGCGATCTCACGTACGATGCTCCCTCACTCTCGGCGGGCGGCTCTTGCTCCGTTCCGCTCACGTCGATCCGGGTCGACGGCGACGCAACGAAGACCGAGCACTTCCAGCAGTGGGCAACCAACAAGAAGGTCGAGCCCACCAATTGCCGCTTCGCGCTCGCACTGCAGAGCGTCAAAGTCTCGGCGCCGCTGAAGGCCGGGGAGGCGGTGCCGTTCACTGCTTCCGGGACCTTCACCATCTGCGGCCGGCAGCGCAGCCCTTCGGGCCCGGAGGCGATCCGTGGCACCGTGATGCTCTTCCCCCCAGGGACCTACGGTGAGGCCCAGACACTGCGGATCCGCGCCCACATCGACGCCTTCGATCGCGAGAGCTACGGCATTAGCCCGAAGGCCACCGCCGGCTGGCTGGCTCGGGTCCAGCAGCTCGCGCCGGTCGTGGCGGCGAAGGGAGACATCGACTTCAGCCTATTTGCCCGCCTGAAGCCGTGACATCCAATTTTTGTCGTTCGTCGTAGCCGTGCAGTAGTCGTTGAGCAATCCAATCCAACCAGGAGAGAAGCCATGACCGTTCGTTCGTTGCAGGGTGCCATTCTGGCGGGCGCCGTTGCCAGCCTCTTCGCCGGCGGAAACGCCTTGGCGGAATCGGCCGCCAAGAGCTCGACCGTGAAGTGCTCGGGAATCAACGCGTGCAAGGGGCAGGGTTCCTGCTCCGGCGCCGACAACTCCTGCAAGGCCCAGAACAGCTGCAAGGGCAAAGGCTGGGTCGAGGTCGGCAGCAAGAAAGAGTGCAAGAAGAAACACGGAAAGGTCGTCGCTTCGAAGTAGGAGTGGGTGGGGGCGCCCCAACGAGGGGCGCCTCCCCACGTCCGACGCTATGGCCTTCGCGCCAACCTTCCTCGGTCACGGCGTCGGGCTGCGGACGAGGCACTTTTCGGAGCTCCAGGGGGCGACACCTGCTTCGACCGGGGTCGATTGGTTCGAGGCCATCTCCGAGAATTTCATGATCCCTGGGGGCCGGCCGCTCACGGTTCTCGATGCTGTCCGCCGGAACTTCCCGGTAGTACTGCACGGCGTCTCACTGTCGATTGGCTCGACCGATCCGCTCAACCACCGATATCTCGGCGAGCTCCGCGCCCTTGCGGACCGTGTCGAGCCCGCCTGGATATCCGATCACCTCTGCTGGGGGAGTGTCGACCGCCGGTATGCGCACGATCTTCTCCCACTGCCGTTCACCGAGGAATCACTCGAGTTGGTCGTCGAGCGCGTGCAGCGCGTGCGTGCAGCGCTCGGCCGTCCCTTCCTTCTCGAAAACGTCTCGAGCTATGTGACCTTTCGGCAGTCGGTGATTCCCGAGTGGGAGTTCCTCGCGGAGGTCGCGCGGCGCGCGGACTGCGGTATCCTGCTCGACGTCAACAACGTCTACGTCAGCGCGCACAACCACGGCTTCTCGGCCGAGGCCTACCTGGCCGGGATGCCGGCCGATCGGGTCTGGCAGATTCACCTGGCGGGGCACCGAAACCTGGGCACCCATCTCTTCGATTCGCACGACGGCCACGTCATCGAGCCCGTCTGGCGCTTGTTTCGCAGCGCCGTGCGTCGCTTCGGGAACGTCTCGACGCTGATCGAGTGGGACGAGCGAATCCCGGCTTTTTCGGTGCTTGCTGCCGAGTCGGCCAAGGCGGCCCGGCATGCGGCAGAGGTCCAAGGTGCGCACCGCCGACTTGCGTGAGACGCAGCGCTGTTTCTTTCGAGCGCTCGAAACCGACCGCGCGCGCGGAGGTGCCTCACGCCTGATCACTGGTGGCGGGCAGCTGCGTCCCCGCCAGAGGCTGGAAATCTACGCGTCGATGTACTTCGCCCGCATCCTGGAGGCGTTGCGCGAAGATTTTCCGAAGCTCCTTGAGACCATCGGCGAGGACGGTTTCGCGGCGCTCGCACGGCGCTACCTCCGGGCTCACCCGTCGCGCCATCCTTCACTCCGACACGTGGGCGACCGCCTGCCGGCGTTCGTCAAGCAGGACCGAATCGCCACGGGGGTGCCTTGGCTATCTGAGCTCGCTCGTCTCGAGCGCGCGATCGTCGATGCTTTCGACGGGCCCGAGGCCAAACCGCTACTCCCGGCCGCCCTGACGCGCATTCCGGGAAGCCACTGGGGCCGGCTCCGTTTCACGCTCCATCCTACTTTGCGTCTACTTCAGTTTTCTCACGCGGTCGACGAGGTGTGGGAGCGCCTGGACGCCGGCAAGGCTGGGGGGCGCCCGGCCGCGCGATTGACGAGGCTTCGCATCTGGAGGCGCGAGCACGTCGTTCTACGCGCCCCCATGGATGCGCGCGAGGCCACGTGCCTGCGCGCCCTCGCGCGCGGCAGAGACTTCTCTTGGGTCTGCGTGCGCTGCGAGACGGCCGACCGAGCCGCCCGCGATCTGGCCACCTGGCTGGACGAAGGGTTGATCACCGGCATCGAGTTGTCGCCGGGACGGCTGCAGCGGCCGGGGTAGCGCCCCTTGCGCCGTCGTTGTAGTACTCGATCGACGGCGGCGATGAAAATTCTTCACCTGAGCGACCTCCATTTTCAGTCAGAATACCCGCTGAAGCGCTGGCCTCGCCTCGGCTGGCGACGCATCGCCGCCCAAGTCGAATTCCGTCTGCTCGGTCGGGGGCGACTCTTCGCGAACGTGGCACGAACAGTGGCCTCCATCCTGGCGGAGGCCGAGCAGCGCGGGGTCCAGCACCTGCTCGTAAGCGGCGACCTCACCGCCTTGGCGCTGCCGGAGGAGTTCGAAGCAGCCTGGGACGCGCTGTCCGGATGGAAGGATCGAATGACAATCGTCCCCGGCAACCACGACCGCTACACACCTGCGGCGGCGCGTGAACGGGCATTCGAGAACGCCTTCGGTGCAGCGCTTCACTCTGCCCTGCCGCGATACTGTC
>Ga0335073_10001050_pt1 | contig 36526 bp, 32 predicted proteins | sample Lox_Sample_22_FD_207093 | JGI IMG/M metagenome (GOLD analysis project Ga0335073, IMG submission 207093) | Soil microbial communities from Loxahatchee National Wildlife Refuge, Florida, United States - Lox_Sample_2.2 | ecosystem: Environmental > Terrestrial > Soil > Wetlands | place: USA... | reverse complement strand
GCTGCACCTGGCGGATGGGGTGTGGACCCAGACCATTCTCCATCACTTCACAGGAGAGGGCACTCCAGACGGCGTGAGTCCTTCGGGCGGCTTGGCGTTCGACAAGGCGGGGAACCTTTGGGGCACGACTGTGTTTGGCGGCGCAGGCGACTCCTCGACTTGCGGCGACCCGAATGGCGGCCTTGGGTTGTGCGGCACGGTGTTCGAACTGACGCCCAACGCAAACGGCACGGTCTGGACCGAGAGCACGTTGTATAGCTTCGTGGACGCCAGCACCGGCTGGAATCCTTTTTCCGGCGTGATCCTTGACGCGGCGGGTAACTTGGTCGGTACTACCGAGAATGGAGGAATCGCCTTGCAGGGTACGGTATTCGAGATAACCCCCGAAGCTGGCGGTAAAGTCACGGAGAGCCTCATCCACCAATTTGACGGCGAAGCGGACGGAGCTTTTCCTGCTAACAGCCTGACCCTGGGTGCCGCGGGGAGCCTCTACGGCGTGGTCTCGCAAGGCGGCGGCATTGGGGGAGTGAACATCTGCAAGGAAGACTCGGATGAGAGCTGTGGCATTGTCTACAAGCTGACGCCCGGTTCCGACGGTACCTTCGCGGAGACGATTCTGTATACCTTCAGGGGTGGGGCCGACGGAGCGGGGCCTGCCGACGACGTGCTTGCCTTCGGCGCTAACGGCGACATCTTTGGCACGGCGTCGGCAGGCGGTGACTTCGACTTCAACAAAACCGCTTGTGCCGATTCCAGCGACCTCCCCGGCGGATGCGGCGTTTTGTTCGAGCTGAAACCGTAACCTCGATCGGTGCGTAGCGGTTGCAGCTGCGCGGAGCCTCGTGTCGTTCGAGGCTCCGCGGTTCTTCTCAAAGATCTACGGGGATTGGGCTAGTGGCCCAGGTTCGCGAGCGTTCTCCGCGAGTTAACCTGGGACCAAGAACATTCTCTCTGCGCCGCCTTGTGCCTGCCTTTCGCGATCCCCCGCCGTCCACTCCGACTCGATTTCCACCACTCCCTTTTCCCGGGCGGGACATGTTCAACCATCCGATTGGCGCATCTACGCGTACCTCGTCATGCCCGAGCACGTCCGCCTACTGGTCAGCCAACCTGATCACGGCACCCTCGCCGACGCACCAAGCGAGTGCGGGATAAGGCGCGGCGCTCATTCTGGCAGAAGCGCTATCGTGATCGCAATGTTCGGAATGGGCGCGAGTTCGGCGACAAGTTGCGCTCTATCCATCGCAACCCAGTTAAGCGAGGGTCAGTAAAGGAAGCGGGGGACTGGAAGTGGAGCAGCTTTCGCCGCTATGCACTGCGCGAAGAGGGAGCGGTAGAAATCGAGCCGGAGTGGACGGCGAGAGACCGAGAGGCGAGCGAATTGCCGCGAACTTTTCTTTGCCCCAGGTGAGCTCGCAGAGTACGCTCGCGGCACCTAGGCCACCGGGCAGCAACACCACTGAGTCAACTTCCTCCCAACCAAAGTTGCTAGCGAATGATCTCAAAGACGGTACCCTCATCATAGGTTCCACCGCCTGACGTTGTCCCATACGCATGACCCTTGTTGTCAAAAACGAGGCTGCTAGTGGGATAGCCAGCGTTGGGTTCGCCAGTAAGGCTGATGTACCCTTCGGTCCACCCTCCGCCTTTGTTTGGTGTCAACTCGAAGACAGTGCCAGTGCTATTGTTATTCGTTCCGCCGAATTCCGTCGTGCCATACATATTTCCGGCTGCATCCATAACCAAAGCAGCGGCGGGAAGGTATCCATTAACGAAAGAAAAGTTGTAGATGTCCCTTAGCATCCACTGACCACCTGAAGCCGGACTTACCTTAAAAATCGTGCCGGCATCAGACGCGCCGCCCATAGATGCCGTTCCGTAAAGATTGCCTTCTGCATCGAAGATCAGGCCCGCAAGTGGGCCGTCGCCATGATCATATGTAAGCGAGGCCAGCAGGGTCTCTGTCCACGTCCCGTCCTGCGAGGGTGTTAGTTCGAATACTGAACCGCTCCCTCGATGGCCGCCCCCAGATGTGGTTCCGTAGAGATTGCCCTCAGCGTCGAACACCAAGCCGCCATAAGGATGCCAGCCGTTTTCCTTGCCTCCCAAGGTTACTGGAAAGTCACACAAGGTCGTCTCGGTCCAGCTGCCGTCGATTGCTGGACTCAACTCGAACGCTGAACCGTAGTTACCCCTGTGGCCTGCCGTCGTGCCATAAAGATTACCGGACGAATCAAATATGAGCGGGGCATGGGGCTGTACGCCATCGAACGCCTCCCCAAAACTATGCAGCACCTGCTCCGTCCAGCCTCCACCTTCAGCCGGACTCAGCTCGAAGACGGTTCCCTGACCGTTAGCGCCGCCGTATACCGTCGTTCCGTAGAGATTCCCTGAGCTATCAAAAATTAAGTTAGCTTCCGGGTGTGCTCCATCCGTCCAATTGAAATTGTGCAACACAGTTTCAGCCCACTCCCCATCTGGCATGGGACTGAGCTCAAACGCAATTCCGTCGCCATCGGAGCCGCCACCTGTCGTAGTACCGTAAAGATTCCCAGCAGAGTCAAACACCACCCCGGCGAGTGGCACGGCACCATCACCTCTTCTCGCCGTGAAGCTATAAAGAACCTTTTGCGAAGCTGCAAAACTTATCGTCGAAAAGCAGGCTATAACGACCGATGTCAGAATTACTCTCCAATTTCTGCTTACCATTTGGTGTCTACCTCCCGGTTAACGGTCTTGATCCCGGACCAGCGTTATGGCAGACATTGACTCTGCTCAGCTAATCCTCACGGCGCGGAACTCGCGGCTGCGCGAGTGACGAGAATTATCTCGCTGGCAGAAAGGCCGGTCAAGGCCGTGTTTCTCAATTGAACAAACCAGGCGCTTACACAAGCTTGCGCTTGTATTCGCCTCGCCGAATGAAAACCCGATCGGCTGGGATCGAGCAGCAGGCGAAATCTAAAATGCTGGCAGGCTCGTGAACTGCTCTTTAGTTCTGACTAGTGTGAGCCGTAGCGATTGGGGTTCTGGGACAACTGAATGGCGTTTTGCAGCCGGCGGCGATCATCTTCGAGCAGCATGGTGAACTTGAATGGCTGGGAGCCGCTGGGCAGAGGGCGAAGCATTTCTGCCGCACCCAGCACGGTGCCGGCTTCAGTTACGAACATTAACTTCACTTCCGAGCCGTGATTCAGAGGTTTAGATAAGCTGAGAAGTCCGCCGGTCAGAGAAATCACCTGCAATTTTCCGTTTACCCGCCAACCATTCTCAATGCGGACGACAGCAGGAGTAACTTCTGGGAGGCTTACTCGCGGAGAGCGTTGCGCGCCCGAACGTTGGGGGAGAAACGTCATAAGTTCTTCCAGTCAGAGTATGTCGCGTTGCCAGCGTTAAGACGAGATTACCGAAGGGTGGGAAAGGTGTGATTACCTTCGCTTCGGCGCAGATTTATCAGGCTTCCGCCAGGCTGCGATGGACGAGATGCACGGAAATGGCGCCTTCGCCGACCGCCGAGGCGACACGTTTGACGTTCCCAGCCCGAACGTCGCCGACCGCGAAAACCCCGGGGAGGCTGGTCTCGAGCATCTGTGGAGACCGCGGTAGCGGCCAAACGGGAGATCCGTCGGTGGTGGTGAGCATATCGAGATCGCGGCCGGTAAGGATGAATCCTTTATCATCAAGCGCAACACAGCCGCGGAGCCAGTCGGTTCGGGGCGCGGCTCCAGCCATGATAAACACGTGACGGATATCGTGGCTCGAGGTTTGTCCGGTGGCTTTGTCGATCCAGGTGACACGATCCAAATGCGTGTCGCCATCCAAATTCACCAGCTCTGTGAGGAAGTGCAGTTCGATGGCAGGATTTTGTGCGATGCGTTGGATGAGATAACGCGACATCGTGTCTGCCAGGCTTGAGGAGCGAACCAGCATATAGACCTTGCGCGCGGTCTGCGAGAGGTATACAGCGGCCTGGCCAGCGGAGTTGCCTCCACCCACGACGATGACATCTTCATTACCGCAGAGCTGCGCTTCAATATAGGTTGCGCCGTAGTAGACACCCTGGCCCTCGAATTTTTTCAGATTGGCGATGGCCGGCTTTTTATACTGCGCTCCAGTGGCGATCACGATAGCTCTCGCAGCGAGAGCGGTGCCATCATCCAAAAGAAGCTTGTAAGGCCGGCGGTCGCAGGCGAGTTTCTGGACGCTATGCGCGACCATCATCTTGGCGCCAAACTTCATGGCTTGGGTAAGGGCGCGAGACGCCAGTTCCTGCCCGGAAACGCCAGTCGGGAAGCCGAGGTAATTCTCAATCTTGGAGCTTGATCCGGCTTGTCCGCCGGGAGCCTCGTTTTCGACGAGGAGGGCGTCGAGACCCTCGGAAGCGGCGTACACGGCAGCGGCAAGGCCGGAGGGTCCAGCACCGACGATGATCAGATCCCGCACGTGGTCATTGTCGATATTGACATTCATGCCGAGACAATCGGCAAGCTGCTGTGGAGTGGGATTGCGCAAGACCTGGTTGCCGTTGCAGATGACGACCGGGATTTCCTCCAACTTCACGGAAAAGCGGTCCAACAGTTCCTGCGATGTTTTATCGGTATCGAGATCGACGTAGTTATAGGGATAACCATTTCTACCGAGGAACTCACGCAAGCGCAGTGTCCCGGCGGAGTGACGCGAGCCCATTAAGATGACATCTCCCAACTGATTGGTGATGAGGGCAAGGCGGCGAAGAATGAAGGCGCGCATGAGGACTTCACTTAGTTCGGCGTCGCGTGCGATCAGGGCGCGCAGACCTTCAACGCTAAGTTCAAGAAACTCGCCCGGCTCGGAAATCCGGCCGAGTACGAGACTGCGCTGGCCGGAAAGCGTGTTGAGTTCGCCAGTAAAAGAGCCGCTGCAGTGGGTGACGATGAGGCGTTCAACACCAAGGCCAATTTGCACGACCTCAAGACAGCCGGAAAGGACGACGAAAAAGGGAATGCCGACATCGCCGGGGCGGAACAGGATATCGCCGACTTGCACCTTGCGCAGCTTACTCACGGCGCGAATACGGTCGATCTGGGCCGGCGTCAAAGCGGGGAACATCTGGGTGTTGGGATCGAGAGCGCTCGAGACGGCGGGCCAAATCGGCATGGAATTTGTCATATAGAAAGGGAATGATGACGGTAGAGGGCTTTCGGTTTCAACGGATGCGAGGGATGCGGGATTCGCGAGCGGTGAATCGAGGCTGCGGGAGTTTCGCCGTCACCAACCCATTTGGCGCATCCGCTCGAGAATGAGGCCGCTGTAGCGATTCATTTGATCGGGCTTTCGCTTGAGGGGCAAAGGAAGAATGGCAGCGAGCCGGGCGGCTTGTTCCCGGTCGATGTTTCTGGCCGGAATCCGGTAGTAGTAGTGAGACGCGGCCTCGGCGCCATAAACACCCGGACCCCATTCGACCACGTTGAGGTACAGCTCCAGAATGCGCCGCTTGCCTAGGAGCAATTCGGCGACCGGGACGAGAGTGAACTCAGCGCCCTTGCGGAGAAATGAGCGACCGGTGCCGAAGAACAGGTTTTTCACCAGTTGCTGGGTGAGCGTGGAGCCTCCGCGGATGCGACCGCCTTCCATGTCTTCTTCAGCCGCAATTTGGATGGCTTGCCAGTCGAATCCATGGTGCTGATAGAAGCGCGCGTCTTCTGCCGCGATGACGGCGTGCTGGAAATCGGGGGAAATTTGGCTGAGCGAAACGAATGTATATCGTTCGCGATAGGGCGTCCCGTGAATCCAGGCTTGGAAGTGGCGCTCCATGTGCACCGCCGTGGTGGCGGGGTCGATCCATCGGGCAAGGACGAGGGTGAACGCTGCAAGGGTCCAAAGTAGAGCTACTCCGAGGACAAACCATTGGACTAAGACTCGGAGGAGGCATTTTCGAGGCCGCTTCTTGCTTGGCATGCCCGGGTTTTCACGAACCGGTTTCATACATGGAATACTGTATTCCGAACGGTTCTTAGGTGTCGCATTCTTGAATGGTCAAACGTGACTGGTTAGTGTGCCTGGCACGAACTCCTGCGATGCGAATCCTGGTTGCCGATGACAATAAGTTCGTTCGACGCGGCATCTGTGGGCTGCTTGCGGAACTGGAAGGCTGCGAGGTCTGCGGAGAAGCCAGCGATTCCGCGGAGACAATTCAAGAAGCCATTGAGTTGCGGCCGGACGTCATCTTGCTTGACGTGAGCATGCCCGGGCAGAACGGCCTGGAGACCGCGGCAGTGCTAAGGCAGAAAATTCCTGCTGTGAAAATCCTCATCATTACTCAGCACGATCCCAAACAGATACTGCCGAGTTGTCTTGAGGTCGGCGCCAACGGTTGCGTCGACAAAGCTCGACTGAGTTGCGACTTATTACCGGCCATCAGGGGCGTTTAGAAAGCGTACGGAGGATTTGCGCGGCCGATCGGGGTTTCATACATCTAGGGTTTCATCAGAGACTTTCCATAGGCGATAGGGATGGCAAAATTCGATCCGCCAAAGTCGCGCACCATGGCAAAGTTAATTCCAATCACTTTGCCCTCGCTGTTGAAAAGAGGACCGCCGGATCCGCCATGGGTGGTTTGGGCGTCATAGATGATCTTGTCGGGCAAAACGTCCCCGATATGCCCCTGCGTGACCACCGGGCGAATCAAGCGGCGGCGCGCCAGTTCTTCAATCACGGCTTTCGGATCGCCCTTGGTTGCGGTTGCGATGGACTGTAACGTGTCCTGCCCGGTGCGAGCAAGAATTGCATCAATGCCGGTGGGATAACCAAGCAGCACGACGGGTCCGCCGCTCACCGCTGACCGATGACCATCGGCTAAGGCGATTTCTTTGATTTTGGACGCCGAAATACTGCCCTTGAGAAGGGCAACATCGGCATCGGACGAGATTTTTTCGGTGGTCAAAGGGATTCCGTGAATGACAGCGGGAAAATATGCCGTCATTTCGACCAGCGTCGGTTGAACGCCTTGATCCGTCATTTCCTTTAAATCATCGTTGTTCCACCAAGGTTCAGCAACGTGATGATTGGTGAGAATCTGCCCCGTCTCAGAGACCAAGAAACCGGTCCCGAAAACATCCATGTGTACCTCGGGTCCGTTCCCGGTGACGTCCACGAGCGGGTTCTGATGGTCATCTGTGATAGGTTCGCCCGAGCTAGTCAGGCCGGAGTAGCGCAAGTTCAACCCGGTAATTCGATCACGAAAGCCGACGACAACATGGATGAGGCACACGCTGGGTTCGTAGGATTGAATGATTGTTTGTGCGACGGTGCCTGCTGTCTCGAGATGCTGCAGGCGTTCCTGAACGGCGCTTAATTGATCCTGCAAGGCTGCAACGTTTTCGTTCTTCCCGCTTGCAATCTGCGATTTCAGGTCCTGACTCTGCTTTTGAAGTTGAATTTTCTCGGAAGGGCTTGCCGCCGGTGAATTGGCCTGTGAGTCGTCCGCCATGAGGCGCGAGCGATCCATCAACTTCTGCTGAGTAAGCATCCCGGTTTGCAGTCGAGTGATCGCTGCGTAGACACGGGTATTCTGCTGCTGAGTGCGGTGATAGAAGAACAGGAAGGCGACGGCGGCAATCGCCAATACGGCGAGCGCCAACGTCCCACCAACTCGCAGTGTGCGGCGTTCTTCGCTGACCGCATTGACCACCTGCTGGGCAACATCTCGATTTTCTTCGACCGTCCGTGCCTGCTGCCGGAGTTCCTCGATCGCGTGTTTGTTGCGTAGTTGCCAACGCAGACGCGACAACAGTTCGTGAGGATCGAAAGGCAATGACAGCACATCGTCGGCGCCAAGATCCAGACCGCGAGTGCGCTCGGCTGGCCCGCCTCGCGATAGCATTACGACCCGAATATTCTGAGTGCGCTCGGAAGCCTTGATTTCCGATAGAAGATCGCAACAGTCCAACACGGGAGGGTATGCGCCCAAGATAACGGCATCAGGATCGAAGGCGTGAACTGACTTCATTCCGTCACCGTAATCGGTGGAGACCTCATATCCCGCACCGCTTAGCGCGGCGACGATACTCTTCCTGAGCGCTTCGTCGGATTCGACGACCAACAATTTTTCGATATCGGAATTTTGCATGACTCCCCGTAAATGAGATGGTTGCGAAGGGTGGGAGGATACATTCCGTTTATCTCCGATTGTATGTCTCGGCGTAGAAGGCGCAAGTTCAGAATCGTAGAGCAATCCGCTTTCATCTGTTAGAGGAGCGTATGCCCACTGAAATGCCTCGAAGAAGGCGACTGATTCCATTTATCGTCGTTATTCAGACGATTCTCTTTTTAGCTCATCTCTTTCTTTATGAGAGTTGGACATTTTCCCCCGCCGGCTACGGTTCTGGACGTTCAGGGCTCAGGGTGGTTCTAGGCCTTTTGTCGGTGAGCTTCATGACAGCGTCGCTGCTCGCGTTTCGTTACACCAACCGTGTGGTGCGCGCTCTATACAAGTTTTCGGCGGTTTGGATGGGGCTGCTCAGTTTTCTGCTAATTGCAGCAGCGGGAACGTGGGTCATTTTCGGGCTTGGATGGCTCATGAAGCTGCGTCTGAACTTCCATTGGATTTTGGAGATTCTGTCGGGCATCGGCTTAATTCTCGGAATTTATGGACTTTTCAACGCAAGCTGGACAAGGATCACGCGAGCAACGGTGCGGCTGGCGCACCTCCCGGATACTTGGCGTGGACGAAAAGCGGCCCTCATCAGCGATCTGCATTTAGGGCATGTGCGAAACGGGAGCTTTTTGCGTCGCATGGTCGCAAAAGTTCTGCGAGAGGAGCCGGACGCGATCTTCATCGCCGGAGATTTGTTTGATGGCACTGCTATCGATGCAGGGCGCGCAGCCGAACCTCTGAAGCAGCTCAGCGCGCCGCAGGGGGTGTATTTTGTCGCCGGCAACCACGAGCAATTTGGCAGCGACAGCAAATACATGAACGCCGTTGCCGCAGCCGGTGTCCGCGTCCTTAGCAACGAGAAAGTTGAAGTGGACGGCATGCAAATTATCGGCGTGCCTTACCGAAATGCATTTGAGCGGAGCCGCTTTGCTTCAGTTCTACAGGCGATTGGGCTGGATCGCAAGCGTGCGAGCATTCTCTTGAGTCACGCACCCGATAATCTCGACGTCGCGGAGATGGCGGGAGTGTCCCTGCAATTATCAGGACATACGCATCTAGGGCAATTCGTTCCCTGGAGTTGGATTGCACGACGGATTTATCGCCAGTTTGTTTATGGCCTGAGCCGGATCGGCAATATGCAGGTATTCACTTCAAGCGGGGCGGGAACATGGGGACCGCCGTTGCGCTTGGGATCGAACCCGGAAATTGTCATGCTTGAGTTCCAGTGAGTAAGAGAGCGGCACGCTTCATTTCCCTATATCAGCTCGTTTTGCATGTAAGGAGGCCCTTTCCGAACATGGCGCGCTTGTTAGCACCGCCAGGAGCGAGTCGAACGATAGCGGCCCTTTGCCGACCCAATCGATAAAAAATCAGCGAACGTTCCCGTCTTTTCGGACATCTCTGTATTTAGGGGCGTCGTTGCGTCTTGGCTGGGCGTGACAATTTGATTCAGGCGGCAGAATCGTTTTTCCAAAGATCACTAGCGTATTATTTTGGAGTTTTCACCAAGCTTATCCGGAGTCAAGGAGGTTTCTGTGGATTCTTCAGGAATCCCGATACGCTTTCTGTGTGCCATCGGCTTGATTTTTGCAGCAGCAATTTGTCATGCACAAGCTTACTCAGGTTCTGCTTCAGGCGCGACCGCTCAAAGTGCCCCGACTGGAAATGCGGCGAATCCTTTCTCTGGCAGCGTGCCGACGAAGCTGATCCCCGGTCGCATGCCACTGTCTTTACAAAATGCAATTGAGTTCGGACTGAAACACAACCTCGGACTACTGTTTTCCAGTGCCGATACAACCGCAGCCCGCGGACAGCGATGGCAGGAATTAAGTGCGTTGCTGCCCCATGTGACCGCGAGCCCTTACATTGCGGATTCGAAAATCAACCTTGCCGAGCTGGGTTTCGGCGGTGTCGCCGGCAATTTGCATATTTCGACCTCGATCGGGCCGTTCTCTTACTTCGACGCCCGCGCGGCCGTGAACCAGAGTTTATTTGACTGGAAGTACATCAACAACGCTCGCGCTGCGAGCCAGAATGTAAAAGCGGCGGACTATACCCTTCTCGACGCGCACGATCTCGTCGTTCTGACGGTGGGTTACGTTTACTTTCAGGCGGTTGCCGACGAGGCGCGTATTGAAACCGATCAAGCCCAAGTCAAGGCGGCGCAGGCGCTGTTTGATCAAGCCACCGATCAGGTCAAAGCGGGCACGGCAGCAGATATCGATGCATTGCGCACTCAAGTCGAGCTACAGACGAGACAACAGCAACTGATCCAGGCGAAAAACGACTTTTCAATTCAGAAGATTACCATCGCACGCGCGGTCGGGCTAGCCCCGAGCCAGGATTTTGAACTCACCGACAAATCGCCATACCAGCCGCTCGATATCACGGTGGACGAGGCCTTAAGGCGCGCGTACGCCGGGCGGTCCGATTATCGTGCTGCGGCAAGCGCGGTGCGGGCAGCAGAGTTTTCTCGTAAGGCAGCCATCGCCGGATATTTTCCGTCGCTCTCTTTCGACGCCGACTACGGAAACGGCGGAGCTCATCCCTCGGACTCAACGAGGGTATACGACGTTCGTGGAACACTGTCGATCCCGATTTTTACCGGAAACAGCGTTCATGGCGACATTCAGCAGGCCACGGCGCGGCTGGAGCAGGCCCGCGAACAGCTCGACAATTTGCGCGCACAAGTTGAGGCCGACGTGCGCACCGCGTTCCTTAACCTCCAATCCTCTGCGGAGCAAGTGAAAGTTGCCCAAAGTAATATCGATTTGGCCGACCAGACACTGAAGCAGTCGAGTGATCGCTTCACAGCCGGGGTCACGGATACGGTTGAGGTGGTGCAATCGCAGGAGACCGTCGCGAGCGCTCACGAACAATACATTTCCAGTTTGTACAACTATAATTTTGCGAAAATTTCACTCATTCGCGCCATGGGAGCTGGAGAGCAGGGCGTGAAGGACTACTTCCAGGAAAAATAAATATGGCGGACGAACATGCATCGACGGCAGTTTCTGAAGAAACGGTAAAACCGACGTCTCCGTCGCAAGATAAGTATTCGACGACAGCACGCAAGAAGCGCCGCCGGAATGTGTTGATTATCGTGTCGGCGGTGGTGCTGGTCGTCGGAGGCTTCCTTTTGTGGCGTTACTTGAGCAGCTACGAGTCGACCGACGACGCACAAGTTGACGTTCACCTCTATCCCGTAAGCGCGCGTATCTCCGGCTACGTTGTGAAGGTCAACGTCAATGACAACCAATGGGTGGAAAAAGGCGATGTGCTGGTCGAAATCGATCCTACGGATTATCAGGTCGCGCTCGCGCAAGCGCAAGCCAACTTAGCCAACGCCGAAGCTACCGCGAAATCGCTGAACATTACGGTGCCTATCACGTCGGTGAACTCCGCCAGTCAGTTGCAGTTCACCGGCTCAGGGGTCGAGGACGCACGCGCCGGAATCGGCGCTGCTGAAAAGCAATTGGCTGCTGCTCATGAGCAAGTGGAGGCGGCCGAGGCCAACGATGTGAAAGCCCAGGATGATCTTCACCGATACAAGCTGCTGGTTGACACTCGCGAAGTGTCGCAGCAAATCTATGATCAGGCGCTCGCGGCGGCGAAATCCAGCACTGCCAATGTCGCAGCCGCACAAGCCAACGAATCCGCCGCGCAGCAATTTGTGCAACAAGCGCAGAGTCGCCTGGCGCAAGCGGCTGCCAACCAGGAATACGCGCGAACCGGTCCCCAACAAGTATCTTCCACCAAGTCACGCGCGCAAGCGGCGATCGCCGATGTTGAGCAAAAGCGTGCGCTGCTGCATCAGGCGGAACTGAACCTGCAATACACGAAGGTCGTTGCGCCGGAGAGTGGCGAGGTGACCAAAACGGTTGTCGTCGGTTTGAACGTCCAACCCGGCCAACAGATGTTAACGGTTGTGCCCTTGAACGATGTGTGGATCACCGCCAATTTCAAGGAAACCCAAATGAAGCACATGCAGCCGGGGCAGCGAGTAGAGATTAGCGTGGACTCAAACGATCGTACTTATAAAGGTCGCGTGGACAGCATTGCCGGGGCGACGGGCCCATTGTTCAGCGTGCTGCCCCCGGAAAACGCAACCGGCAATTACGTAAAGATCGTGCAGCGGATTCCGGTGAAAATTGTGCTTGATCCGGGGGAAAACCGCGACCGGCAGCTTCGGCCGGGCATGAGCGTGGAACCGACGGTGTATTTGCGATGAGTGATGCGGCAGCAGCTCTCCCCCTGGAACAAGCTCGCTGGGTGCCGAGGTTTAATCCGTGGGCGATCGGCGTGGTGGTGGCGCTGGCCGCGTTCATGGAGATTCTCGACACCAGCATCGCCAATGTCGCTCTGCCCTACATCGGGGGCAGTCTCGGAGTCAGCAACGATGACAGCACCTGGGTGCTGACCTCCTATCTGGTTTCCAACGCGATTGTTCTTCCCATCAGCGGTTGGCTCGCCGTCCGGTTTGGCCGGAAGCGTTTTTTCATGACATGCCTGGCAATTTTCACGGTGAGTTCGGTGCTTTGCGGGATGGCGAATAGTTTTGGGCTCCTGCTTCTATTCCGAGCGCTGCAGGGCGCTGGAGGTGGAGGGCTTCAGCCGATGGCGCAAGCCATTCTGGCCGACACTTTCCCGCCCGAAAAACGCGGTTTGGCCTTCGCGCTGTACGGCATCACGGCGGTTGTAGCCCCGACCGTTGGTCCGATTCTGGGTGGATGGATCACTTTCAATTATTCCTGGCGCTGGATTTTCTTTATTAACTTGCCGGTCGGTGCTCTCGTGTTGGGCATGGTGCTTCGCCTGGTTGACGACCCTCCGTATCTCGCCCGCCTGAAAAGTGCCGGGGTAAAACTTGACTACATCGGGATCGCGCTGTTAACGCTGGGCATCAGCACGCTACAGATCATTCTGGACCGGGGTGAGGAGGACGACTGGTTCGGCTCACACTTCATCATGACGCTGGCGATTGTGTCGGCAGTGTGCCTGGTGTCGCTGGTGATATGGGAATGGTTCAACGAGCACCCGATTATCGAGGTCAAGCTCTTCAAGAGCTTCAATTACCTGAGCTCGAACGTAATGATGTTCTTCTTCGGAGTGTTGCTGTTCAGCAGCCTGGTGATGATGCCCCTGTTTCTGCAAACGGTGCTGGGATATACGGCCGAACTGGCGGGACTGGTGCTCTCTGGAGGGGGGCTCGTCACCCTGATCTGCATGCCGATCGTCGGCCAGCTCACAACCAGGATACAAGTGCGCTACATCATCGGCTTTGGTTGGCTGGCTCTGGCGGTCGCGATGTACGTGTCTACCCAGCGCATTGACCTGACCATCAGCTTCGTTTCCGCGTCGTGGTTGCGGGTGGCGCAGGTTGTCGGTATCGGTTTCCTTTTCGTGCCGATCACGCTGGCGGCGTACATTGGCATGCCTGCTGAGAAAAGCAATTCCGTCGCCGGCATGGTGAACTTCATGCGCAATATCGGAAGCAGTGTCGGGACTTCGATAGTCACAACCCTAATCGACCGCCGCGCGGAATACCATCAGTCGGTTTTGGTTGGCCACACAGCGCCCGGTATTCAGAACTTTGAGAACCTGGTCAACGGCGCTACCCAGCTCTACATTCGCTCGGGAATGAGCCCGCCTGACGCGCTGCATCGCGCCATTGCGAGCGCCTATCGAAGTGTGCAGGCGCAGTCCACGACCCTGGCATATATCGATACATTCATGGTGCTGGCGGTGATTTCAGCGGTCATGTTCGTGTTGTCATTTCTCTTGAAAAAGAATGACCCAGGAGGCGGCGGGGAAGTGGCCGTGGGGTAAGCGAAACAGGGAATCGAGTCATGCAGTTCAAACGTATTCTTTGTCCGGTTGACTTTTCGGATTTCTCGGCGAGCGCGTATGAGTACGCGCTGACTCTCGCCGAGCACTACAAGGCCGATCTGGTGGCTCTGCACGCCATCGAACTGTCGAAATACCCCTACGCCGATTATGTCGGAGCGACCGGCAATTTCGTGGATTTATCGAGAGCAGTTTGCGAAGGGGGCGAAGTAAAACTGCGGGAGTTTGCGAAAAGGCACTCGCGGCACGAAGTTGATCCGCAGCTTGTGGTGAAGGAGGGACACGCGTCTGATCTCATTCTTTCGTTTGCGCAGAGCCACGACATCGAAGGGATCGTCATGGGAACTCACGGCCGGCGGGGATTTGATCGGCTCGTGCTGGGATCGAGCACTGACCGGGTGATCCGCCGGGCGTGTTGTCCGGTGCTTGTGGTGTCCGATCCGGCGCACAATCTCATGACGACCGGGCCAGATGGAAAGCATCGCCTTAGCCGAATCCTTTATTGCACGGATTTTTCCACCAATTCGGAACGCGCTATGCAATATGCGATTTCGTCGGCGGAGGAGTATGGTGCAGAGCTAACCGTGCTGCATGTGACCGGAAGCACGGAGGATCTGGCAAGAGCGGAAGCGCGGATCGCTGGGCGGAGAGAAGAACTCGATAAACTGATTTCAGAAAACCGACATCTTACTGTGAGGACTGCGGTGAGGTGCGGCAAAGCCTATGAAGAAATTGTGCGCTATGCACAGGAAGTGCAGGCACACCTCGTTGTCATGACGGCTCGTGGCGGCGATGCTGTGGACCGTGCTATCTTCGGCTCAACTACCTATCGTGTGATCCAGTTGGGGCCGTGTCCAGTGCTGGCGGTCCACACGTGATCGAAGACGGGCTGGGAAGTGGGATCTTATGATCAGCATCATCACCATTGAACGCGAATATGGATGTGGCGGTGGCGAAATCGCCCAGTTGGTGGCACAGCGCCTGGGATGGAAATTATGGGACCAACTACTTACAGAAGAGATCGCAAAGCTGGCAAACTGTCCTAAATCCGTGGTGGAGGCGCGCGAGGAACGCAATGATCCGCTGTACTATCGGCTTTTCAAGTCCTTTATGCGCGGAAGCTTTGAGGGCAGCCTCAATGCGCCCAAACTGAACCTGGTCGATAGCGAAACCATCGTCAAAATCACTCGGAGCGTGGTCGAGCACGCCGCCAAGAAAGGCAACTGTGTGATCGTAGGCCGAGGTTCACAGCAGTTCCTTAAGACTCGCCAGGACACTTTGCGGATATTTCTCTACGCACCAAGAGAAGAAAAGGTGCGTCGGCTTTTGGCTCGGGGAAAGAGTGAGAAGGAAGCGCAAGAGCTGGTGGACGACGTGGATCGGGAACGCGCCGATTTCATTCAGAAGTATTTCAACGTCGAATGGCCGGATCGCGTGGTCTATCACAGCATGATGAACACGACGATTGGCGATGAGTGCGTCGCGAATATGATTCTGAGTCTTGTGCAGACTTACGAGGCAAGGTGTACCGCATGACGACTCGAGCGACGCGGGTGAAGTCAGCCCTCGCGCCGACTCCTGCCAAAAGATTGCCGATACCATCGTCCAATTGTTTGGCGTTTGCGCTTCTGCTGTGATCGCTTCGTCGGACGGCGCATCTCCAGTAATGAGCGTGGGCGGGATTCGTTCCACAAAGGTGATGAATATGAATGCGAAACCGCAGCCAGAGCAGTCCAAACGAGACGAGCAAATCCGTGCGGCACTGGATCAACATTGGGCGGCGTCCGATGCCAACGACTTTGAAACGGAGCATGGCATCTATCACGAAGACGCAGTGCTGGAATACCCGCAGTCAGGCGAGCGAATGCGGGGTCGTCGCAACATACAGAATCAACGCGCCAGTCAGCCGAACAAAAAGCGGTTCACTATCCAACGAATGGTTGGCAGTGGGGACCTTTGGGTCACCGAATTCATCCTGACGTATGACGGCAAGCCGTCGTACACCGTGAGCATCATGGAGTTTCGTGACGACAAGGTAGCGCGGGAAACTCAGTATTTCGCGGATCCTTTCGAGGCGCCGGCGTCGCGGAAGCAGTGGGTTGAACAGATCGCGTGAAGCCGCGCTAACCATGTTTTCCAAGTTCACTCTCGGAACGCTCCCCGAGCGCTAGAACCGCGCTCCTCGATAATGCAAAGATTCGTGCGAGAGGAATTCTAACCCTATGGCACGGCTGCTATCAGTGAATGTTGGGCTTCCGCGCGATATCGCGTGGAAAGGGCGCACTGTGCACACGGGAATCTGGAAAGATCCGGTGACTGGTCGCCGTCGCGTCGGACGTTTGAATATCGAGGGAGACGGTCAAGGCGACCTGGCTGGGCACGGAGGCGAGCATCGAGCGGTATTCGTGTATCAGATCGAATCCTACCGGTATTGGCAGGACCAACTGAAGAGAAGCGATTTTGCCTACGGGCAGTTCGGCGAGAATTTCACGATCGAAGGACTGGCCGACGATGCTGTCTGCATCGGCGACCGATTTCAGATCGGCAGCGCATTGTTCGAGGTGACTCAACCTCGCGTGACATGCTATCGCGTCGGCATTCGTATGAACGAACCCCGCATGGCGGCATTGCTGACGTCGAGCGGCCGGCCGGGCTTCTACTTCCGCGTTCTTCGTGAAGGCGAAGTAACGGCGGGCGACGAAATCGTGAAGGTGGGAGAGGCGGCGGAGCGCATGACGGTGGCTGAGGTCAACGCGCTGCTCTATTTGCCTGGTCACACCCGCGATCGTCTGGAGCGCGCGTTACGAATCAAAGCTCTTTCGCCGGGATGGCACGGGTCGTTTGAGGCGCTGCTGCAGAGCCAGCAAAGCGGCGTGCCGACGGGAAACGCGGGACTGGCACCGGGCGCGGCCGCCCATCCGGCTTCGTCAGGATTTCAACCGCTGGTCGTGACCTCCATTGATCGCGAGGCTGACGATGTTCTCTCGTTCACGATGCGGAGCACCGATGGCCGCGAGCTTCCGATGGCCCTGCCAGGTCAGTACGTCGTTGTGCGTCTTAAGCCAGCCGCCGGCGGTCCGACGATTTTTCGCAGCTACTCGCTCTCGGGTCCGATCTCGACGGAGAATTATCGAATCAGTGTGAAGATCGAGGCGAATGGAGCCGCTGGGCAGTTCCTGCGCGAACATATTCGTGTGGGCGACCGGCTTGACGTCAGCTCGCCACGCGGAAGTTTTGTTCTGCAGGCGGGGGAGCGGCCGATCATACTGCTCAGCGCCGGGATTGGGGCAACACCGGTTCTAGCCATGCTTCACGCACTTGCCGCGGCACAGTCGACGCGACAGATTATCTGGTTGCACTCGGCGCGGGACGGGCAGCACCATCCCTTTGCCGGCGAAGTTCGCCGACTCATGCCGGCGCTAACGAACAGCCGTAGCTACGTCTGTTACACGAAACCAGAGACAAGCGACAGGGCGGGTGAAGATTTCAATGCGACAGGCCGTTTTTCACGATCGGTTTTCGATGAACTTGGACTGCCACGAGACGCTGACGTCTATCTTTGTGGGCCAAACCAATTCATGGCGGACATGAAAACAGCGCTCGCGGCTGTAGGTTTGGCGCCAGCACGCATTCACATCGAGATTTTCAACGGCGGCGAGTCCATGACGCCTGGAGTCGTTGGCGCAAAGACGCGAGCTCCGCATCGCCCCAGCAATGAGGCGGGCGCTGGCTTGCTGCTATCGTTCGCCCGCAGCGGCATTTCCGCACACTGGGACGCGTCGCAGTACGGGAGCATCTTAGAAATGGCCGAGGCGTGCGATGTCCCGGTGCGTTGGTCGTGTCGAACCGGTGTCTGCCACAACTGCGAGAGCGGGTTGGTCTCCGGGACGGTCGGGTACGAACCGGAGCCACTCGACAAGCCGGCGGATGGGAATCTTCTCGTCTGCTGTTCGCGGCCGACTAGCGATGTGGTCGTCGACTTGTGAAGCAGCCGCGTAACGATTCACCGCAAGGATGGTCAGCCGATCATGAAGAGAGATTTTGATGCAATCGTCATCGGAACTGGGCAGTCGGGACCCTTTCTGGCGGTCCGCTTGGCCGCTGCCGGGCAACGGGTAGCCATCGTTGAACGCGACCGCTTCGGCGGAACCTGCGTGAATACCGGTTGCATCCCAACTAAGACGCTGGTCGCCTCCGCTTACAACGCGCATATGGTGCGCCGCGCCGCGGACTTTGGAGTGCAAGTGGATGGGACCGCACGCGTTGATATGAAGCGGGTAAAAGCTCGTAAGGATGAGATCAGTGGCAAATCCAGCAAGGGCGTGGAGTCGATGCTTAGGAATACGCGAAACTGCACGGTCTATCAGGGCCACGCCCGATTCGCATCGCCGACGGAAGTTATGGTCGCTGACGAGTTGCTTACGGCACCGCAGATTTTTATTAACGTCGGAGGCCGAGCAAACATACCGCGCATGCCGGGAGTAGAGACGACACCGTATCTGACCAATTCCACGTTGTTAGACCTCGATGTCCTGCCACGACATCTGGTTATTGTTGGCGGAGGTTATATTGGACTGGAATTCGGGCAGATTTTTCGGCGTTTTGGCAGCGATGTGACCATCATCGAAAAGGCGGCGCGCCTGATAGGTCACGAAGACGAGGAGGTCTCGGCTGAGGTAAAAGCAATTCTCGAGCGCGAGGGCGTTGCGGTGCGGCTCAACGCGATGTGCATCGAGTTGATGAAGCGCGGGGATGAAGTCGGCGTGCGAGTAGATTGTACTGAAGGCGCGCCAGAAATTAACGGTTCGCACTTGTTGCTGGCGATGGGCCGCATACCGAATACCGATGATCTCGGCCTGGAAAAGGCGGGAGTGGCGCGCGATAAGCACGGATATATTGTTGTGGACAATCAACTGCGCACCAATGTTCCCGGCATCTGGGCGCTGGGCGACTGCAATGGACACGGAGGCTTTACCCACACTTCCTACAACGATTTCGAAATCGTTGCCGGCAACCTTCTGGACAATGAGTCGCGAAGTCTGACCGACCGTATTACCGCGTACAACCTCTACACCGATCCGCCACTTGGGCGCTGTGGCATGACCGAGCGTGACGCGCGCGCCTCCGGCCGGCGTGTACTGAAGGGCTCGCGGCCCATGACGCGCGTCGGGCGAGCCGTGGAGAAAGGTGAAACCCAGGGATTTATGGAAGTGCTGGTGGATGCAGACTCAAAAGAGATTTTGGGAGCAACCATTCTCGGTGTAGGAGGGGATGAGGCGATCCACTGTGTCCTGGACACGATGTATGCGCGTGCCCCGTACACCGTGCTACAGAGGGCGATGCACATTCATCCGACGGTGTGTGAGTTGATTCCGACGATTCTGGGCGAGTTGAAGCCGCTGTGAAGTGACTCGGAGATTTTCTACTGACGCTTGAATCTAGCCGGCTTATTCGGTACCGATCCTCAGCGCTTATGGCACTTCATAGCATGCGCGTGAGCAGAGTTGCTCAGCTCTGAGGTCATTACCGTAGTTACTTGTATCGCGATTTAGTGGGAATGAAAATGGTATCCAAACTAAATTTTTTGAATATCGCGGTCCGGAATGCGTTAAACTTACCCGGCTGGAGGGGAACCCCTCAGGGCGTTGGGAGCATCCAAATGGTCGCGATACCAGCAATCAATTTACCGGCAGAAAGTATGGAAACGCAGATCAAAAATGCTGTGCTCCGGATGCTAGATGAAGCACCCCTTCGAGCTCACCCAATAAGGGAAGTGGTTGATGAGGTCAGCCATCAGTTTGCTTGCCCAAAGGCCGCCGTCAAGACCGCACTGTGGGAACTGTATAGTGATGGCGCGCTTGAGCTAACTCCCGATTGGAGTGTGCTCGGGGCAAGGAACCACATAGGGGCGGTGGTGGCGTAAGCTCGGGCGTTGGGGGGACCTTTTCCTGGCATGAGAAATGCCAATGAACGTTATTCTGACCGGATCCTCTGATCGGTATCAGCGAACCTACAGCGAAAAAAAGAAAACAACGCAAGATTGGCGCGAGCCTGCGGAACGAGACTCTGATCGGATTCTGTATAGCTCCGCATTCCGGCGTTTGGCGGGCGTGACACAGGTGGTCTCGGCGGATGAAGGTCACGTATTCCATAATCGCCTTACGCACTCACTTCAGGTTGCTCAGGTGGCGCGACGTCTCGCTGAGCGCTTGATTCGAAAGGACAAGTCACTAACCCTGAGGCTGGGCGGCATAGATCCAGATGTCGCCCAAGCAGCCGGACTGGCTCACGACTTGGGGCATCCCCCATTCGGTCACGTCGCGGAAGACGAACTGGATCGTCTTGTGACCGACGTGCACAAGGTGCCCGACGGGTTTGAAGGAAATGCCCAATCTTTTCGAATTGTGAATGCGTTAGCCCATAGAGCACCCGCTCCCCATCCTCCGGGTTTGAATCTCACTCCGGCAACTCTCAACGCGATGCTGAAATATCCGTGGTTTCGCGAACTTGATGCTTCGAATTCCAAGCCCGCAGTAGAACTTTCTACGGGTGGTAAGGCGCTCAAGACAAAGAAGGCATCGAAGTTTGGAGCTTACAGTCTTGAAAGAGATCAGTTCAATGCGGCTCGCGCTCTATTTCCTACGGCCGGCTCAGACCTTAAGACTCCCGAAGCAGAGATCATGGATTGGGCGGACGACCTTACCTTCGCAGTTCATGATGCCGAAGATTTTTATCGTGCCGGTCTGATTCCGCTGGATCGCCTTTCCCTTGATGACGATGCTGAAAGAACTCACTTCTTTGATGGGATTACCGCACGTCCAGAGCTTTTGAGGATGATCGGCGGCTCGTTGACCTCTGATTACACTAACGCTTTTTACCGAGTCATCATCGGATTCCCGTTGGATGAAAAGTATGTGGGCACGACCGCGCAGCGCTCCAGCCTGCGAAATTTCATGTCTGCACTGATCGGCACGTACATAAACGCATTCGAGTTGGTCGAGCCGAAAACAACAGGGGCCAGGTTTCTCGCGATCCATCCTTCAGTTGAAAAGCAGGTAAGAATGCTGAAGTTGTTGACTTGGCACTACGTCATTCTGAATCCGTCTTTAGCAACACAGCAACATGGGCAACGTAGAATCATAAGAACTCTCATGGAGATTCTGCATGAAGCTGCGGCGACCGGGAATGAGAGCGTCTTCCCGCTCGCTTTCAAAGATCAGGTTACAAACTCTAGAGGTGATGCGGCACTAACGACGAGAATCATCACTGATATAGTTTCGGGGATGACTGAGCGGCAGGCTGTCGAGATGTATCACAGACTAACGGGAGTAGAACTCGGTTCCATATTTGACACTTTACTTTAAAGATGGCCGTAGGCCACAAAGGCAAGCCGTTCGCCCAGGGGCTTCGTTGGTTTGCCTGCGGTGTTCCTTCCCATGACGCCGCGCCTTGCGAGTTCTGGCCTAGGAGTTCTGCATACCAGCCGGGGCAGAATATAGCGGCAGTCTGGAAACCCATTGCGCAATTCAGCCCGTTTCTGTTACCCAGCCGTTACCAAGAATGGAGGTAGGAAATGCTAAGGCTTCCTAAGTCTCTGAAAAGGCTTGGCGTCCCCGACGGGATTTGAACCCGTGTTACCGCCGTGAAAGGGCGATGTCCTAGGCCGGGCTAGACGACGGGGACGAAGCGAGACAAGTGCTTGAAATCAACAAAATTGATGGTAGCAGTGCGTCTCGGGCGTGTCAAAATTGTGGGAACCAAAACACAGGGGACACAGAGGAACACAGGGTACCATAAAGGCCTTTCCATATCGCTGCCGCCGTGTCCCAATTACAGTCTATGGTCTCGACTGGCTCGGCAGAGCAAACCTGATACAGTAAAGTGCGGCGCCGGAAATAGTGTGCGTCCCTAACGCGCGCCTTCGCGAAATGAAAACCACAACTCAGGTAATAAAGTTCGCATGAACACGCCACGAGCCCTGGTGACGGGAGGCGCAGGCTTTCTCGGATCGCACCTGTGCGATGCATTGCTGGGGGATGGTTACTCGGTCATCGCGGTGGACAACCTGATTACTGGAAGAGAATCCAACCTCGAACACCTGCGCAACGACTCACGATTTGAGCTCGTAAAAATCGATATCAATGAGCCCTTCGATTGCGGCAAGGTCGATTACGTTTTTCATTTTGCCAGCCTCGCGAGCCCGGTGGATTACATGCGGCATGGCGTCGAGACGCTGAAGGTTGGGTCGCTCGGAACGCTGCATGCCCTGGAAGTGGCGAGGAAGTATGGCGCGAAATATTTCATCTCGTCAACTTCGGAATGCTATGGCGATCCGCTGGAACATCCGCAGAAAGAGACGTATTGGGGACACGTGAATCCGATTGGTCCGCGCTCGGTGTATGACGAGTCGAAGCGCTTCAGCGAAGCGCTGACCATGGCCTATCACCGGTATTACAAGGTGGATACGCGGATTGTGCGAATCTTTAACACCTATGGGCCGAGGATGCAGCTTAACGACGGGAGGGTGATTCCCAATTTCATGAAGCAGGCGCTGCTGGGAGAAGACCTGACGATTTATGGAGACGGGCGGCAGACGCGCAGCTTTTGCTACGTGAGCGACGAGACCGAGGGCTTCATGCGGCTGGCCAAATCGGATGAGCATTTACCGGTGAATATAGGGAACCCGGGCGAGTTCACGATTCTGGAATGCGCGAAGCGCGTGATTGCGGTGACCGGATCGAAGAGCAAGCTACGCTACGAGGCGATGCCGCAGGATGATCCCAAGCAGCGGAGGCCCGACATCAGCAAAGCGAAAGCGCTTCTGGGATGGGAGCCGAAAATTGACCTGGAGAGCGGGCTGAAGATGTCGCTCGAGTATTTTCGGAAAGCGGTAGCGGAAGAGGTTGAAGCGAAGAAGCCGTAGCGTAGCCTCAACTGCGGCTGGCCCTCTGGTACACTCTATCGGCTGGCGGGAAGACCTCCAGCCGGAGAACCAATCTTGCCAAATATTACTGCGATTTTTTGGGACGTAGGCGGAGTATTGCTGACCAATGCGTGGGACCGCGAACAGCGGCATCGAACGCTGGAACACTTTGGACTGGATGAAGCCGAGTTCGCGGACCGTCACGATATGTTGGTGTCTTCCTTTGAGCGCGGCAAAATCAGCTTGTCGGAATATCTGGAGCGCACGGTTTTCTATCGCCCACGACCGTTCAACACGCAGGATTTTCAGGAATACATGTATTCGCTTTCTCAGGAGTTGGATGGGACGTTGGAGATTGCGCGCAGACTGGCGAGTTCGGGGAAGTATCTGATGTCGACCATCAACAACGAGTCGCGGGAATTGAATCTTTACCGGATACAGAAGTTCCGGTTGCGAGAGATTTTCAATTTTTTTGTTAGTTCGTGCTTTGTCAGATTGCGAAAGCCAGAAGCCGGAATTTATCAGCTGACACTGGAGCTGACGCAGCGGCCACCGCTGGAGTGTTGTTTCATCGATGACAGGCCGCTGAATCTGGATGCGGCTTCGCGTCTGGGGATGAATGTGATTCGGAAAGAAACTCCGCAGCAGTTGCGCGAGGATCTACAGAAGCTGGGAGTGGCGGCGTGAGAGGACAGTTGATTATTTGCGCGGGGTCTCGCTGCCCAGCACTTCGCGTAGTTTACGAGTGAGAGCTTGCAGGGTGAAAGGCTTTTGCAAGAAAGCGGTGCCGGGATCGAGAACTCCCTCATGAACGATGGCGTCTTCGGTGTAACCGGAAAGATAGAGCACCTTGGTTTTTGGGCAGGAAGCGCACAGTCGGGCCGCGAGTTCGCGGCCGCTCATCCCGGGCATGACAACGTCGGTGATTAACGCATCGACGGGTTCGGTGAGGGTCTCCGTCAGGCGCAAGGCGGATTCACCGTTTTCGGCTTCCAACACGTGGTATCCCTTCGATTCCAGAGTCTCACGCACCAACTCGCGAACGGACTCTTCATCCTCGACTAGCAAGATCGTCTCCGAACCGCGATTCTGGACAGCCTTGGCCGGCTCATGATGCAGAGGCTCGGCTGCTTCTTCGACGCGCGGAAGATAGATGCGGAAGGTCGTTCCTTGTCCGAGTTCGCTTTGCACCAGGATATAGCCGCCGCTTTGCTTAATGATTCCGTAAACGGTGGAGAGTCCGAGGCCGGTGCCTTTACCTTTTTCCTTGGTGGTGAAGAAGGGTTCAAAGATTCTGGCCTGGGTTTCTTTGTCCATGCCGTGGCCGGAGTCGCTGACGGAGAGCAACACGTAAGCGCCGGGCTTGATGTAGGAGTATTCGCGGCGAACATCCTCAGCGCGGAAAAACGCATTGGCAGTTTCGACGGTGATCTTGCCGCCCGCAGGCATCGCGTCTTTTGAATTGACGACCAGGTTCATGATGACCTGCTCAATCTGGCCGGTGTCGGCGCGAGTGTGACTGAGATCTTTGGCTAGTTTGGTCTGCAGCTGAACATCCTCGCCGATCAAGGGACGGAGCAGGCGCTCCATGTCAAGCACAATTGCGTTTATGTCGACGACCTTCAGCTCCAGCATTTGCTTGCGGCTGAAGGCGAGCAATTGCCGGGTTACGCCGCTGGCACGCTCGGTGGCTTGGTGAATGGCTTGGATTTTCGAATAAAGAGGATGCTGCGGGCCGGTGCGATCCAGGAGGACTTCGGTGTATCCGCTGATTACCATGAGCAGGTTGTTGAAGTCGTGGGCGACGCCACCTGCCAGACGTCCGACTGCTTCCATTTTCTGAACTTGGCGGAATTGATTTTCCAGGACACGCTGCTCGCTGACGTCTTCGGCAATGATTTCGAGCACTTGCGAGGTCTCATCCAGAGTTTGAACCGCGCGTCCGCTGAGCCGAACCGTGATTGCCTTACCGTCTTTTCGCCGCCATCGAACTTCGAGGTTATTGACGCTTCCGGTACGAAAATCGGCCATCAGACGGGTGAGCTCTTCGCAATCGATGAAGAGTTGTTTCTGAGGATCGAGCGCCATCACGTCTTCCGGCAAGTCGTAGCCGAGCATGGCGACGAGGGCCGGATTGACGTCAAGGAACTTGCCTTCCAAATCGCAGCGGTAAATGCCATAGACGGCGCTCTGAATCAAGGAGCGATAGCGGGCTTCTGAGCGCCGCAACGCTTCCTCATTGCGTTTATGCTCCACGGCGGCGGCCAATTGCTGGGAAACAAACGTAAGAATGTTTTTCTCTTTTTCGCCGAAGCGCACATTGCCGCTATAACTTTGGACCACGACGACGCCAATAGTATTGTTGCCGATCTTCAGAGGGACACCGAGCCAGTCGAGAGAGGGAGCGCCAATCAATTCCACCTCGTCCTGCGCAACCAGCTTTTCGAAAATCTCCGGCGTGCACAGCAGCGGCGCGCCCGTGCGCAGAACATATTCGGTAAGGCCTTTGCTCAATTTCTTGGTCGCCGGCCGGGGATCGATTTCGTCGACAAAATAGGGGAAACTCAGAAGCTGCATGACCGGATCGTAGAGGGCGATGTAGAAATTGCGGGCGTACATCAGTTCGGCCACGATGTTGTGAGTGGCCGCGTAAAAATGTTGCAGGTCTTTGGCGGAATTGGCCTTTTCAGCGATGCTCAGCAGGGCGGAGCCGAGCGCCTCCGTGCGCTTTTGTTCCGAGATATCGCGATAAAGAACACAAACACCCACATGCTTGCCTGACAGGATGACGGGAGCGCTGGAAACAAAAACGTCGACGAGAGAGCCGTCTTTGTGTCTCCGCTTGGTCTCAATCACCACTTTGCGACCTTCGATCAATGTGTCCTGGATCCAGCGGGTTTCGGCGTGGCGGTCGGGCGGAACGATTAAGGGTTCGAGCTTTTTGCCCAATACTTCCTGGGGTGAGTAACCGAAGATGCGCGTGAACTCGCCATTGAGGCGAACGATGCGCATATCGGGGTCGAGGATGCTGATGGCTTCAGGTGCACACTCGATGAGTTGTTCGAGGTAAGCGCTTTGTAGATCGGAAGTTGCCGCGAGGCTGGATGCGCTGGCGTCGGGGGCGGAGCCGGTCTCGGCGCCGACCGAGAGTACAGGGGTGTTGTTTTTCAATGCCTGTCGCAAGAACCGAGCGCGGTCACGCTCAGCCGATCTCGTGCGCCGGGTGATCTTCTCACCCACCGAATCCCCCTAGTTCCGACACAAAGGCCCGGGAGCGATGTTAAAGCGTGAAATTGTCGGCGGAAAGTTACTGAAGTAATGCCGGGGCGGGAAGGGATCGTTTTGGGAATTGGGAGCGTGTCTTCCGGTAGGGACTGAAGCTGTTCGCAGCCGGCTACTTGATTTCCATCACTTCTTTTTCCTTGGCTTTGCTCATTTCTTCCATTTTCTTAATTTCATCGTCGGTCAGCTTCTGGATCTCGTCGCCGGCACGCTTCTCGTCGTCTTCGGTGATTTTCTTGTCTTTGAGGGCTTTTTTGATGGCATCGTTGCCATCCCGGCGGATATTGCGTACCGCGGTGCGGTGTTCTTCAAGGATTTTGTGCAGGTGCTTGACCATGTCGCGTCGACGTTCTTCGGTGAGCGGCGGAACGGGAACGCGGATCAGCTTGCCATCATTCATTGGGTTGAGACCGAGATCGGCGGCACGAATTGCTTTTTCAATCGCGGGCAGAGAAGTGGGATCGAAAGGCTGGATGGTGATGAGCTGGGCTTCAGGAGCGTGCACTTGGGCGATCTGATTCAGTGGCATCTGCGAGCCGTAGTAATCGATGTTGACAGCATCCAGCATGTGAACGTTGGCTCGGCCGGTGCGCGTGGCGGCCATTGCTTTGCGAAAGTCTTCGACGGCCTTATCCATGCGCGTTTTCAGTTGAACGTAAGTGTCTTTCAGGCCCGGAATCGTTGCCATGCCAGCTTGCGCCATGAGTAAACTCCCGAATTAGGTGATCAAAACGCTGAATTATAAACCTTTGTAAATCAAATGCGCCCGCGGATTTGCGCGGATGAACGCCAAACTCCAATCCAATAAAAATCCGCGAGGATCGGCGATGATCCGCGGCGGAAAAGATCTTTATGCGCTGACCAGAGAGCCTATTTTTTCACCGACAACGACCTTACGGATATTTCCGCGATGATTCAAGTTGAAGATGATGATGGGCAAGTTGTTGTCTTTGCAGAGCGAGATCGCGGTGGAATCCATCACTTTGAGGCCCAGCTTCAAAACATCGAGATAGGTAATCTCGGTGAACTTCTTGGCATCTTTGACCAACATGGGATCGGCATCGTAGATACCGTCGACTTTGGTAGCTTTCAAGATAGCGTCGGCCTTGATTTCCATAGCCCGCAATGAGGCTGCGGTGTCGGTGGAGAAGTAGGGATTGCCGGTTCCTCCGGCAAAGATCACTACGCGACCTTTTTCCAAATGCCGGATAGCGCGGCGGCGAATGAACGGTTCGGCGACCTGGTTCATCTCGATAGCCGATTGCACCCGGGTATAAACGTTTTGCTTTTCGAGAGCGTCCTGGAGCGCCAAGGCATTGATGACGGTTGCCAGCATGCCCATGTGATCGGCGGAAACACGATCCATTTCGCGTGCTTGCTCGGCGACGCCACGAAAGAAGTTGCCGCCACCCACGACGATGGCAATCTCGATGCCCAAGGACCGGACATCGGCGATCTCCGCGGCGATTTCGTGAATGCGCAGCGAGTCGACGCCAAAACCCTGGTTTGCGGCCAAAGCTTCGCCGGATAGTTTGAGAAGAACACGTTTGAAGATCGGCGTGGTCATGAATTCAGTTTCGGTCCCTGGTTCTCAGATCTCAGTAAAAAAGGGCGCTCGGGGCGCCCCTTTTGATTACTCGGTCTTTTGTTCTGGCTTGCTGATGGCGATGGTTTCGCCCGAATCGCCGACTTTGAAGCGGGCAAAACGGCGAACGGAAATGTTCTCGCCTAGCTTGCCGATCTTGGCGGCGATCAATTGCGAGATGTTGACCGTCTGGTCTTTGATGAAGGGCTGCTCGTAGAGACACACCTCTTCATAGAACTTCTCCATCTTGCCGGCCACCATCTTTTCGGCAATGTGCTGAGGCTTGCCGGCGGCGATCGCCTGCGAAAGGGCAATATCCTTTTCGCGCTGGAAGTCAGCCTCGGTCACATCTTCTTTCCGGATGTACTTAGGATCGCTGGCGGCGATGTGCATGGCGATATCGTGGGTCAACTCTTTGAAGTCTTCCGTCCGGGCCACGAAATCGCTCTCGCAGTTCACTTCGACCAGCACGCCGATCTTGCCGCCGGCGTGAATGTAATTGGCAACCGAACCTTCGCTGGTCACGCGGGCCGCTTTCTTGGCCGCGACGGAAACACCCTTTTTGCGCAGCCAAACTACAGCCTGTTCCAGATCGCCCTTGGCTTCGCTGAGGGCCTGTTTGCAATCCATCATGGGTGCCCCGGTTTTTTCACGGAGCTCTTTTACTTGTGCTGCCGAAATATTCACAGTGCTTGTGCTCATAATCAGAAACGTCCTTGGTCGTTCGTCGTTCGTCGTTGGCCTGGATACAAGGAATCAAAAGACCAACAGCGAAAGACCAAAAACCAGGAACTGCCTAACAAACGTTGACCCGCAGCGGACGACCCGCGCGGGTCTTGATCCCTCACTGGCTCGTTTTGGTCGTGCGTCGTGTTCGTGATCGCCGTGGAAGGGCGATCTTAATATGCCTTGCTTTCGATCTCTTCTTCGGCAGCACTGATTTCTCTGGCAACCATGGGCTGCTTGCGAGTTCCGTCGCCCAGCACGTCTTCCATGCTGATATCTTCGGCAGCGGCATCCGCAGCTTCGATGGAGTCCACTGCGCCCGGAGCCATGGCTGCCTCTTCGGCCTGCTGGGCCGCGCCAGCAGCCGCAGCAAGGTCGGCGGTCTGCTTGTCGCTCATGAACTGCGCGCCTTCGGAGATGGAATCGGCAATCTTCGAGGCAAAGAGCCGGATCGCGCGTAACGCGTCATCGTTGCCGGGAATTACGTAGTCGACTTCGGTGGGATCGCAGTTCGTATCGACGACGGCGACCACCGGAATGCCCAATTTGCGCGCCTCGCGCACCGCAATCTGCTCTTTGTTCGAATCGATAACAAAGACTGCGTCGGGCAAGCGAGTCATGTTCTTAATTCCGGCCAAGTTGGCCTGGAGGTGCTTGCGCTCGCGCTCGAGCTTGATGACTTCTTTCTTGGGCAGCAACTCGTAACGGCCATCGGTGGCCATCTCGTCGAGATCTTTGAGCCGCTTTACGGATTTCTGCACCGTCACCCAGTTGGTGAGCAGTCCGCCCAGCCAGCGCTGGTTCACATAGTAGCTGCCGGCGCGTGTGGCCTCTTCGGCAATCGCGTCCTGGGCCTGGCGCTTGGTTCCCACGAAGAGGACAATTTTCCCTTCGGTTGCCAGGTCTTGTACGAACTTCGACGCCTCTTTGAACATCTTCAGCGTTTTTTGCAGATCGATGATGTAAATGCCATTGCGCTCTCCGAAGATGTATTCCTTCATCTTGGGATTCCAGCGCTTGGTCTGGTGCCCGAAGTGAACACCCGCTTCGAGCAACTCCTTCATGGTGATATTAGCCAATCAACCTCCTTATGTGGTCTGCATCGGTCGCTTACAACTGGGTGCTTCCGATTGCCATTCCCGTCCCCGTACCTTGGCACGGGAAGAATTGAACACCTAAACCCCGTCGTCGGTCCTCGGTCGTTCGTCGTTCGCAAAACCAGCCCAATCAGCGAACGACGCGGGACGAAGGACGTTATCGCTTGCTGTACTGGAACCGCTTTCTAGCGCCCTTCTGGCCGTACTTCTTACGCTCTTTAGCGCGTGAATCACGGCTTACCAATCCTTCGCCCTTGAGCTTCTTGCGCAGTTCGATATTGAACTGCATCAGCGCACGGGCGATGCCGAGCTTTACGGCATCGGCTTGGCCATTGACTCCGCCACCGTTGACGCGGACCACAATATTGAACGCGCTCGTTGTTTCAGTCGAGACTAAAGGCCGTCGTGCGCTCTCGCGCTGCGCGCCAGTCACGAAATACTGGTCGAAGGCCTTTCCGTTGACTTTGAAGTCGCCGCTGCCCGGACGCAGAAAAACTCGGGCGATTGCCGACTTGCGGCGTCCGGTACCGTAATATTGAACTGTTTCTGCCATTTAGCTATCAGCTTCTAGCTCCCGGCTTCTAGCTCAGGAGTGACCTTTCCAAAATTTGGTATTACGCTTTCGCGGCCAGAGCCAATGATTCCGGTTTCTGGGCCTCGTGCGGATGCTTGTCTCCGCGATAAACCTTCAGCTTGCTAATCATCTGCCGGCCGAGCTTCGATTTGGGCAACATGCGAAGAACCGCTTGCTCGATGATCCGCTCCGGACGGTTCGCAAAGCGCTTGCGAAAGCTTTCCGTCCGCAAGCCGCCCGGATAGCCGGTGTAATGCTGATAAACCTTCACTTCCGCTTTGACGCCCGTAGTTCTGACCTTGTCGGCGTTGATCACGACAACATGATCGCCGGTGTCGATAAAGGGCGTGTACCGCGGATTGTTCTTGCCCATCAAAATGCGGGCGACTTGCGACGACAAGCGACCGAGCGTCTGCCCGGAGGCGTCGACCACGTACCACTTGCGCACAATTTCCCCCGCTTTGGGGAAATAGGTTGACATTGCAAAATCTCCCAGAAAATAAAAAAGCAAAGAAGACCGCTGAATACCCTCTCCAGCACCGGAAGGTGCAGGGCGATCAGGCGGGCAACCGCAGGACTGCTAAAGACTTAAAGATAGCGTAGGGGGTTCAGGATTGTCAACGACCGATTGTAAAGATAAATATGCCTCGTGCCATTGGCCGCTCCTCCGGCTGAGGACAGCCTTTGTTCAACGTTTTCGGCCATGGGAGGGATCAGGAGATATTGAGGTTTCAACATCGAGATGCAGCTTCTGAGCCGCAAGCCCGGGCGGGTAACAGTTTCCGTCGGGATCGTAGTTCGCGGGACAGGCAGCCGCGAAGTCTTTGCGTTTTGGAGACTGGGCGAACTGCCAAATTTCGGCAAAATCCAAGCCACTCTTCCCCGGGGCGGGCGGGGATTTAGGAAAGACGCAGCCGGGAGATGGCGGGCAAGCATCGTTGCTGATGAAGTAGGTGATGTTGCGGTGTCCGGCATTTTCACGGATGTCATTGGCGGTGACGATGCTCGCGCCATCATCCTCTTTCGCGGCGATGCCCGAGCAATAAATTCCGGCATTGAAACCAGCGGCAGTGATCGTGTCGACCCAAGTATAAATATAGGCTTTCTGCTCGGGCAGCATTCGGCCGCCCTGCTCCTGGTCAAGAAAGATTACAGTGCCTTGTGGGAAGCCTTGATGACGCGCGCCGAGCATTGCCTCTCGGCCGTCGGATTTACCCAGAAGCTTGGCGTGTGCGACATTCCTGAGTTCGGCATCGAGACGACCGTTGAACAGTACCATGAATCCAAAACCGGCGGATTCGATCGCTTTGCGTTTCCCGGCCCAGGTATTGGTTTTTTCGCCGGGAGGGTTGTTGAGCCAATAGCCGGCGAAGGAAAAAGTCTGGCGCAGGGCCTCGAGGTTTGCATCACCGGGATAGTCGTTGCGATCGAACCCGAGATAGGACTGAGCAGGAGCAATGGCTGCAGAGTTGCCCAGGATGAATCCAACCAACGCCCTGATTACGAGGCCATTCATGCTTCAATGGTAACGAAAAGTTCGCGTTCGAAACTGCAGATTCTTCTCTTGCGTTCGCCTCCGACTACGGATGGTTCAAAACGACAATGACTTGTGTGATCCATGTAGATCCGTGGCGAAAGGGGTCTGGCCCTCTAACCGCCAATATGCACCATGGTGCGAGAGGCCGGAACGAAATCGGGTTCGCCGATATGGTGGCGTTCTTCTTTTCGCTGTACCACTCCGCGAATAAATTCGGACAGTTCCTCGTCGCTTGCCCCGCGGCGCATCAGTTCGTGCAAATCGTGATCCCAAACAGAGAAGAGGCAAGTGCGAATTTTGCCGTCGCTCGTGATGCGGATGCGGCTACAGTGTCCGCAGAAAGGATGCGAAACCGGTGCAATGATGCCGATCTCCCCGATGCCGTCCTCGAAACGATAACGGCGTGCAGTTTCGCTCCGGCCGTGAGGAACCTCGACAAGGGGAAGATACTCCGCCATGCGGGCGAGGATTTCGTCGAGGGTTACCACAGTTTCCGGCACCCAGACGCGATCTTCCTCCAATGGCATGAATTCAATGAAACGAACGGTGACACCCTCTTCGCGAGCGAACATGCCGAAAGGAATGATCTGATCTTCGTTGAAGCCACGCATGAGCACGCAGTTGACCTTGACGGGCCATAGACCAGCGCGCCGCGCGGCGCGAATGCCGGCCAAAACGTTGTCGAACCCAGTGGGGACACGGGTGATACGAGCGAAGCGGTCAGGGTCGACGGCGTCCATGCTGACGGTTGCGCGATGGAGTCCGGCATCTTTCAGAGGTTTCGCTATATCTGCCAGCAGATGGCCGTTTGTGGTCAGGGCCAACTCAAGCGGATCGCCATTGAGGCTGCGCAACTGCGCGAGATCGCGGATGAAATCCACCAGACCATTACGCAGCAGGGGTTCTCCGCCGGTGATACGAATCTTGGTGATTCCGAGCGTGGCGAAGATGCGGGCCATTCGCAGATAATCGGCAAAAGGCAGATCGCCGTAGAGCGCGCCGTTGTTGCCGGTGCGGCAATAGACGCACTTGTAGTTGCAACGATCGGTGACGGAGATCCGCAGGTCGGTGATAGCGCGGCCGAATTTGTCGGTAAGGCTAGCCATTAGGGACTTGGATTCTCCACCAACTGGAAAGGAAGCAAACAGGCGGAACGATTCCGGCGAGCATTTCCTTTCCAATGGCGCGAAGCCGGGAGGTGCGGGCGTTTCCACCGGCACCCTCGGGAGTTTCTGGTTGCGTGCTCTGGATTCTCTGTCATCTCAGCGATTCAAAGCTCTTAACCGCTAAGAACGCAAAATAACATCTGCCGGAGAACGCTAAGAAACCTTCCCTCGCCACCTCAGCCTGGGTATGCCCGAAGGCCAAAGCGGTCGGAAACTCAACACCATTATAGAGCGTTGGAGGAACCGAAGTCCGCTGTGTTCATTTTTGACTCCGGAAGGCTCATCTTTGCACTGCGGCCACTCCAGTGATTCGCGCAAATCCGTGGCGATAGCCTCTGCCGGTCACATTCCATCGTAGTTTGGGCCGCCGCCGCCCTCGGGCGGAACCCAGGTGATGATTTGATAGGGATCGGCGATGTCGCAGGTCTTGCAGTGGACGCAATTGGGAGGGTTCAGGCTGATGCGCTTGCCGTTGGGCTGGGTATTGTCATCAACCATTTCATAAACGTTGGCGGGACAAAAATTCTGACAGGGGCTGCCGAATTCTTTGACGCAACGTGTATTGCAAATATTCGTATCGTGAATGATCAGATGCGCCGGTTGATCTTCTTCGTGCTTCGTGCCGGAGTGATAAAGGTCAGTGAGCTTGTCAAAGGTGAGCTTGCCGTCCCCTTTCGCGGGGCCAAGCAAGTGAGCTTCCTCGCCGCCGTCGGCGGGAAGCTTCGCCAACTGCAGCATATGTTCTGGTCCACTGCGATTGGTGTAACGAGCGCGCAAGCCGCGTCCGCCGGTGAATTGCTGGATGCCGGCGTTGAACATTCCGGCCCAAAAGCCGTGCTCGAATCCCTGATGAAAGTTGCGGACGTTCCAGAGTTCTTCTTTGATCCAGCTTGATTCGATCTTCTTCTGGAAACCGCTCAAGGTTGTTGCTGACGAGTCATTGTTGATTAGCGCCTCGAACGCAGTCTCGGCGGCGAGCATGCCACTCTTGATCGCGAGGTGGATTCCCTTGAGCCGCTGCGAATTCACGAACCCGGCCGAGTCGCCGAGAATCATCCATCCATCCCCCGCCACCGGAGGAATCGCCCACCAGCCGCTATAAGGGAACGACTTTGCACCGTAGCGGATCATTTTTCCACCCGCGAGCAGCTTGGCGACGAACGGGTGCTGTTTGAAATCCTGCAAAACGTGTTGTGGATCGATGCGCGGATCGGCATATTCGAGCGCGGTCACAAAGCCGAGCGAAATGATGTTGTCTTTGCCGCCATAAATCCATGCGCCGCCGTACTCCTTCGTGGTCAGCGGCCAGCCCATGGTATAGATGACTTCGCCTGGCGCCAGACGGCCGGGAGGGAGTTCCCACAGTTCCTTAACGCCCTGCCCATATACCTGCGGGTTTCGGTCCTTCATCAGATCGAACTTGGCGATCAGTTGCTTGGTAAGCGAGCCGCGGGTGCCTTCGGCGAGGATGACGACTTTGGCTTGCAGATCATAGCCAGGCTCAAAGTTCGATTTCGGGCGGCCTTCTTTGTCGACGCCCTTGTCGTCGGTGCGCACGCCGGACACGCGATCACCGTCATATAGCAGTTCGGAGCCAGCGAATCCCGTGAAAACCGTGATGCCAGCTTCTTCCACCTTGCTACCGAGCCACTTCACGAAGCGGTTGAGCGAGATGACATAGTTGCCGTGATCGCGAAGAGGCGGGGGCGTGATGGGCAGTTTGAATTGGGTTTTTTCCGTAAAGAAATAAACCGCTTCCTGCATGACTTCCGCATCGAGCGGGGCTTCCTTTTCGAAGCCGGGCAGCAGTTCGCGCATGGACCGCGGATCAAGCAAAGCGCCGGAGAGACAGTGCTGTCCGATTTCGCGAGCTTTTTCGAGCACGTAAATGTTTTCTTTGCTGAGTAGCGCGTCAGGATGGGCAGCGTTGTGCTGATCGATCAGATGCGAAAGCCGCAGCGCGCAAGCCATGCCAGCTGGTCCACCGCCGACGATGACGACGTCGGCGGGCATCTGAGGACGCTCGATGCCTTCGATCGGTTTGCGAAAGATTAGCATTTAGCAGTTAGCACTTAGCAAAGAACCTTGCCACGGATTTACCCGGATGAACGCGGATCAGAACTCACTGCCTGAATCAATGCTGACCCATGAAAATCCGTGGCTGAACTAGGATCCCGCTTTTGCCTTTTTAACTTCTTCGATCAGCGGCGGAACGATATCGAACAGATTGCCGACGACGGCGTAGTCGGCAATCTCGAAAATGGGCGCCTCGGAATCTTTGTTGATGGCCACAATCGTACGCGAGCCCTTCATGCCGACAATGTGCTGAATGGCGCCGCTGATGCCGAGAGCAAGATAAAGCTTGGGAGCAACGGTCTGGCCGGAGGATCCGATTTGGCGGTCCATGGGAAGCCAGCCGGAGTCGCAAATCGGACGCGACGCGGCGAGTTCACCGCCAAGGGCCTCGGCTAATTGTTTAGCAAGGTCGATATTCTTTTGCTCTTTGATTCCACGTCCAACCGAGACAATGATCTCGGCTTGAGTGAGGTCGACCGCCTGCTTGGCCTCTTTGAAGACTTCCTGCGGCTTGTTTCGAATGACGCCGTCGGGAATGTCGACATTGACCGACTCGACGGGAGCAGGCGCTGAGCCGCTTTCCGCCTTGTCGCCACGGAAAGCGCCGTTTTGAAAAGTGACAAACCAGGGAGCGTCGGAGGAGAAGCTGACATCGGCGACCAGCTTGCCCTGAAACATCGGACGGGTGAACACAAGCTTGTCGCCTTGCTTCTTGAAACCGATGCAGTCGCTGATGACGGTTCGTCCCATGGCCGTGGCCAGTTTCGGCACGAAATCACGCACCTGATAGGTGTGGGGCATCAGAACAAGTTTTGGCTGCTTTGACTCCAGAAATTTCTTGAGGCCAGCGGCGAAAGCGTCGGGCGTGTAGGGTTCAAGCTTGGGCGACTCGATATTGTAAACTTTCGTGACTTTTTTGCCCGCGACTTCTCCCGCGATGCTTGCGACGCCACTCCCGACCACCGCGGCTTCGAGAGGCCAGCCGGTTTCAGCGGACAAGGCCTGCCCGGCAGTGATGGTTTCCCAGGAAACCCGGTTTAGTTTTCCTTCACGCTGTTCGACGACTACAAGGATGCTTTCAGACATAAGAAGAGTTCTGAGTCCTCAATAATAGCTACGAACGAAAAATCAGTGTGTCAAGCTGCCACGTTTGCGCGAGCCGATTTCGAGCAACAGGAGGCCGATCACGCCTTCGATGATCACCCACCACAGCCAGAAGTCGGAGCCTCCGCGCAAGCCGACGTATACAAACGTCAAAAGCAGAAAGTCGATCCATAACAGCAGCTTGCCCACCGTCATTAATGTATTCCCGGTGCGCGTTCCGCCGGGGATTTGTACTTCCTCTACACGATTCAGTTTTATTCCTGGCATAGCCCCCTTTAGATGCGTGCCAGGCGAAACGCGGAAGCCTACAATACCCGCACTTCGTTACGCAGCTTGTCCACCAATTTTTTGACCACTTCGGCCGCTGGGCCTTCAAGAAATTCCGTGTTTTTGGTCTTCTCGGGAACATAGAGCCGCTCGATCTTCTGCAAGTTGGAGCTCAGCGCGGGCTGCACATCGGCGAGCGTCACCTTTCGCA